>Ga0209629_10002128_pt1 | contig 13216 bp, 15 predicted proteins | sample TergutCu122P5_FD_187286 | JGI IMG/M metagenome (GOLD analysis project Ga0209629, IMG submission 187286) | Cubitermes ugandensis P5 segment gut microbial communities from Kakamega Forest, Kenya - Cu122 P5 (SPAdes) (version 2) | ecosystem: Host-associated > Arthropoda: Insects > Digestive system... | reverse complement strand
TATTACAGTGGCAAAATCAAGGATGCGGCATCTTTACCTCTTTTGGTTGAGGAAGTAAAAGACATTGCAATCGTTAACAAATGGAAATATCATGTCTATGAGACTGCTTTTCCTAATGGAACACTTGATAGCGAAGAACAACATATTGAGCCAATCTATGGAATTAACTTTACTCCACCCAACTGTGAATCCGTAAGTTTAACATTTTTATCCAATGGCGTTATGGTTCATCCGGGTTGTGTTAAATATTTTGGTAATTCTAAAAATGAAACTGAAAGGAATTACATTTACCATCCCTGGACTAAAACGCAATTCGCCGGAATGGTCATCCATGCAACAATCATCAATATTTTCAAATATCTGAATGGCAAATATTTGAGCGATTTTCAAATGCAAGATGAAAGTGGTTATTGGGAAACCGGCGACGAATCAATCATGCAAGATAACTTCAGGAAATATGATGCACTGCTCGATAATTTTGTTCTTTCAATGCAAACTTTTCCGGTGCAGAAAGACGAAAATATGATTTCTTATTTTGAGCGATTGATGGGGGAGGTTAGAAAATTAAAGGAATAAGTTTTATTTCCAAACTCCAAAATATTTCCAATCATCGGGGAAACCCATATCTTTGATTCTATGCAATTTACCGCCTTCTTTTATGATTTCAATGAGATTGTCCTAAAATGATTATTTGAATTAAAATTTACGAATTACGATTGGCTTCCACATAAATTTTTGATAGCATTAATAGTATGGTTGAAACTTGGTGAGGTATTGTTGTTGATGTCTAAAAAAGGTGCAACTTTTTTAGAAAATTCAAGTTTGGGTATTTTCTTTCTATCTTTAAATTCAGGAATAATACACAACAGAAAATCAGATGGTTTTCCCTTAATCAAATCCACATTTCTCAGTTTTGTTTTTCTTGCAAATGAGACACTTCTAAATCTTGGGAATGCCTTTTCTATTGCTGGCAAATCGCCCAATAACCAACTTTCCAATTCTTTGCAAACAATTCTTATTTTATAATCACAAACACAGTTATTATCAATAAGTCCTGCTATCTCTTGTTTCAAATGCTTGCAATCATTTGCATCTTGGTCAATTGTTATAAGAATTTTTGCGCCACTTATTCTGCTCAACGACGTAATTTTATCTGTTAGCGCTTTTCCCAAGTCATTTTTACCTTGATGAACTAAAACACGGAAGTCAACATTTTTAGGTAGTATTTTGGGTAAAACTACATCGAAAACATTTTTTATGGAAGGTTCTTCTGTTAGAATAAATAGTGTACTCATTTTCATAAATTTGCTCCTTCAATATAATGATTTCTCCACATCCAGCCCAGATCATTTTTTACGTGCATTTCTTTCACAATCTTGTCATCTTTTGCTGATTTGATGGTTGTAAATCCTTCTTTTTTTACCAAAAAGAACAATTCATCTGCTTCTAATCCGTTGACAAAATCCGGAGAGTGTGTAGAAACAAAAACCTGTCCGCCTCGTTCGGAATATTCTCTAATTTCTTCGCATAATTGATGTAATAAATCGGGATGCAGAAAATTTTCAGGTTCTTCGATACATAACAAAGGGTGAGGATTGGGGTCGTGAAGCAAAATCATATATGCAAACATTTTTATTGTCCCGTCTGATACATATCTTGCCACAAAGGGGTCTTTAAAAGTTTCATCTTGAAATCTTAACAGTATTCTGCCATCTTGTGTTTCTATTGCTTCTACTTTGTTAATTCCGGGTATTCTTTGTGGCAACTTTTCTAAAATAACATCAAATATTTCTTTATGATAATCATGCATATACTTTGTTACCTGTGCCAAATTATCGCCCGAAACAGATAAATGATTGGCAACGCCGGTATCGGATATACTTTTTCCGTATTCTATCTTAAAGTTCGAAACATACCATTTTTCTAATAAACTTCTGAAAGCGCCAATTGCCTTAAATTGTTCAAATTGCCCTAATCCTTTGATAGCCAATATATCAGATGCAGCAATTTTTTGTTCCATCCTTTGTTCTTTAACCCCCTCTTTTCCGTAATCTTCTTCATTGGTAATAGCATTCCCCATTCCGTCTGTAAAATCTAAGAAACGCCAAGGTCTTCCGTATTTTCCACGTCTATAACTCAAAACTTCACGACGTATAATGGCTTTACCATCACCAAAATTAAATCCTATTTCTATAAAATATGTTATTAATGGTGAATGCTCATTATCAAGTTGTTTGTTACGAAATTTTATTTCTAATTTGATAGTATCGCTATTTGCGTCACTCCCTCTTGAAATTAGTTCCTTAAATCCGCCGCGTCTGTTAATGGCTATGGTTGCATTATTTTGGAGTGCATCGCTCAGAAAACCCATTATATCAAAAAATGTACTCTTCCCTGAACCATTTGCACCCAGCAGAACGAGCATTTTAGGTAAATTTTTTACGGTTGCCTTTTTAAATACTTTATAATTTTCAATACTGATACTTTCTATCTTCATAATTATTATATTTTAAAATTCATTTGTAATTCATTGAATATATTAGCGAAACGGTTATCAAAAAGTTGATTGACTTCGTTTTTGACACTTTTTCTGCCTTCAAACTGTATTCGCTGTTCAGGCAATACTTTATACTCCTGCTGATACAACAGAGTGTCACCACGTTTCCATCCAATCTTATGGAGTGCATCTATGACCTTTAAGTCAGTATCGGTTGCTTCATTGATTTTTGACATGGTCTGAGCCGATAATGGATTTGCAAAAATACTGTTATTTTTTGAGTTTATATCGTAAAGTGCTATTATTTTGAGTTTTTGGTTTTTTTCTTGGTTTATTCAATTTTTTCACTTCCTCATTGTCGTCGAAAGACTGCTTTTCCATGACTAATACAATTATTGTAGCAAAGTTATCCCTGCCACAATCATCAATATTTTCAAATATCTGAATGGCAAATATTTGAGCGATTTTCAAATGCAAGATGAAAGTGGTTATTGGGAAACCGGCGATGAATCAATCATGCAAGATAACTTCAGGAAATATGATGCAACGCTATACCAAGCCTATACCAACGCTATACCAAGGCTATGAACTGCATATATAAAATCCTCATTATTCTTTTAATACCATATCAATGGTAACGGCGGTAGCAACAATGGCTATTTTCCTGTTGTCTTCGGCTACTTTCGGCTCGATGGAGACAACGTATTTGTCGGCTGTCGTAAACGTTTCTTTCAAAACGCCGTTCCATTTTTTACTGATCGTACCGATAACGTCATGCTCATTGTCGGTAATGCTGAAGTTCCACGCTTTCCAGTCGCCTTTCACAACGGCAAAAGGTCGGTATTCCGTGTCTAAAATCCTGAATTCAGGTTTTAAAATTTTGAATTTTGAATGAATGTACGCAATAACATTTCCTTCCCTGTCCAAAACGCTGATTTTCGATTGCCAAAATGTCCAGCCGCGCTTTACGGTTGCCAAAACCTGGTCGTCGTTGTCTTTGATAAACAGTTGAAACGGAAACATACTCTTGTTGATGAGAAGACTCAACGCTTTGAGATACCCCGGCATCTTTTGCTGAATTAAACCTATTTGACGCCCATCGCTGTCAAAAACCTTATAAACCTGATTAAACTTGAATAAACCCACTCTTTCGTTGATAAAGTAGTTGTTGTGGGAGAAAAAAAACGAATAATCGCTCATAACTTTTTTATTTTAAAAATGAATATTGTGAATTATTACTTTGCAAAGTTAGCATTTCCTATCACAAAACAAAAAATCAAATATAAAATCCTTGTTTTTATATATAAAACAATATGAATTTCATTAATTTTGTGGTCAATTATCCGAATTTCTGATAAATTTTATCTTTTAAAATATACAAACAATGAAAATTGCAAACAATGTAGAAGCGCTTGAACTTGCAGGAACGCAAGGGGTGTCAATGTATCCTGTTCTGTTATGGGACGACAGGGATGTTATTTTAGTGGATACGGGGTTGCCCGGGCAAATGGAATTAATCCGCGCCGAAGTCCTGAAAACAGGTCATTCGCTCGAACAGATTACGAAAATAATCCTGACGCACCACGATATGGATCACATCGGCAACGCTAAACTGATTAGGGAACTCGGAGCAAAGATTTTGGCTCATGAAAAAGAAGTCCCCTACATTCAAGGCGATGCGCCATCTCCTAAACTGACCAGACTGGAAGAACGATTAAAAGAAGCGTCCCCCGAAGAACGCGCAATGTATGACCGCCTGAAAGCGAACGCCAATCTTCATGTTCCCGTTGATCAGTCGTTAATTGATGGCGAAACGCTTCCGTTTTGCGGTGGAATCGAAGTAATACATACGCCCGGTCACACGCCCGGTCATATCTGCTTGCTGTTGAAAAGCGGCAATGTCCTCATAACCGGCGATGCGGCAAACATATCTAACGGCGAACTGACAGGCGCAAACCCGAAACATACCCTCGACATGGCAAAAGCCGAAGAATCGTTCGAAAAACTGAAAAAGCTGAATCCCGATTGCGTGGTTTGTTATCACGGCGGCATATTGTAAACAGTAGTTATTTATTAAAAAATAATAAAATGACCAAAATCGCATTCACTTTAATAGTAAAATAAGTAATCTCATTTCTTTTTGAATTTACTCTAATCACCATTTTCTACCGATTCTCTACCAATACTCTACCGATACTTAACCGATTCTCTTCCAATGATCATTTTGTTAGATAAAGTAATCTACTAATTTACTAATGTTTCTTACCTCGTTATAATTCATTGCATGGCGTCTCTTACCTATCATTTGAATTATCCCCCCTTCCCCCTAATAATTTTCGTAATTGCATTTTTTTTCTTATCTTTGACGGCTTTTTTAATAAAAACAATTAAGAATAACTAATACATTATTACGAATGCAAAGGATGGCGCTATGTTTTTTCATTTTGCTTTTTTTCGGCAGCTGTACGCCCAAGATTTTCCAGGGCTTGGCTTCCTCCGGCATAAAACGGATTGAAAAGTCTGACCTGCATCCCTTCGTGGTCGATACCGTATTGATGTATAACATAAAAATCGACCACGGAAATACTTATTTTATCGGAATATTATTAATAAAACCCGTCGGAAATCATGCTATCCGTACTCTCTTTACTTCAACCTCCGGCTTGACGATTTTCGACTTTGAATTGAGCGAATCAGCATTTACAGTGAATTACTGCTTTCCGCCGCTGCAGGAACAAAGAATTTTGAATATGTTTAAAAAAGATTTTCGGGCTTTATTTTCCTGTCATTTGCCACAGTCGGTCGAAGCCGAAGTTTACGAAAAAGAACTTGCCCCCGTTGGATATAAAATAAAAACAGCAGATGGAAAAGCTTATTTCCTGACACAGGACAGACAATTAAAAAAAATAGAAATGCCGGCATTTATAACTTCTCTAAAAATTGATTATCAAACTTATAAAAATAATCGTCCGGAAAGAATATTAATTGCGCATCCCAGTTTGAAATTCACCATGCAGTTAGAAAAAATGGAGCAATAAACAATGTAAACATATAATTTGAATAATCATGAACGTTATAATAAAACAAACCGCTTTTGATAACCACCAGGGGCAAGTCTATCACCATTTCGACGGTAAAGAATGGGTCGAAACATGGGAAAAAACTAATCTGGATGTGGGCAGAGTGGTTCAGGAAAAACATCTTCAAGAGCTTGAACCCATACGAAACCAAGTGATTGCAGGGCAATTGAGCCCGCTTGCCTACCATATTCAAGTCTATTCATTCGACGTCAAATTGCTCTCTTCTTATACAGGAATACCCAAACGCTGCATTAAAAAACATCTGAACAGTCCGAAAGATTTCAATCAATTAGATGAAGCAACACTGGAAAAATACGCTTCTGCTTTTGGAATTTCAGTCGAAGAACTTAAAAAAGTATGAATAATGATTATAAATTTTGAACATCGCAAAGCAGCCCATTGTGAAACAGGAGTGACTTCCAACCTGTTGCATTTTTATGGATACAAAGTGAGCGAATCCATGATATTTGGCATAGGCGAAGGATTCCTCTTTGTTTTTATACCCTTTGTGCCTTTCAAAGGCAACTCGATGAAATTCAGTTTTCGTTCATTTCCAGGGGCTATTTTCTCCTGTGCCATGAAAAAACTCCATGTCAAAATAGGAATGAAAAAAAGTTTTTCCAACAAAGAAGAGGCAATGAAACAATTGGACGCTCTACTCGAACAGGGAATACCGGTCGGCAATGTGGTTGGATTGTACCATCTTCCTTATTCTCCTGTCAGAACGCATTTTAATGCCCATAATATCTGCGTAGTAGGCAAGGAAGGCGATGAATACATCATAAGCGACCCTAACTGGCATTCTACATTTCAAAAAATTTCATACAACGATTTGATGAGAGTACGTTTTGCTGAAGGAGCGTTCAAACCGCGCGGTAAAATGTATTGGGTTAAAGAAAAACCAATGAAATTGCCCGATTTACAGTCTGCCATTCTGAGCGGCATTAAAAAAACCTGCACGCTGATGGTAGCCGTCCCGATACCCCTTCTGGGAGTGCGGGGTATTGTTACCCTGTCGAAACAAATACGCACACTGGAAGAAAAATACGGCGAAAGAGATGCCATCCTGTATCTGGCGTCTTTGGTGCAGGCAATTGAAGAAATCGGAACCGGAGGCGCAGGCTACCGTTACATGTACGGCGTCTTTTTGCACGAGGCAGCCGAAATATTAAACGAGCCGAAATTAAAGGATTACTCCCTCGAGATGAACCATATCGGCGACCTCTGGCGACAATTCGCCCTCGAATGTGGTCGAAAATTTAAAAATAGAAGCGAAGCCTCATACAGCGATTTGGCAGATAAATTAGTAGAAATTGCGGCAGCAGAAAAAAAGTTTTTTCTTGCATTGAAAAAAGAAAAATTAGGAAAATAACTATTTAATATAAATAAATTATGAATCTGATAACAAAAGAAGCTACTTCTGGCAGTGCAGGACGTAAACTGCATTTCTATTTTGAAAATAATAAGTGGGTTGAAAAATGGGACCATAACATGGACGCCTGCGAAATGGTGACGGAAAATCGAATGCAGGAAATCGAACCGCTCCGCAATCAGGCGCTTGCCGGACAACTGAGTCCGCTTGCCTATCATATTGAGGCTAAATTTTTCTCGGTCGGTCTTTTGTCTTCCTATACGGGAATATCAAAACGACACATAAAACAACATTTTAAACCGGAAAATTTCAATCGATTAGACGCAGAAACCCTGATAAAATACGCCTCTGCTTTTGGAATTACAGTAGAAGAACTTAAAAAAGTATAACGAATATGACTATAAATTTTGAACATCGAAGCGCTGCGCATTGTGAAACAGGCGTAACTTCCAATATGCTGAATTTCTATGGATACCAGTTGAGCGAATCCATGGCGCTTGGCATAGGCGAAGGACTTACCTTTATTTACATACCTTTTATGTCTTACAAAGGCAATGCGCTAAAATTTGCTTTCCGCTCTTTTCCCGGCTCTATTTTTGCTACTACAATGAAAAAATTGGGCGTTAAAGTCGGGATGAAACGCTTCTCCAACAAAGAAGAGGCAATGAAACAATTAGACGACCTGCTCGAACAGGGAATACCGGTCGGCAACGTGGTTGGATTGTACCATCTTCCCTATTCTCCGGTTCGCGCGCATTTTAATGCGCATAATCTCTGCGTGGTGGGCAAAGAAGGCGATGAATACGTTATAAGCGACCCTTGCTGGCATACTACCCTGATAAAGATTTCATCCGGCGACTTGATGAAAGTGCGTTTTTCCGAAGGCGCATTCAAATCTCGTGGAAAAATGTACTGGGTCAAAGAAAAACCAACCATTTTGCCCGATTTGCGCGTTGCCATTTTGAGCGGCATTAAAAAAACCTGCAATAACATGATTGGTATTCCATTATCCAATTTTGGAGTGAAGGGCATTCTTACACTGTCAAAACAGGTACGCAAATTGGAGAAAAAATACGGAGAAAAAGATGCCATGCTGTATTTGGCGTCTTTGGTACAAGCCATCGAGGAAATTGGAACCGGAGGAGGAGGGTATCGTTATATGTACGGCATCTTTTTGCACGAGGCAGCCGAATTGTTGAAAGAACCGAAATTAGAAGATTTTTCCATTGAAATGACGCATATCGGCGATCTCTGGCGCTACTTCGCCCTCGAATGTGTTCGGAAATTTAAAAACCGAAGCAAAGAGTCTTTCGATGATTTGGCAGACCGATTAGTAGAAATTGCGGCAGCAGAAAAGAAACTTTTTCTCTCTTTGAATAAAGTGAAATTCAATAAACTGATAACGAAAGTATAAATGTACAACCCAATTATCGAAATAAAAAACCTGTACAAAATTTACGGTGGAATCGCAAGTCCCGCTGTAAACAATCTTTCGCTTTCCATCGAAAAAGGCGAGATTTTCGGTTTATTGGGACCCAACGGCGCAGGCAAAACAACCACAATCCATATTTTGTGCGGATTGCGGCATTTCAACAGCGGCGAAGTGCATATATGCAATTATTCGGTCAAAAACGAAATAGAGAAAATCAAACCGCTCATCGGCGTCGTGCCGCAAGAAATTGCACTCTACCCGGGCTTAACGGCTTGCGAAAACTTGAAAATATTCGGCGGTATTTACGGACTGAAAAAGAAAGAACTGAACGAACGAATGAACGGGCTGTTGAACCTGTTCGGTCTGGAAAACAGCAAAAACCGTTACGTATCGACCTATTCGGGAGGAATGAAACGCCGACTGAACCTGATTGTCGGATTGTTGCATCGTCCGCAACTGCTCTTTCTCGACGAACCGACTGTGGGAATTGACGTACAGTCGCGCCACGTGATTCTGGAAAACCTCAAGGAAATCAACAAGGCAGGTACTACCATCGTTTACACTTCGCATCACTTAAACGAAGCGGAGAATTTTTGTACTTCCATCGCTCTGATCGACGACGGACAGGTAATTTGCATGGGCGAGCCAAGCCGGTTGATTGCTCAAAACAACGTAGAAACATTAGAAGAACTGTTCCTGCAAAAAACAGGTAAAAATTTAAGAGACTGAATGAAAATAAAAGCCCTTCTATATAAAGATTTTCTCTTGCTGATTCGCGACAAGGCGGGATTGGCTCTGTTGTTTGCAATGCCCCTCGTCTTGGTAATGCTCATGGCTTATTTGCAGAACAGTGCGCTTAACTCCATCACTGAAAACAGCGTGCCGCTACTCTTGCTCAACGCCGACCGCGATTCGCTTGGAAACGCTGTGGAACAGAACATTATCAATACGAAACTATTCGATGTCCACACTCAAATCGGAAAGGATTCGCTAACCGAAGCGGCTATGGAACGTGCCGTTGCCCGCGGCGATTATCAGTTAGGCATCGTTATCCCTCAAAACACAACGGCAACCATTCGACGCGGCGTGCGCATGAGCATTCTCAAAGCCTTTAACCACGACGAACAGCCGCTGAAATTCGACACAATGAAAATTGCCGTTTATATTGACCCTGCAACAAAAAACTCGTTTCGAGCTACTTTGATGAGTACAATGCGTGAAAATGCAGCCGCTATTCAAAACGAGTTTGTGAATCGCGAAATTATCGAAAACGTGAATAAAATAGTCGCTTTCCCAATAGGCGATATTTATATGAATAACAATTCGGTACAAATAAGCGAACAATACGCGCGAATGGAGGAAAGCCAAATTAACCCCAATTCAGTGCAGCATAACGTCCCTGCATGGGGTATGTTTGCCATCTTTTTCATCGTCATTTCTTTGTCGGGCAATATGATAAAAGAACGTGAAGACGGCAGTTTTACACGCTTGCTCACCATGTCATGCCCTTACCGGCTCTATATTGCAAGCAAAATGATTACTTATTTAATCGTCTGCCTGTTGCAATTGACGTTGATGTTTATCATGGGAATATATGTTTTGCCTCTATTGGGATTGCCTGCATTAGCGTTGGGACGCAGTGTGCTGGCGCTGGTACTGATGTCGCTTTCGTCTTCGCTGGCAGCTATCGGCTATGGCATTGTGATAGGCAAAATAGCAGCCAGCAGCCAGCAGGCGGCTATATTCGGTTCCATATCGGTAGTCATTCTGGCGGCTGTCGGCGGAATATGGGTTCCCATCTATTTGATGCCTCACATCATGCAGACGATAAGCAAAGTTTCGCCGCTGAATTGGGGATTATCCGGATTTTATAATATCTTTGTGCGCGACGGCAATTGGATTTCCGTTTTGCCGGAAAGCGCAGCGCTGTTTCTGTTTTTCATAATATGTAGCGCTATTGCCATCATTTACGACAAACGGAAAAGCGATAATTAACATTAATAAAGATAAAATTATGAGACAATTAATTCTTTTTCTTGCATTGTTTTTTTTGAGCGTTTTTGCTTCTTTCGCTCAAATGAAAAAAATGGAAAATGTTTCTCTGTTTGTTAAACAAATGGAACGAAGTCTTGCTCAGGTAAAAAGCGTTGAAAGCGATTTCAAACAAATCAAACATATTGAAGACTTCAATCAGGACATCGCCTCTTCTGGAAAGTTTTTCTATGTCCCGAACGATAAAATCTGCTTAAAATACGCCAAACCCCTACCCTATCTCGTTGTCATAAACGGCGCTAAAATCAAACTTTTATCAGGCGGCAAGAAAAACATTATGAACCTGAAAGATAACAAGCAGATGCAGGAAATGCAATATCTGCTGACGACTTGTTTTACAGGCAATTTGCTGAATATATCCAACAGCTACCACACTGAGTTTTATGAAGACGAATCATTTTATCTCGCCACCATTAAGCCTGTAAACGAAAACGTTAAAAAAGAGATTATACAGTTTGATATTTACTTGAACAGGAAAGACATGAGAGTAGATAAACTGCGTATTTATGAAACGGCGGGCGATTATACCGAATACAGTTTCAGTAATATGAAATTTAATACGTTAATCAGCAATGCGTTATTTAAGATTTAATATTCAACATGTTACTGCCTGACTTTTACAAAATAGAAGATATTAAGCAAAGCGAATCGGAAACGATTTTCCATATCCGGTTAAATCCCGACCATGTTATTTACAGTGGTCATTTCCCCGGACAGCCTGTATTGCCCGGCGTTTGTACGCTGCAGATTATCAAAGAGTGCGCACAACAATTGATTAATAAAAAGTTGCAATACATGCGTATCATTCTGTGCAAGTTTTTGAGATTCGTTGACCCAGCACAATGCAGCGAAATAATATTAACCGTTTCAGCTAACGAAAATAGCGACGGAACAGTTCTGTTAGTTGCCGGCGGAGAGAACAGCGATTATAATTTTATCAAGGTGAAGGCAATAATGAAAGTTTTGGAATGAAATCAGTAATCATCATAGGAGGAGGCGTAGGCGGTCTTTTTTGCGGCGCTATTTTAAGCAAGGAAGGCTATGATGTAACGGTTTTTGAGCAACATAACAAAATCGGCGGCGGATTGCACCATTTTAAGCGGGAAGGCGTTGAATTTGAGACAGGGATGCATGTTGTTGGCACATTTCAGCCGGGCGGCGTATTGAATAAAATATGCACCTATCTGGGTATTATGGACAAAATCGCTATTTTACCAAGCAACGACGATTGCTTTGAACTTTTCCAAATCGGAAGCGACCAAAAAACCTACCGGTATGCCAAAGGCGCTGAACGGTTCGTCGAAACGTTAGCTGTTGAATTTCCTGAAGAAAAAGAAAATATAAGGCGCTACGTTCAGGCGATGTACAATGTTGTGAAAGAGGTTAAAATTTTCAATTTGGAATACAGCGGCAATATTGTTCAACACTCGCCGGAATTTATGATAAGCGTTGGCGATTTCATCAATTCTTTCACCGAAAACGAGCGTTTGCGAACCGTATTGGCGCTTTCAAATCCGCTCTACGGCGGCGAACAGTATAAAACGCCCGCATACATTCATTCCATAATCAGCGTCTTGTATATCGAAGGCGCCGCGCGTTTTGTTGGCGGCAGTCAGCAGTTAGCCGATGCGCTGACCGGCGTCATCCGCCAGTCGGGAGGAAAAGTAAATGTAAGCAGCGGCGTGAAGCACATCGAAATACAGGACGGGAAAATTGAATATGTTGTAACTGTTAAAGGTGAAAAGCATCAGGCAGACTGGTACATTTCTGCCATTCACCCGTCTTCGCTTTTCAAATTAATGGATATATCGAAAATTCAGCGTTCCTACAGGCAGCGAATCGACAGTATTCCCAATTCCTATTCCGCTTTTACGCTGTATATTATTTTCAAACCGGAATCGTTCCCGTATCTGAACTATACCGGCTATTACATTGATGATTACAGCCTTGTGTGGAAGCATGGAGAATATTCGCTCGACAATTTTCCTAACGGAATGATGTACATCACGCCGCCCGCGACGATGAATGACCGGTATGCGAAAAAAATGATTGTGAATTGCATCATGAGTTTTGACACCGTCAGGAAGTGGGAAAATACAACGGTCGGCAAACGCGGCGAAGACTATTTAGCGTTCAAAAAGCGTTGCGAAGAACAGATAATTAATAAATTAGAAAAAATATTTCCTGACTTGCGCGCATGTATTAAAAGCATTTACAGCGCAAGCCCATTGACCATCAGGGATTTTTACAACCAGAAAGAAGGCGCGCTCTACGGTCTGAAAAAAGATTGCAACAATGTAATGCTGTCGCATATTCCTGTCAGGACAAAATTGAAAAACTTGCTCCTGACAGGGCAAAACATTAATATGCACGGAATAGTCGGCACGCCGCTCACTGCTCTCAACACCTGTGCAGAATTAGTTGGCATGGAATATCTATTGAATGAAATTAATCAATCCACAGATTACGCAGATTGACACAGATTATCTGTGTAAATTAGTGTAATCTGTGAACAAAACAAAAATATTATGAAGTTACTTTTAATTTATCCGAAATGGGCAAAGCTCCCCGGACAGACGACATTTAATCTTCCGCCTCATGGACCGGTGGTGTTTGCTGCCGCTTTACCCGCTTACGTACAAGTCAATTTTATTGACGAAAACGTTGAAAATATTGATTTTGAGGAAGAGTGCGACCTGGTTGCCATATCCATGATGCTTTCCACACAGGTAAAACGTGGTTGGGAAATTGCCGACAAGTTTCGCGGAAAAGGCAAAAAAGTG
>Ga0209629_10002127_pt1 | contig 13218 bp, 16 predicted proteins | sample TergutCu122P5_FD_187286 | JGI IMG/M metagenome (GOLD analysis project Ga0209629, IMG submission 187286) | Cubitermes ugandensis P5 segment gut microbial communities from Kakamega Forest, Kenya - Cu122 P5 (SPAdes) (version 2) | ecosystem: Host-associated > Arthropoda: Insects > Digestive system... | reverse complement strand
TAGTATGTTATATATAGTATTATGTATTACATAATACTGAATTGGTTTTGATTTTGCGCGTTGATGCGTTATGTTGCGCTGTACAGTACGATGACTTATAACAGTAAGCTATCGCTGAACGAGTACCCCACCCCCCCCTGACGGATGGCTGGCAGCGCGTGGTCATTCCCCCCATAAATTTTTTTTAATTTTTTTTATTTTCCTGCAAATTTTTTATTTTAATTTTTTTGATTGAATCTGTGATTTTATATTTGAAGAATTTTAAATTTTTTCAAAATTTTTATTTTTTTTGAAGAAAGTTTGATTGATATTTGGAGTTGCGGGGGTTAAAAAAGTGTAACATTTGTTACACTCTCGTTTTACCGTTTCGGAAGATTTTTTTGATGTGTTGAGATTTCTGTTTTTTGTGTAATGATAATTGCAGTGTTTTGAAATATGCAGAGATGTGATATGCAGGACATTGGAGTTATAAGGGTGTAATATGTGAATAAAAAAAAGAAATAAGGGCGCATTGTGGATTACAGGTGGCTTTTTTTCGCATTTCTCTTGGTTATTATAATTTTACACTAATGTATAGGGTAGTTATAATATATTGTATATTAGATTGTTGAGAGTTTGAAACTATACACTTTTTTTTCACTTGACATACATTTTTTGGATTTTTTTTGTTTAACTTACTGATTTTCAGATTAGAATAAATTTATTTTTCAGACATGGAAAAAGCCTGTCCTAACTTCACAGTCCGGGCAGGCGGAACAAACGTATTATCAAAACCAAAATGAGATTATTCGTCAACTTATGGAGTGTCTTCTGTATGCTGCTGCATTTCTTTAATTTCGTGGAGTGTTTTTTCTGTTTCGAGGATTTGGCTGTCTTCGCCGGGTGTAATTTCAGTCTTTTTTTCCTGAAGGCGGTCGAAGTAGGACTGGGCGATTTCGAGTGCGTCGGCAAGGAGTTTGCCTTCTATCTGTGTTGCGAAGAAGTAGTTTACGGTGAGAAAGGCGCGTATGCCTTCTTCGGTTTCTTCCGACAGCGAGCCGTTTTTAGCGTCGGGACTGAATGTGGCGTCATCGAGTTCGACTGAAAGGAGAGGATATAGCGGGTTGTTTTCCCACCATGTGACCGTCCAGTCGCCCGATGCTGTCCATGCCTTTACATAGTTGATTCCTGAAGGCGCTGTTTCTCCGGTTAAAAGGAAGTTGCCGGTCTGTACGGTGCGTTTTTGTACGGCTTTAAGTGGCTGTTGATTCGTTTTTTTCATTCTAAATTGATTATTAATATTGTATATAATTTTCAGTTGATGTCTGCGGGGTCGTATTCGACTTTTTTATCGAACTCGTCGAGTGTTTTTATCTCCATGTCTAACAGGCAGGGGATGTCTTTGTTGAGCATGTCGCGTGATATGCCGTAGACGCGGTAAAGGATGCCTCCGGCGCTGCGCTTTCGGCTTGTCCTGCCATTCCATCCGTATTTTTGCATCTCTTTGCCAAAGCGGACGGCTGTTTCATCTCTGAATCCGTTTACTTTGGATGTTTCGAGCATGTCGCGGTGGAGTTCCTGACTTGGTATCCATGCCGACAGTTCTCCTGTCACTGCCGAATTTGCACGGATGCCGCGTATCTTGAGCCATCCAAGAACGGGATTGGATTCTCCGATGTTAAGCAGTTTGCGACGCTCTGACGATTCACTTACAGGGAACTGGTATTTGCGCTCCCGCAGGTATATCCTTCCTCGAAACATCCAGTTGAGTATGCCTGGATATTCTGCTTTCAGGTCGTGTGCAAGGCGCTTGTTCTGTTTTTCGTCAGGGATGACGATGTCAAATACCACATAGATGAAACGGCGGAAAAATCCGTAGCTTCCGTCAGTGGATTTTGGCATGTTATTCATGTTGAATACTAACCAGGGGACATTTCTTACAGTATATATATCCCTGCCAAGTACTCTTGCATACTGATTTTCGCCCGAACAGAGCGATTTGAAGGCGTCGGAATACATGGACAGGTCACGCGCCTGCACTTCGGGACAGTAGTTGAATATCTTGCCGTCTACTTTTGCCATGTTCCGGTATTTTTCATCACCGCCGCGCAAAAGCGCCATTAACGGCATTTCAGCAATGTTTGGCGCTCCGCATACACCCTTGATTGTTTCATAAATTACCGATTTCCCATTGCTTCCCTGACCGAACAGCATCATGCAGTTTTCTATTTTATCGGTCATTTTGCCGCGATCATAAAGTCCAAGCCCGAAGAACATCTGAAGGGTGAGGCGGGATTCGCGCTCCGGCAGGACTTCGCGAAGGAATGACTTCCAAAGCGGGCAGTCTGCTTTCGTATCGTAACTGTATGAATTTTTATGAATTACGTGGTGTTCAGGCGAAAAGGGCAGCAGGGCGGGACGGTTTGTGACCGGATCAATGAGATTGAAATTGACAATTCCGTTTTGAAATGCCCATATATGAAATGAAGGTTCGAGCGGACAGCTCATTCTCAATGCCTGAAATGCTTTCCAGATGAAATTTTTGATGTTGCGCGATATGTCTCCGGTATCGACACTCATCAGTTTAAGGAAATGTTCTATCGCATACATGAATGTTTCATCTATGACAGGAACATAGATACAGCCGTCGAAAGCGTATACCTGACCGTTCATATAACGAAGTATATTACAGGCCTTTACTGAATCATAGACGAGCGATGCGATGCTGCCAAAGCGTGCGTCACGGTTTTTGTGCGACGCGGCAGTTGCATACGATTCATGGCTGCTGACTGCCGTCATGGAATGGGCGATATAGAAGGCGAGTTCTTCGTTTGACATATTGTAGTTTTCAGTTTTCAGTATCGGGAATGTCATAGGAATCTTCAACGTCTGTTTTTTTCGGACGGCGTGCGGCAGTTTTCTGGTAGAGTTCGCACCGGTCGCAGGTAAGCGGCATGTAAAAATGGATCGTTTTTTCTTCGGTTACAGGGTCTTTCTTCATCTGTAACAGGTCGGCGTATTTCATCATCACATCGGCGCGCTCCTTGCTGTTTTTTGGCAGCGATCTGGCAATGGAGAGAAGTTCTCCGGCAAGCTGCTCCTTGTCCATCGGCGAATCGTCGGGAATCGTATCCTGCGCGTCTATTTTTTCAACCGCTATCTTTTCGGCCTTTCTTCTTTTCTCCGAATATTTGATAAACTGGAATGTTGACACGATTTCAAGCGCGTATTTTTTTACGACACTGTCAGGATACAGTTTTTTTTCGGGAAATGCGATTAAATATGCGTCAGTATCGGTATAGCCGAGATATATAAGGTCTGCCATTGCCATCTGTTCGACGGGTAACTTTTCGTATTTTGCTTTTCGCAGTATTGTTGCTGACAGCTTCATCTTTTTTAAAGTATATATAATATATTAAATATCAGTTTCATAGATGGGAACGCGGTAACAGTAGCAGTTGAGATGCGGATAGTCTGAATCTATTTCTTCGATGGGATGTATTCCTGTTTCCGAATCACAGACCGGACAGTCATAACTGCTGCCCCGCATTTGCATAAAGTAAGCGGCTCCGTCACGGCGCATCTTTTCTCCCTGCCACCACCACCATACAAGACCTATGGTTCCGGTAACAAGACGGATGATCGTATTGAATGACGATTTATATCTGCCTGCTCCCTGCGATTTACCCGCGTTTCGGATGTTTTGCGCTTCAAATCCCTGTTCTTTGAAGGCTTTCTGCATGATTTCAGGTGCGTATGGCGTGGCAAGATTTGTTTTTATCTGTGACAGGATTTGCGTCGATGAAAGTGAATAATACATTCCGGCGGCTATGATTGCCTCAAGCTCGTTTCTGAATTTTACGGCATATTGAGTGGCTAACTGCGAGACTGTATCGCCATCGCCAAGCGAGGAGGCATATACGGTGATTTCGCCGGTTTCTTTATCAGTTTCCGCAAATGCTGTAACGGCATATTCAATCAGCGTCATAATATCGTCAATCAACTGACTGATAACGGCGGCAACTTCGGCGTTCAAATTGTGGTTTGCACTGAACACAAACTGTTTCGGGTCAATACTGTATTTGAATGAAATATCTACAATCCTGCCGGCCGCTTCGGTCAGCAGTTTTTCAATTTCATCTGTGGCCTTGCGGACAGTTGCTATTCGCAGCCTTATGAACTCTTTTGCCGCTTCTATATTTTCGTCTGAAGGTTTCATTATTTATTAATGTTATGCGCCAATGACAGGCTGCTGACTGCCGGATTGCTGAGAAAAGAGTTGAGATTTATCTTTTCTTCATTTTTATTTTCGAGCCACTGCTTTTTGAGCGTTTCCATTTCTTTTGCCGTATGTTTAGTTTTTTTATTTGATTTATAGGATATTATGGGTGTATCTGAAAGCATCAGTTCGATTTGAGCGCCTGTATAAACCCAGTCATAACACCAGTTTTTAACGGTTATCAGCCCTCCGAAGATGATGAGCGGCTGGCAGAGGAACTGTCTTTTTTCTGCTGCTGCATAGGCTGCTCCGTATTGTGTTCGCGAAGGATAGATTCGACTTCCTTCCTCGTCATCGTCATCATCGTATCCTTCATCGCGATCGCTGATATGGTAGTTAGCAGGAACTGTTCCGCAGGTACTTTTTTTTTGGCTGTTTCGATAACCGGATTGAGCTGGTGCTCACCATACTGTTTAATATAGTAGAGCCATCTCCACAGAAACGGATAAAAGAATTTGATTTTCCAGTATCCGTTAAGAATGATACATGCGGTAATTTTATGCAGGAATGTATGATCGTCTTCCTGTTTTTTACTTAACATGATTTGAGTAATCTTGCGGCGGGTACCGTTTCTGATCCACCGGATGCTGTAATATTTCTTTGTTCCGGTAATATGGACACGGTCAGGCGTGTCGGACAAAATGCTGTTGAGCATTTCTTCATCTTCGGCTGTCGGCTGTGAGATTTTCTTTTTCATTTCTTTTTTTTAGACATTGATTTTATTTACAGTTTTCAACTTGCGATGCCAAGCCATCCAAGCCCTTTGGGGATATGGCGCGTTTTTTTGATATGGAATATTTCTTTCATCAGGATGGCTTCGATAAAGTCGGGCGAATGGCCTATGATGAGCTTCATGGCTTTTTTTTCGATCAGCCTGAATCCCCTGTCGCTTGCATCCTCGTTTTTTCTCAGGCATTTTCGCTCAACTTGCAGGATATTTCTCAACGGAAGCCCCTTGTAGCCTTTCCCGCTGAATTTCTGGTCGAGCAGGTCGTGATTGATGGATATTTCTCCATTTTTGAGCTTTTGTATAAACATGTAGGCGCACTGCGATTTCATGTTTGCATAGATGCTTTTAAATTCTTCTCTTACGGCTTCCATGTTGTTAAAAGGCTGCGCTTTTGTAAAAAATCCCTTGAATAACTGTCCAAGCCCGTTGAGGTCGTAGGTGAAGTTTTCTTCGCTGACATTCCATTCCGACAGTTTGGCGTTGATGACATTGATTGTTTCGCGTGAGTTCAACTTGCAGACAAAAATGTCTTGCAGATGATTGCCAATCCAGTATGTGAGTACGCAGTTGTCGCCGCCTTCGAGTGCGATGTCGGCTGATGCGCGGCGTATCTTGTCAGTATCCTGTATTGAATTGTTAAAAAACGCTTCCATGTGCTGTTCTGTAATCATTTCATCGCCTGCGGAACGGAAATTCCAGTTACCGTCGAGGTCGCGTGCACGCTGTTCTTCGGTTTGCTGTGCGAGATTTGAAACGTAGTTCTGATCGGACGTAATAAGGATGATATTTTCCTCAAGATTTCCTTTGATGAAGGTTGCCGATTTGATAAACATTGTGAGCGGGTCGAATCCAAGCTGGTGATATTCTTTTTTCCATAGCGGGTCAATGATGGATTTGCACTGCTGATAAACTTCTTCGCGCGTATTACCCCAGTAGACGGACGTCGGGCTGTTTTCATTCATAAAACAGTATCTTACTGCTCCGTCGCGTTCCGGTATGGGATACCCTGTATTTTCATCAATCCACCAGTTTATGAATATTCTGACCCATGAATAGGGATCGGGGTTGCATGTGCCGCAAATACGGTTTCTGATGCCGTAGGCGTTCCGGTTGGTGGTGATAAGGTATTTGAATTTATCATACGGCATGTGGGTGATTTCGTCTATTCCTATGAAAGCGAACTGTTTACCCTGAAAACGTTTTTTAAACTCTTCAAAAGCATCGGAGTAGTAGGTAAATTGCAGCGTTCCGCCTGAATAGAAGTTCCATGTCATGTCGGTTTGGGAACGGTTGTATTTGCCGAATGTAGAATAGAAAGTATAGGATGTATTGATTATATCCCGCATGTCGTCTTTTTCGTGCCGCAGGATGGCTGCTGCGAAGTTTTTGTTTTGAATGTCGTAGAGTGCATTTAGAATGAGGCCGCTTGATTTGCCGCCACCGCGACTTCCACCGAAAAATGTTATGTCAGCTTTTGAGGTGAGAAATTTTTCCTGACATCCGGCCTGAGCATAGATGACATAGGGATTTCTGCTTTTGCGGTCGGATCGCCTGATAGCTTCTATTTGTTTCAGGGTGATGACTTCTTCGCCGGATGCGGTGTACAGTTGTTTTGCTGTCATTTTTAGTTTATAGAAGACCGTAAGACCGTAAGAAAACTGTTCTCTGTTGCATATCAAATTTTGGCGCAAAATTAATAATATTTTAGTTAATTGCATATTTTTTAATAAAAAATGTTGTTATTTCATAAAAAATATTTATATTTGCAGCGTGATAACAAAAATGTTGAATTGTTGATCTGATATTTAAGCTATGGGGAAAAGCACAACTTTCATGGTAAATATATTAGTTAAAATGTTAATCAAGATACATAACCGTCGTGATGATGGGTATGTATTATTTTAGTTATAAGGATGTTATATAAAAAATATATACTGTTATGAAAGAAAAAATCTTAAAGAAAATCAGGGACGGGCTTGGAAAAACCTCGCTGTCCGAAAGAACGTTGACGCAGTATGCAGAGAGGAGAGCCGCAAAAGTAACGACTGATGAAGGATTGACGGATGATGTTGTGGCCGAGTGGATTGCAGACTTAAAGGATATTGAAGGTCAACTTAATCATGATGTAGCAGCCGCCGCAAAGACGAGTTCGGACAAGGCAAAGGAACTTGAAGCGGAGCTTGCAAAGCTCAAGACCGGTAAAACCGTTGAAGACGGCAAAACCGGCGCAGGCAATGATACTCCGGGATGGTTTTTAGAATTTCAGGCGAAACAGGAAGCCGAATTGAAGACCTTGAAGGAACAGATGGACGTCAGCCGCGCTACTTCCGAATTGAACACATTCAAGGATGGCGTTATGAAGGTGATGCGCGACAAGGGGGCTATGCGTGATTATTTCCTGAATACAGTTATTGGCAGATTTCAAAAAATGGAATCGGGCGATACGGTTGACAGTGTTTCGGAGCGTTTGCTGACAGAATATGACAGCGAGGTGACGAAAGCGCTTGGAGACGGGGCGGCTCCCCGTTCTACGACCGGCGGGGTCAATGACAGTGTTGCAAAGGAACTGGATGCTTTTTTTGCCAAAAAGGCGGGAGTGCAGCCGGAACAGAAGAAGTAGCTCTTCTGTCTATAACCAACTTTATTAACTTTAAATTTAAAAAATTATGACACATGCACATGCAAATACGTATGGGCGCACGACGAAGGAAATAGGGGGAAGTCTCCCTGTATGGCGTGAAGTGCGCAGACTGTACCAGTCCGGCGGTAGAATTGATATTGCCGGACTTTCGCCCGGCGATACGATTGTCGCGGGTTCGATGTGTTATCTTGATTTTGCCGGCGGCACTTTGCAGATTGTAAAGGATACCGATCCAACGGCAGATCAAAATAAGGTGAATGGCCTGCTGTTTAACGACGTCCACATTTTTGAGGGCGACACTTACGCAACAGGCGCTGTTGTTTACGACGGAGATGTATATGCCGAACGGATTCCAACCGTGCCGGTAACTGTACAGAACCGTCAACTTTCGATGATTCATTTTACAAAAGAGAGGTAGGGAGGACATGCTATGATACAAAGAGACAGATCATTTTACGATTTAATTGCTTACGGACTTCGCGGAGCTTCCTATCAGCAGTTTGTGGACAGGTTTGAACAGTTGAAATACGACGAGTTCAATACCGACGGTTTTACGTGGGATCCGCAGATTCAGATAGATTTCACGTATGAACAGTTGCAGGCTACGCTTGGCGTGGCAACATTGCCGACGTATGTTGATATTGATTCGCCCGCTCCCTACAAATCACAGGAAGGATTTTCGATCGGTACGAACAAGATACCGCGTTTCAAGCACGGTTTTGCCATCAACGAAAAGATCATCAGGGAAAAGATGGTACTCGTTCAGGAATTTGGACAGGCTGCACTGAATCAGGAAACGGTCAACGCAATGACCGAGTTGCTGTTTGACAGTACGGACAAGCTGATTCGGGGTAACTATAATGCGTTGACCTATCAGCGTATGCAGGTAGTTTCGACCGGATACTATTCAATCACTCCTGAAAACAACCCGCAGGGTATTGTGGATTTGACGTTTGATTTCGGAATCCCTGCTCCAAACCGTATCACGCTGGCAGGCAATTCGCGGTGGTGGACTGCGGCTACGCATGACACTGCCAATGAAGGATCGGATGCCGATCCAATCAAGGACATGCAGGAATGGAAAAAGGAGGCAACGAGAAAAGGCGTGCCTTTGGGACATTACGAGATGTCGCTTGCATTGTGGGACGATTTGCTTACCCACAGCGCTGTATTGAAACGTATCGGTATTCTGAATTATCCGATGGCTGCAATGGATGTTCCTGCTTCGCAGATTATGGCTGCCAATAACATTCCTGAAGATGTGATGAAGAACAATATCGAGCGTCTTGTAGGATGTCCTATTATTGTACGCGATACATTTGCTTATGTCGAAAAGCTGAACAAGACGACGAAGAAAATCGAGAAGTCTGTACTTCCCGGATTCGAGCCGAAGAATTTGGCTTATGTTCCAAACGCTCCATTAGGTACGATTAAGGCAGTAAGACCTATTGCCGTGCCTGATCCTGGTTCGCGGATTGCTTTCTTTGACGGTGGCCGGACGGTCTTGAAACAGACATTCAATACCGAAACGAACACACAGTATATATGGTCAGAGTGCACGGCGCTTGTTGTGCCAAGTGTGGCTCAGTATATGTTTGTGATGAAAGTGACGGCGTAAACAGTGAACAGTGAACAATGTTAAGATACATTTAATCAATGACGGGATACTGATATGGGATGGACGAGCAGTACACGAATGATTCGTGAATGGTTGCAGGGACTTGTCGCGGTGAATATACCGGATGATGCTCTCAATAATATTCTCGATGGCAGGGATATAGCCGGAACAACTCCTTTAATGGATGTGTCATTTCGCGATGCAGAACTGCTAAAGGCCGATGTTTATATGTGGGTTTGTACGACCCCTTCGGTAAGCAGGTCTTTAGAGGATGCTGACGGATTCTGGCGACATCGCGAGGGGAGTTCGACTATGATGCCGCGAGATAAGGATTTGCTGATCCGTTTGGCAAATGCTATTTACGAAAAGTACGGTGAGGCAACTGTCGCCCAATCAGGATTACGTCTGGTAAGTTTATAACAATCAGGGGAGATAATCCTCTGTTAATAATGACTATTTAAAAAAAATATTATGGCTTTAAAGACTAAAAACGATTTGAAGGACGTTTTTTCAGGCGTTTCTTCGATATTCATCAAGAAAGACGGTTATTCGGGCGCTATTACGGCACTGGACTTTGACTATGATATGCCTGTAACTGTCGATACGCTGTCTTTTACGCAGGCAGAACCTACCTTGAACAGGACAAAAGTTCACGGTTTGCAGGCTGACTGGACGGTTATTGCTACGGCTGGAGACATCACATTCTCCGCAACCGTTCCGACGATGCACAAAGACCTTACTAACTGGTTTTTGGGAGGTTCTGTCGGCAGCGTTAGCGCTGTTCCGTTGAATGGGAGCGCCATAGAAACTTTCACAGGGGATGCCTATTCGCTGAAAGCTCCGAAACTGATTGCATCTGTGGGAATCCTTTCGGAAGATCACAAGAAGATGTTTTTCATCAAAAAATTAGCTATTTATGCTACTCCATTGATGGAAAACGCCTCTTCAACTCCGTTTGGATTTACGCTTACCGGTTCGATAGAGGCTACTGATGATGCTACTTCGGAAGACATCATGTTCCTGACGAAGGTTTAATCCGGTAAACAGTGAATAATTTGTCTGTTATTCATGTTTAGCTCAGTAATTAATTGATGAGATGGGGAATCCGAGACATCCGCATGAGGTGGTCATCACGAGAGTAACGGACAGTAATCCGTTTGATATAACTGTTGGAAATGAACCGGTTTATTCGGGAGTTTGCAGGAGTTATCAACGGGCTATTACTTCCGGTCGCGGTGATGTTATCGGGAGTGTGCGTGTGCTCTCGATTCCCGTATCTCTATCAGAATGGAATGTTGTCCCGAAAGAGGGAGACTGGTTAGATATAACAATCGGTTCTCTGGTTGAACGCGGATATGTTGTTGACAAATTGCCGCATAATCTGGGGACGGATTTGATATGGGATTACAGGAGAGTTTAAACAATGAACAGTGAACAGTGAACGGTGAATAATGGGGGCGTATGATAATGGGAAGGCGATAGATGAGGGGATGAACCGTTTTCGGAATGTGGCATTGCATGAATATTTCGTAGCAACGCTTCGGAATTTCTGTTCTGACCTTTTTCAGTCTGCTGACAATGAAGCAAAATATGAACACATGACGGGAAACACATTTACTTCGTATGCCTGCGGTATCTATGTAGACGGCGTTCTGGTTGATATACTTGCTTCATCTGATTATAAAAAGGCTCCGGTTCGCATGAAATTAAGAAAAGGAGAGGTTTTTCCTGCCGGTTCGATTCGATATGACGATGAAGAACAGCATAAAAGTTTCAAAGCCGATATTGATACGGATGGAGGGCTTGGCCGCGATACTTCCATTAAGTTTTTGAGGCAATATATGCCGAAAGTACGGAAAGGATATGAAGTCGTGATGTGTACAGGAACTGAATACTCAACTTTTTTGGAAAAGAAGCGAAGGTTGAATGTACTTACAAATACGTATCTGTTTTCCGAATCGCTGTTTTTTAAGAATTTAAAAAGGATGAATTGATTTTTAACGGTTAAAAACACAGGCAATGGGATAAATCCGCATTGTCAATAAAAAAATATAATATTATGAATAATAGAGGATTATTATCTGAAACATGGAGCTCGTCACGTGTAAATCTGCATGGTCAGGTTACGGACTTGAGCGCCGGTTTTGCACTGGACGGAAAGCCATTCAGTGTGTTTGTTGTCTCAAAATCGGGTGAGACCGGAGAGACGTTATTATTGGATGTGAAATTAATAGGCGACTATTTTGCATCGCCGTGTCCGGTTGTTACCGGAGACTGGTGCCCGCTTTCAATTGTTGAGATTACAGGAGCTTCAGCGTCTTTGCTCAATGATTATGATATATACTGGGGGAGAGGGTACTGATTCAGTGGATAGTGAATAGTGAACAATTAAAAATAAATTGATATGGGATTGACGATTGGTTTGGGCGGGTCTGGAGGATCGGGGGGCAAAGTGATCCGTGTGCCTGACAGGTATATATTTGCGGATGCTGCGGCAAGGGATGCTTACTTTGTTGCGAATCCGGCAGAGTTGATAGAAGACCTCTATGTGGTGACAGGAGGGTCTTTGCAGCAGTGGCGGTCAGGGTCATGGGTTGATGTGATGTTTGTGTTTAAGGGGGACAGGGGAGACAAAGGCGATTCGGCCTTTATCTTATGGCTGAATGAGGGCAATACAGGGACAGTTGAAGACTTCCTCAATGATATAAGTGACCGGCGTGTAAAGTTGTTTGTACAGAAAAATGGCATTAACGGCGCACCGTTGCCGGTACGTTTTCCCTACAATGAAAAGCTGACCGTTTCGGATATTGTTTTATCTGAAACGGCAGCAGAGGCGACATTTGAAATCGGCGGGGCGCAATTTGACAGCGCTACGGTGATTGGTAAGGATGTACCGGTGGGGACTGATTTTGTCGTACACGACATTGACATCAAGGCCGGTCAGGATTCGGGAAGCGTGCTAATAATCTTTTAATTAAGAATTACGAATTAAGAGAGAATAATTTTTGAATTATTGAATTTTTAAATCATAAAAAATATGGCATTAAGTAATTTTACAGTCTTATATGACCCTTTCGACGGGGCGAAACTGACAGATACAAATACGATTTTTATCGATGCCGATACGGGTGACGATAACAATCCGGGCACAAGGGATTTGCCAAAAAAATCATTGCAAAGCATTAATGTTACTGGGAAAAAATATCTTCTTCGCGGAGTGTTTAACGAAAATTATCTCATCACGACAGGAATCGGTATTATATTGATTGGCGACCTTAACACGGTCATAAACGGCAGTATTATATTTCGCGGATCCGGCGCTATGGGAGCTAATCTTAAAATTGCAAATATCAAAGCAATTGAATTGAATAATGAAGTTGAAGGAGCAGGAGCGACGCCATCGTTTAATATTAAAAATTGTGAATTTGGATTACTCAATACAGCTACAACAGGACGATTGGTATTGCAGAATACGGTTGCCGGATCGTTTATGGGGTATCCTGTATCATCCGGTAAGTGTACTATCAAAAGTGCATTAATTTATGCTACCGGAATTGATGAATCAATTATTAGTGAAAATATCAAATTTTGGAGTTCAAGCAGTGATGCAACATATCTTATATCAATTTCTCCATTACCTGTTATTACTAATACAGTTATATTCAAGTCTGCTCAATGGAAATGGATTAACAACACAATTCCGGTAACATATACAACGCCCGGTAACGAGATTGCAGATATTAAGGCCGCATTGCTTGATTATGCCAATAATGTATTGACGGTTACTCAGCAAAAAACATATCTGACTAATGTGGCGAATAATATATTCGGGTATGGTACAATAATTTATGATGATTCAGCGCCCAATGTGCGCGTGTTTAACCGTTACGATTCGGGTGGAAGCGTGGCCGACGCTTCGCTGAACCTTGAAAATGGCAATCCGGCGCTAACTGCAAGTTTCACAAAAAGTA
>Ga0209629_10002126_pt1 | contig 13221 bp, 13 predicted proteins | sample TergutCu122P5_FD_187286 | JGI IMG/M metagenome (GOLD analysis project Ga0209629, IMG submission 187286) | Cubitermes ugandensis P5 segment gut microbial communities from Kakamega Forest, Kenya - Cu122 P5 (SPAdes) (version 2) | ecosystem: Host-associated > Arthropoda: Insects > Digestive system... | reverse complement strand
GTTTCAGACGCTGCTCAAATTGCAGTTTGGCCCCGTATCAAACCCTACATGACGGCAGGCAAAGCGTTGTATTTTTCTCATGGATTTGGAATTACGTTCAAAGAACGTACAGGAATTGTTCCTCCTGCGGATATTGACGTGATAATGATTGCTCCCAAAGGTTCGGGAACAACCTTGCGCCGTATGTTCTTGGAAGGAAGAGGTTTAAATTCTTCTTACGCTATTTTCCAAGACGCTACAGGTCGCGCTAAAGACCGTGTTTTCGCTTTGGGCATCGGTGTCGGTTCGGGTTATTTGTTTGAAACCGATTTCAAACGCGAAGTTTATTCCGACTTGACGGGCGAGCGCGGAACGCTTATGGGCGCGATTCAGGGATTGTTATTGGCTCAATATGAAACCCTTCGCGAACATGGTCATACGCCTTCGGAAGCTTTCAACGAAACTGTGGAAGAATTGACGCAATCGTTGATGCCTCTGTTTGCAGAAAATGGTATGGACTGGATGTATGCCAACTGTTCGACCACTGCACAACGCGGCGCTTTGGACTGGATGGGTCCTTTCCACGATGCAGTCAAACCGGTATTTCAGAAGTTGTATAAATCTGTTGCCGACGGCATTGAAGCACAACGTTCTATTGATTCTAATTCCAAGCCCGATTATCGCGAGAATCTGGAAAAAGAACTGAAAGCCTTGCGTGAAAGTGAAATGTGGCAAGCTGGCGCTGTAGTTCGCAAGTTACGTCCCGAAAGGAGTTGAAAGCAGTTTCTCTTTCAAAATTTCCATTCCCGTGCTTGCTTTTTCTTTGATAACAATCACATTGCCGAGAGCGGGAACATCATTGGGGTCTACCAAAAAAATGGGGACCCCTTTTCTTACGTAGTGAATCAATCCGGCTGCGGGATACACTTGCATGGAAGTTCCAACAATAACGACAATGTCGGCTTGAGAAACAATTTCGGCGGCTTTTTCAATCAATGGAACCGCTTCGCCAAACCACACGATAAACGGACGGAGTCGAGAGCCGTCTTCTGCTTTCGCGCCTTGTTTAATAGGATTATAACCAATTTCACTGACTTGGGTTTTGCTTTCGTTGCAGACTTTTGTTAATTCGCCATGAAGGTGAATCACCTCCGAACTTCCCGCTCTTTCGTGCAAATTATCAACATTTTGAGTAATGACCGAAACTCTAAAATCTTTTTCTAAATCGGCAACGATAAGATGTCCTTTGTTCGGTTCTACTTTTGCCAATTGTACGCGGCGGTCGTTGTAAAACTGCTGCATCAGTTCCGGATTTTCATACCAGCCTTCGATGCTTGCCACTTTCATCACGTCGTAGTTTTCCCACAATCCGCCCGAATCTCTAAACGTGCTGATTCCGCTTTCGGCGCTCATTCCGGCGCCGGTCAAAAATACAAGTCTTTTCATTTTGATTCAATGAATAAAGACAAAGTTACAAAATATTCGGTAAATCAGAATTAATTTTTGCGAATATTTTCAACCGAGTTTTTCTTTTCGGGAAAATATTCCTTAATAATAAGGAATAAGTCGTCAATCAATTTATCTCTTCGTTCCAACGCTGCAGAAAGACTGCTGATAGCCAATTGATTCGCATTATCCGACGGATTTGTTTGCGTATATCCTCCATCAATTTCCTTTACCGTATTCTGTTCTTCCGGAGAAAGTAAATTGTTTACATCTATTCCAAAAAAATTTGCGATTGTTTTCAATTTAGAATATGTTATATCCGAATCTTTTATTGACCTGTTAAAACTGTTTTCGCTGATACCTAACACTTTTGATAAATTACGCTTCCTCTTTTTCTGTTGTTTTAACAACCGGTCAATTTTATCTAAAAGAATTTCACCGCTACTCTTCTGTGTTTCATTCATATTTTTATTTTTTTATTTATTAGCAAATAAAGTGAAATAAAATTTGATTTATAACAAATAATGTTATACTTTTGCGCATAATGTATAATAAAATATCGCAATAGACGCAAGTTTTTTGCTTTTATTTTGCAAAGATATTGCCAAATATACAATTTTTTTTTTAGAAAATAATTATACCCTTAAAATTATGGATGAGTTGGAATTTATCAGAAAACGGAGAGCTTCGGAACATCATTACGGAGATGTAAGAAAAGCTTGTGAACGAGCTAAAGTTACCCCGCCGGTTTTTCAATCCGCAATCAAGAAAAAAAGTATTGATGATTTGACGGATAAAGAAATATCGGTTATTCGTTCTTTTATCGACGTTTTGGATGAACGGAAAGCAGAAAAAGAAGTATTGAAAAAATCGGTATTTTCTTGATTTAGCATTTTTTCATGGCATTTTTGATATTGTTTTGCATAATATTTGCAAAGCATAGAATTATCATGTACCTTTGTGCAATTTATTAACTGAAACTTAACAAAACAGATTAACTATGGAAGCTTTATTGCATTATGTGTGGAAACACAAACTCTACGAGACAAGAGATTTAAAGACAGAAGAAGGAATTTCTTTTGAAGTTATCGATCCGGGTATTTACAATTCAAACGCAGGTCCCGATTTTTTTAATGCTAAAATCAGAATGGATGGAAAAACGTGGGCAGGAAATGTTGAAATTCATACGGCGTCTTCCGATTGGAATAAGCATCAACACGAAAAAGATAAAGCGTATAATTCCGTCATTCTTCATATTTCCGAAACAATCGATGCGGCTGAAATACGAAACAGCGCCGGACAGTTGATTCCCCAGTGGATGATTAAAATTCCCGAACGAATAAAGGCAAATTATTCATTTCTTTTAAATTCGGATACTTTCGTTCCCTGTTTGGGAAAGATTTCGGAGATTCCCGATATTTACTTGAATGATTGGAAAAACGCTTTGTTGGTGGAACGTTTGGAACGAAAAACCAATACTATGCTTCAATTGCTGCAAGATCGAAAGAACGATTGGAACGAAGCGTTTTATATTGTTTTATCCCGGAACTTCGGATTTGGAATCAACAATGACGCTTTCGAACGATTAGCAAAAAGCCTGCCTTTGAAAATTATTCTAAAGCATCAAAATTCAATTACTCAAGTTGAAGCGCTATTTTTAGGTCAAGCGGGACTTTTAGAAGATGTGGTTTCGGAAGATGATTATTTTCTTGAACTTCAAAAAGAATATGCTTTTCTGCGTAAAAAATATAAACTGAATCCGCTTGATTCGCACATTTTCAAAAGTTTACGTATTCGCCCCAATAATTTTCCGCATATTAAAATTGTTCAATTGGCGGGAATTATCCGAAAGGGGCAGGGACTTTTTTCCGATTTATCAACTATTTCTGAGTTGGAAGCGTTATATTCTCATTTTATTTCAGAAATCTCAGAATATTGGCTGACACATTATCATTTCGAAAAAGCTTCCGCCTGTCGTACAAAGAATTTGGGCTTATCTGCTATTCAATTATTGATAATTAATACTGTTGTACCGATGTTTTTCGCTTACGGCAAAAAGAAAAATTCGGAGATCTATTCGGAACGCGCCATACGGTTTTTAGAATCATTGAAACCGGAAAGTAATTCTATCATTACGCTGTTTTCGCGTTCGGGAATGCAAATCCGAAATGCCTGCGATTCCCAAGCGCTGATGCAACTTAAACGCGAATATTGCGACCAAAAGAAATGTATTTTTTGCCGGATTGGACATCAATTTCTTGCAAAAGAAAAAAAGTTTTCAGCAGAATCATCCATTTCTTCTCCTATTTCATTATTTTATTGACCAAACTTTGTATTTTTGCACCTTGAAAAAGATGAAAAGATGAAAACGGCGAAAGAGATAAAAGAGAAAAGGGTGAACGGTTCGGCGCTTTTACCCCTTTTACCTTTTATATTATTTTTCTTACCTTTTTTCCCTCTTTTTTTACCCTCCTGTGCAAGTATCGGAAATCCAACGGGAGGAAAAATAGATACAATACCTCCGGTGTTTATCGGAAGTAATCCGGATTCAAATGCTACACGTTTTAACGGAAAGAAAATCGAGTTGTATTTTGATGAATACATCAGTATTGAAGATCCCACGAAAAAAGTAATCGTTACGCCGCCTCAAAAGAAAATGCCGATTATAAAAGCCCTCGGTAAAAAAGTCATGATTGAATTGAAAGATTCGTTGACCGACAATACGACTTACACTTTCGATTTCACTGACGGGATTGTTGATAACAACGAGAAAAATCCCATCGAAGGCTTTACTTTTGCGTTTTCTACCGGAGATGTAGTCGATTCGTTAATTGTTTCAGGTACTGTGTTGAATGCCGAAAATCTGGAACCGATGCCCGGCATAATGGTGGGTTTGCATTCAGATTTAAATGATTCGGCATTTACCAAACTGCCCTTTTCCCGAACGTCGATGACCAACGACAGAGGACGATTTTGGATTCGGAATGTAACGTCCGGAACGTATAAACTTTATGCGTTAAACGATCAAAAACGAAGTTTTAAATATGAACAATCGGGTGAAGATATCGCTTTTCCCGATTCGTTGATTACACCCGGTTTTGTTCCGGCTATCCGTATGGATACAATCAGAAAAGACAGCGTAACGATTGATACGATAAAAGAAGTTCACTACACGCGGTTTATTCCCGACGATGTGATTCTGCATCTTTTTAAGGAACCGGTTAATACGCAATATCTTTTAAAGAACGAACGCCCGATGGAACAACAATTGACTTTCCAGTTCAATTCCAATATTGGATTACCGCCAACGCTTCATTTGTTGGACAATCAATTAAGCGATTCCACAACTGATTGGTTTATTCCCGAATATTCTAACGATAAAAAAGATATAGCCTACTGGATTACCGATTCACTTATTTATAAACAAGATACAATCCGGGTGGAAGCAAATTACCTGCGCTCTGATTCGTTAAATAATTTGATTCCATTTACAGATACGCTCAAGTTTACCTGGAAGAACAAGGACGCTCCTAAGAAAAATAGTAAGAAAGAAACCAAAGTAAAAACCGAAAACCTAAGGATTGATTGGACTGCTAAAAGCCCGATGGAAGTCTTTGATACTTTAAAAATTACTTTTTCAGAACCGGTAATTGATTTAGATACTAATAAAATACGAATACAACAGAAAGTAGATTCTTTATGGGAAGACAGAAAATTCCCGTTCGTCGGCGATTCACTCAATCCTTGCATTTTTTATGTAAACCACGAATGGACCTACGAGCAGGAATACAAAATAACCATCGATTCGGCTTCTATTTTCAGCATATACGGTAAATGCAACGATTCCATAGGGACTATATTCAAGTTCAATTCCGAGAAAGAATACGGAAACCTATATGTCAAAATTACCGGTTCCGAAGGACCCGGATTCGGCGAATTATTAGATAATTCCGATAGAGTTGTACGCAAAGCAACTTTTGATAAAGGAGAATTGGCTTTTGAAGATTTGAAGTCAGGGAAATATTATCTGCGTTATATTGAAGATACAAACGGAAACGGGAAATGGGATACAGGCAATTATGCCGAATATCGTCAGCCCGAAAAAGTGTATTATTTTCATGATGTTTTGACTATCAATAAATACAGCGATAATGAAATAAATTGGGATATTAAGCAACTTCCGATTGACAAGCAAAAGCCGTTAGACATAACAAAGAATAAACCGGCGGCTAAACAGCAGAAAAAGTCGAGTCAACCGAATCAAAATCAACAGAAATCGGGACAATCCAATCCGTTCGGAGGACGTTCTATGCCCGGAATCGGAAATCGAATGCCAAGAATGTAAAAAAGTAAATCGTATGAAATATTTATTATTGATATTTTATCTTTTATTACCATTAACTGATTTATCAGCAAGCGATTTTCCTTTCCAAGCCGGTGAAAAGTTGTCGTTCGATATTCATTATAAATACGGATTAGTCATGTTAAAAGCCGGAACTGCCAATTATAGAATTGAATCGAACGATTATGTGAATAGAAATTCTTTCCAATTAACTCTGGATTTCAAGACGTCTTCTTTTTTTGACAGAATATTCAAAATGCGCGACACTTTGCGTTCAAATATAACGGAAAATCTTCATCCTCTGTATCACAAACGCTCGGTAAATGAAGGAAACTATCAATTTACGGAAGAATTGTTTTTCCGGAAATCTACTCCGGAATACTCCGAAGTCCGTGTTAAAAGAGAATCCAAACTATTGGTTAAATTTGATACGATCCTTACTTCCAATATAATATCTTACGATATACTGAATCTTGTTTTGTATATTCGTTCTTTCGATTTTTCTCAATGGCAATCTACCCCGGTAAGATATGTTTCAACTTTTATAGGAAAAGATAAAATAACTATAGCTATTCGTTGCGAAGGGCAATCGATTGTAGAGAAAGGGGATACGCTTAAATACAAAACTTACAAAATTGCATTTGACTTTACCGATAAGGCTTTTAACGAATCGAAAAATGCGATAGAGGTCTGGTTGAGCGATGATAAAAACCGGATTCCCATAAAAATAAGAGCGAAACTGCGTATAGGGGCGGCGGAAGTATATTTGGCTTCCCGAGAAAATCTGAAATATCCGCTATCGTCGGAAATCAAAATTCTTCCTCAGTAAAAAATAAAGTGAAGTCAGTATGAAAATAATCAATGGTGATTATCCTTTTCAATTGAATGGTGAAACGGCAGCTACCATCGGATTTTTCGATGGCGTACATACGGGACATCGTTTTTTACTCGACCAATTAAAAACAGATGCTGAGATACATAATTTACCTTCTATGGCTATTACTTTTATTCAGCATCCGAAAAGCGTTTTGCAACCTGGATTTCAACCGAAATTGCTCAATACTTTCGATGAAAGACTCGAACGTCTTTTGCAGACCGGAATTGATTATTGTCTGTTATCGGATTTTACTTGTACGATCTCGCAGTTAAGCGCTAAAGAGTTTATTCAAAATACATTAAAGAAAGACCACTATGTCAAATTGTTACTTATCGGCTATAATCATCGTTTCGGGAAAAACAGAGTGGAAAGTTTTGAAGATTACGTAAAATACGGCAAAGAATGTGGAATGGAAATCTTGAGGGCTGAGGAGTTGCCGGATATTTCGGTAAGTTCCACACACATTCGAAATTGTTTGCTGAAAAGAAATGTGAAAGAAGCCAGCCGAATGCTTTCTTATTGTTACCGATTAGAAGGAATAGTAATTGAAGGAAACCGACTCGGCAGAACGATTGGTTTTCCGACTGCAAATCTTGAAATAACCGATAAAAATAAAATAATTCCGGGTGATGGTATTTATGCAGTTCGGGTATATCGGTGCGGCAAAAAATACGGAGGAATGGCTTATATAGGAAAACGACCAACAATAACCATTCATGGAGAAAAAAGGATTGAAGTGAATCTGTTTGATTTTTCCGGCAATTTATACGGCGAAACACTCCGATTGGAGTTTGTCGATTTTCTTCGCGAAGACAAACACTTCGAAAATGAAGAAGTGTTAAGACAACAACTCTATGCCGACAGAGAATCGGCTGTTAAGGTTTTATAAAAAACCAGGAAAAAGTTTCTTTAGAGCGTCATTGCGAACGAAGCGAAGCAATCCATGTTTTTTCTGGATTGCTTCGGCTACTTCGTTCCTCGCAACTCTCGCAATGACGAAAAATAACTTTTACCGGACTCTTTGAAAATCAATACCGGTTGCGATAACCTCCGCCGCCTCCGCCGCGATTTCCGCCGCTGAATGAATTGCGCGGACGCTCTTCACGCGGTTTTGCTTCGGAAACAGACAGTGTTCTCCCATCGTATTCAGCTCCGTTCAATTCGGCAATTGCTTTTTCAGCCGCTTCATTATCGGCTATTTCCACAAATCCGTAACCTTTGGACCTACCGGATTGACGGTCGGTAATAACTTTTGCAGAAGTAATACTTCCATACTCTTCAAAAAGGTTTGCTAAGTCGGCGTCGTTTACTTTGAAACTCAAGCCTGCAACAAAAATGTTCATTTACAAAAAATAAAAAGTGAATAAATTAATAAAATCAATTGAGAATTATCGCAGGCTTAATACTAAAACGAATATCTGAACTCGAAAAAAGAAATAAAACTGTCCTAAAAAACTCAAATGTCGGAACAAAGGTAGAGTAATTTTTTGAATAAAAAAATTTTTGACAAAAAATCTGCATTTTTCCCTATTATTCGTTAATTATCTCTAATAACATTCTGAATCCGTTATTACAAGCCCTTAAAATATTGCTTTCGCGATTTTGGGAAAATTGATATTTTTGTGAGATAATACAATTTTTGTAAGATACGGCAATCCAAACCGTTCCCACAGGTTTTTCCGGCGTTCCTCCGTCGGGACCGGTGATTCCGGAGACGGCAATGGCGCAGTCCGTTTGAAAAGTCCGGTAAGCGCCTACAACCATAGCTTCTACGACTTGCTGACTGACAGCCCCATATTTATCCAAAAGCGAAGAACTTACGCCTAACAGCTTCTGTTTTATTTCGTTGGAATAACATACGATTCCTCCTTTGAAATAGCTCGAACAACCCGGAATAGCAGTAATTAAACTTGCTAATTTTCCTCCGGTGCAACTTTCGGCGAGCGACAAGGTCAGATTTCTTTCTTTTAATCGCTTATCTAAAATATTTTCCAAATTATCATCAATCTCGGAAACTATATCCTTATCCAAGCAAGCGAGCAATTTTTTACGTTGTTCTTCCATTTGCTTGGAAAGTTCTTCCGCATCCTCTCCTTTACCTGTTAGCCGCAAACGAATCAATCCCGAAGTAGGCAAATAAGCCAATTTAATATTCGGCGGCAATTCGTTTTCAAATGTATCTAAATGAATAGCCAAAAGCGCTTCCGGATAATTCTTTACCCAAAAAGTCCGGTGAAGAATAGCGTCGGCGGAATGAAAGAAAACTTGCAAATGGGGAAGAATTTCTTCCTGCATCACCCACTTCATTTCGTAAGGCACGCCAGGCATCGAAACCAAAATTTTCCCTTCGGTTTCAAACCACGTAACAGGCGCCGTTCCCATCCGGTTTTGAATAACCGTACAATTTTGAGGAACGTAAGCTTGATTGCGCGTGAGTTCGTTAAGTTCGCGTCCATATCCTCGAATAATCGATTCGACGGTTTCGAGGGTTTTCTCATCAAAAACCAGCGAAGTATTAAAAAACTTGCAAAGCGTTTTCTTTGTAATGTCGTCTTTGGTTGGTCCTATGCCTCCGGTAACCAGAACAACTTTCGCACGTTCGAGCGATTTTTTGAAAGCGCTCAAGATATCTTCTTCATTATCGCCGACCGTTGTCTTGTAGCGGACGTCAAAACCAATCGCATTCAATTCATGCGCCATCCACGGAGAATTGGTATCAATAACCTGTCCGATCAGCAATTCGTCGCCGATAGTAATTATTTCAACCGCTATCATTTATTTTCTTTTATTTACGGATTTCTTTTTTACCGGACTTGCCGTAGGAAATGTTTTCTTTGCCGTATTTTCGACCGGAATCGTTTCAAGACCTGCTTTTTTCTTTGCCTGCAATCCTCTGTAAACAAGCCAAATTCCTGCGATAATAAAAGGAATACTTAATAATTGCCCCATATTTATACCGATGGAATGTACCATACCTTCTTCGAAACTTTCTTGAACATTTTTGAAATATTCCACAACAAAGCGGGAAAGGAAAATACCAATCAAGAATACGCCGAATATAAGCCCTTCATACTTATAATCCTTTCTTTTCCAATACATATACAAACAAATAAAACCGGTCAGAATATAACAGGCGGCTTCGTAAAGTTGAGTCGGATGAGAAGGAGCAGAATAAATAGGAGCATATCCGTTCAACCGGGAAGGTATATTCTCGATGAACTTGAATCCCCAAGGGAGATTGGTCGCGTGTCCGTAAATTTCATGATTCATCAGATTTCCCAATCGAATCAAGGCTCCGACGAAACCTACCGGAACGACCAAGCGGTCGAAAGTCCATAGCATACTTCTGTGAGTGATGGTTTTGGAATAAATCCAGACTGCGATAATGATTCCTATCGTGCCGCCGTGACTGGCTAATCCGCCTTCACGGATATAAAGAATTTCAATAGGATGTGAGAAATAATATCCCGGACTGTAAAATAAAACATGCCCTAACCTCGCGCCGACGACAGTTGCAACGATTACGAAAATAAACAGTTTATCGTACCAATCTTCCAGCAGTTGCTCATTCTTCCAGATTTTCTGGACAATCCACAAGCCTATTGCAAAACCGATGACAAATGCGATTCCGTACCAACGAATCTCTCCAACAAGCGGAAGCGTAAATGCTACGGGGTTAGCGTTCCATGTAATAAAAGATAATATCATTTTTTCTATAATTGTATTTACGCTGCAAAAATAAACAAAAGGACGAATAAACAAAAATATTTTTCTCTTTTATTGTTATGCGGTTTCTTGAAAATAACGGTTAAATTACACACAAAATATGAATTTCTGCTTTTTTCAAAAGTATGAGAAATAGTTGGATTACCTGTTGGATAATAAAATAATTTATATACTTTTGCACCCAAAAATATAATAATGCTAAAACAAATACTTCTTGTTGGATTTGGAGGCGGAATTGGAAGTATTTTCCGTTTTCTTGTATCTTATTTCACCGTAAAATTCGGTATTGCTAATTTGTATTCTACATTTACAGTGAATATAGCCGGATGCTTATTAATCGGATTTTTAGCAGGTATGGCATTGAAACAAAGTATAGTGGATACAAGTTTGCGCCTGCTGATGATGACCGGGTTTTGCGGAGGATTCACTACTTTTTCGGCATTTTCGTTAGAAAACATGCAGATGTGGCAAAACGGCAATTACATTACATTAAGTTTGTATATCTTGGGCAGTATAGTTTTGGGATTTGCAGCCGTAGGCATCGGATTATATTTTACAAAATAGATAAGTTCTTTAAAACGAAACATTCCATTAAAAAGCAGAGTTGATTAGGCAATTATTTCATTCGAATTGTTTTTCCCTTTTTTGCACTTTGCTTGGCTGCATCTAAAATATCGACTACAATTAAGTTGTTTTCCAAAGAAGATAGATCTCCGGGATGTACCGTCAATTTACCGGAAATAACATCTGCAAAATAGCTGAACGGGTCTTGCGGAAATGCCGGAAACTCTGTCATTTTCTCATTTCTTACCGGAAGATTTTCGTTTAACCGATATTCCAAATCATTTCCGTTTAGCGCCTTAACATATCCTGTTTTACCGTAAATCTCCATATCTTTCCTACCTATAGGCCAATTCCAGGAAGCTTGAATTATTGCTTGAGCGTGAGGATAAACCAACAGAATGGTCGCTTGATCATCCACTTTCGGGTAAATATCACGTTTAATCTGCTGAAAGACAGCAGTTACTAAAAGCGGTCTTTCGTTATTCATTAACCAAGTCATCAGATTAGCGCCGTAACATCCGAAATCGATGACAGCGCCACCGCCGTTCAATACAGGATCGGTCAGCCAATTAAGAAACTCTTTACTGCACCTAATTTCTTTCGGTCCTTTATGTCCGTCGTGAATGACCACTTTATTGATTGCCCCGATTTCCGGATGAGAAACCGCCATTTCGTATGCTTTATAATGCGTAGGATACCAGGTGGTTTCATAATTCGTCAAAAGATTAATATGATATTTTTTTACCGAACGATCCATTTTCCGAGCATGTTCCGGGCTGACAGCCAAAGGCTTTTCAACCATCACGCTCACTCCTTTCGGCGCACAGACTTCTACTGTATGCAAATGCTCGTAAATTGAATTAAAAGCGACTACTCCCTGCGGGTGCGTTTTATCAATCATTGTTGCCAAATCGTCATAAACGATGCCTGTATCAAATCCGTAACGTTCGGCTAATCGCTGCACCAATTCTTTGTTTTTTTCGACAATTCCGACAATTCGAATATCGGATCTGCTCTTGAAATTCTGCAATAAACCGTTAATGTGATCGTGAGTAAGTCCGTCGATTCCGATGCGAACCGGCTCGACCGTTTGGGCAATAATCGATTGTCCTGTAAAAAAGCAAATAATGCCGAATAAAAGTATGCGTATTTTCATTATGAGAATGAATTAGCTATTTGCCGACAAAAATAAGTAAAAATATTCAATTGTATTATTATATCTTTAAACCTTTTCGATTTTTTTGAATCAAAAATACAGTGTTAAATTACTGTTTGTTTTACTTAAATTATTAAAAAATGAAAAAGATTTTGTTCGCAATCGCTTGTTTATTTGTTGTTTCCGGAACTATGTTCGCTCAACGGGGCAACAACCAACGCACTCCGGAAGAAAATGCAACACGGATGACGGAACGTATGAAAACCGAATTAAACTTGACACCCGAACAAATTGCTCCGGTGGATTCGATTAATTTGGTTTTTGCTAAAGCTCAAGCCAAATTGATGGAAAAAGCCAATGGCGATTTTGCTTCCGTCAGAGAAGATATGCAGAAATTAAATGCTTTAAGAATTGAAGCTTATGAAAAAGTTTTGACGGATGAGCAAATCATAGCATATAAAAAGATGATGGCAGACCGCATGAGAAATCGCGGTCAAGGCGACAGAAGCAACAGACCGGAAAGGAACCCGCAACAGTAGCTGCGACAAGAAATAAACGATGTTTTACCGATTTTGAATTTTTGCGGTTTTAAAATGTAAAGGGGCTGCCTCGGAAGTCGGAATAGCCCCTTAAAATTTGCTTTGATTATTTTTTCGAAACAGATAAACGTTCTTCCAATTTAATCAACTCATCGCGATATTGAGCGGCTTCAAGAAATTCCAATTTCTTTGCAGCTTCCGTCATGGCTTTTTTCGTTTTGGCAATAAGTTTTTCCAGGTCTTTCCTTGTCATGTATTGAACTACCGGATCTGCGGCAATATCGATATTTTCCTTTTCAATGTACGCTTTCGGTTCAGTTCTTATATCCGGTTTTACTAAAGTAGATTGCGTATTTTTGACGATTTGTTGCGGAGTAATTCCATGTCGATCGTTATAAATCAATTGCTTCTCTCTTCTGCGGTTCGTTTCGTCGATGGTTTTCTGCATGCTGTCGGTTATCTTGTCCGCATAAAAAATCACTTTTCCGTTGATGTTCCGGGCAGCGCGACCGGCAGTTTGAGTCAGCGAACGATGCGACCGCAAAAAGCCTTCTTTATCGGCGTCCAAAATAGCGACCAAAGAAACTTCCGG
>Ga0209629_10002124_pt1 | contig 13230 bp, 8 predicted proteins | sample TergutCu122P5_FD_187286 | JGI IMG/M metagenome (GOLD analysis project Ga0209629, IMG submission 187286) | Cubitermes ugandensis P5 segment gut microbial communities from Kakamega Forest, Kenya - Cu122 P5 (SPAdes) (version 2) | ecosystem: Host-associated > Arthropoda: Insects > Digestive system >... | reverse complement strand
CGTAAGCGAGGAGGCTAAAGCCCACTAGAGGGCTGTAAAATACAACCCCCAATGGGGGTTGTAGCGCCAGGAGAAAAAAAAAAGATTTAAACAATCATATCAGCAACAGCAACGGTAGGTTTCCAGTGACATCAACACTAATTACGGGATGGGTGATCACCAGCAACAACTACGCGTCAGCTCTGCACACACACCATTCCAATCAATCTGTTACGTTCTAAAGGATCTTCATGAAATACCACTTTACAGTTTTATTTCTTTAATTTTCCATGCAATTAGTGCGATGCTGGCATATGTGTAAAGAAACGATGTGAGTTTACTGTGACGGTTGTGTAGAAGGCGTCTTACACTACAGAACAGAGGCTGCTAACAGTGAAAATGCTTGTAAGTGTGACAGTGCCGTGTCTAAAGACTTTTTTTAGTATAAGACGCTAAGTTTCATAATCATACAATATAAGCATATCACAACACGTTTTATGTACCCTATGTGACGATCATACTGATCCTAACACTTCTAACAACTTATTCTAAGAAACATATACGTAAAGCCACTCAATAATAAATTTGTAGAGCACAGAGAAGAACTGTCGCTTAGTTCAGTGTAATCGCCGCTTGGACGGATCACCTCATTCACAAGAATCTCTAATGTGAATTTTGAATTCGTCAACAACGCGAGGCACGCGACAGGAAGTGCAGACCGTTTCCATGATAACCCTCCCCCCCCCCCCCCTCTCAAATCTAACGGGTTAGATCCGCGGCCCAAACTTTGGAAAGAAAGTTACGTTCATTCTGACGTGTGTAAAACCACCAATGGGACCCACATTTAAAACCGTCAAGTGGCAATCGAAAGTTGGGACTTCATCACTTACTTACTTACTCCATGGAGCAGAGTCCCTCTTGAGAAGCTAACTGGTTCTGCAGCTAGTCAAGAAATTCCCCGCATTTTTGGAACACGAAGGCTCATCACCGTACTCACAAGCGCCCGCCACCTGTCCCTATCCTGAGCGAACTCCATCCAGTCCTCACAACCACCTCCCACTTCCTGAAGATCCATCTTAATATTAACCTCCCATCTGCGCCTGGGTCTCCCCATTGGTCTCTTTCCCTCAGGTTTCCCCACCAGAACCCTGTGCACCCCCCTCTCCCCTCCCCCATACGCGCCACATGCCCCGCCCATCTCATTCTTCTCGATATTACCACCCGCACAATATTCGGTAAGGAGTACAGATCACTAAGCTCTTAATTATGTAATTTTCTCTATTCCCCTGGTACCTCGTCCCTCTTAGGTCCAAATACTATGTTCTACAAATGTCATGTATACTGTTTACTTTTGTTGAAATAAATCAGTTTTCAGGGTCATGCCCTCTTGTCGTTATGTTCGTTCAAAGGTCGCAACGAATTTTTGTATGTTCTGCTTCAAGTTTACAGCATATGCAGGTAAAGATGGAATATATACCTTTCACTTTACTTATCCATACAAGACCCCAAGGCAAGTTGGTATCTGCAAATATGCAAACCATGAGATATGGACGCCATCCTGCCTGATCCAATTATCGAGCTCGTGATTAGAAATCAGCTACAGCGTTGTGAATATAAAACGGTGCTCCATACTGTTGAAATGGACCAAGTTTGTTTTGCACGATGCGATGATCATGTTATTTGCTGAATGAAGAAAGACGTGCAGCGCTGTGAATGTGTGGTTGGGCTCAATGTAGCTGCAAGGCACCTGGTTTATCTTCTAACAGTGGGATTTTAACACATACCGGTATGTATCTGCTGCTGCTGTATTAATACTATTACGGTTATTATATTGAAAACACAAAATTGAAAAAATGCACACTGATATATGTGGCAATAGCATTATCATCATCGTCGTCGTCGTCGTCGTCGTCGTCGTCGTCATCATCATCATCATCATCATCAGAGAGAGAATGTCACAGGCTATGCACAGTGTTGCTGAGCACCCAGAATACGAACTTTTAACCAGGTACGCCTATCTGCTGCGGCTTGCATCAGGGAATACTTAAATCAGTACATAAGGCCAGAGACATTGTAAACTGATATGATTAGGAGTTCTAAGCCTCTTCAACACACACTCGGACTTCATCACTGAGGAATTTTCTCACAATGGAAAAAGGTGTTTCGTATGACCATTTTCTGGATCTGGGACAGTAGGAGTGGTGGTAATCTGAGGGTAGTGACATTCTGCCTACACATGTTACGGGTGACCCCTCTAGCAGACACGATCAATGGAATAACAAAAATCTTGTCAGTTGCCACTGTTGCTGGATTCAAAAGCCAACTCCTCATATTTGCGTTGCTTTTCTGTAATTGTGGCTTGTAGACTGTGGGTTAATGGAATTGTTATTCCAATGAATGCAGCTTCCTTATTTGTTTCATCAGTCAGTGTTATTACGTCTGGCCGGTTGAAATGAACAGACTTGCCCGTTAATAAAGTACGATCCCAGCAGAGTTTGTAATTACCGTTTTCCGGGGCGACCTGCGTCTCATATTTATAATATGGAGAATATGGCCCTTCAAGAATATGAAATTGATTCGCCAATTCCTGATGGAAAAATCGGGCGACCGGGTTGTCAGTGATTATAAGTATTTTGAGCTAGTTTTGGATTAGAGGCAATCAAAAACTTTGTGTTTTTTGTACCGTGCACTGTGATACAATTTTGTAATGTTAACCACCAAATGCACTTTTCAAATTAATGTTTTAATTTAATTATTTTCGTCTTGTACATGTTTCGAACATCGTATGTTCATCGTCTGGAAGGCTACATTGTACATGCAGCCTTATGTGGTATGTTTTTCATGCATTTAAGCAAGCAGTCTGTCATGTTGATGGATGTGCTCTCTTCTTTCTTATATTAGGAGTATATGCAACTACACGTTTCGAGATAAATTTGTATCATTTAAGGCGGCCAACATATTTAGGCCAAAGGCACTCCAGAAATTATCCCGGATGTAAATGTTCCGGAAATTATAAAACATACGTATACGCACATACACACATTACCACTGCATTACACAATAGCTGATCAAAGAAATCGTTTTCTTACCTGATCAACTGCACGTCTAAATTACTCGAGACTTTAAATTTCTGTGTAACAGAATATGCCGGTTAATTTTCACTTTCAAACTCTCTTTTATGCAGGAAACAACGATGTTTCTAGTCGCCAGTATAAAACGGAAATCAGAGCGAATTTTACTCGAGACAAAACTGCAGTTCTTTTACTTCAGATGGTCGCGAGATTATGATAAATTTCTTTAATATCTTACCTGTTTCGCTTCTGAATTACAGTAGCAGACAGCATTTACTGCTTCGATGTGTAAGAAATATTAAATTACTTGTTACCGGTGCATAAAGTAAAGTGCATTACTTTAAATTTGTTAGTACCTTCTACGCACGCTTATCTTGTTAAAACGGTGTCAAGAAGCAGCTGGTCATAATAGCGAGAGAAGGAGAAAATCACAGAAACGTGCTATGCTCCTCAAACGTTATAATGCAACACATATCCACTAGTCTACATTACTAATACGTGGTATATGCTGTACAGAGATCCTTTCATGTAACAGTATATGACATGTTCCCACTTTCGTAAGGGTTGGTATGTTAAAACACAATTACAACAGCATCGTCCGGGATATCTCATGAATCACGTGGGGATTTTCTTCCCGCAAGGTTGGCTAGTAAAGTTAAGACGTAAGAAAGCTGTTGTTGACAATACGCACGCCAACTTGTCACCTACGAGTTCCCTGCGCATTGCGTAATTTTCTCTGAATGACGTACACGAATGTTACGAGTATTAGATGAAATCCAACATACCAGGCTTCAAGAAAAAGTACACACGCCTGTACGAATAAATGGCACACGCACACCACACTTCTCACACCACAGGCACGTTCGACCAGTGAGTAGATAGGATACACGAATGTAATGGAAATCAGGTCAAGACTAGAAAGTATTATACCAACACCAATCCGATTCAGATGCAAGTCCGATATATCGAGAAGCAAAACCGAAAAATTCCTGGGAAAAACAATATCCGCTTTTCAAGTCTACTGTAGTCGTATACGATGAATTAATAATTACAAAATTTTCTGATCCGGTGCTTTACACACATCGACCCATAAGATCAGGGATTACTAACGCGTTATCTTAATTCATATCGCATCGATGTTTCCTACAAAAGTCATGTTTGCTGCTGTAAATATACGAATATGTTACTTAAAAGGAATCTCTCTATACGACCGTTTAAGAATTTTTCTCAACCAGGTTCAGCAAAATATAGTTAGGGGGTTCCGCCAGAAATCGTGGAATAAAGATTTTGAAATACGGCGAAAAATTCCAACGTTCGTCGAAATATCGGGGGAAGTTTCGTCTGACAGGTTGCCAGACTGGGGTAGTTTCCGCGCACTACCAACTCTGCCTCTTTGTTCCCTGGCCTGTAAAAATGTTCAAAAGAAAAGGCTCCTCAGGGCGCAAAAATTATTTTGGGGGTTCCTCCATTGAAGAAAGGTTGGGAAACACTGAGCTAGGCAATATACAAAATTCTACATAGGAATACATAGCTTCCATGGTTTATAGCTAACAGTAAAGAAAGGGGAATTAAAAAGATTTCGGTCAGCCGCTATCTCTTTGTTTTATATCGTACATTTAAAACGGCTCGCTGCTGCTGTGAAATCTGTACAAGTAAGAACTACCATTAATGATTAATAAGGTACTACGCAGTGCGTAACTGTGAAAACATACTCCTGACAATAGCAGAAAATTTGCTTTCACTACAGTGTAACTACGGTTTCTTTGACAAAATGACCGGTGGGATATAGGTATGAAAATGCTGAGAACCAAATGACAACGGAAGCCGTGGCAGCTGTGTGTAGACTGATTACGTTATGGCCCGAAAGACAGGAGTTGGGTTCCCTGCAGGCTGAATGGTTCAACTCAATGAAACTCACTCCAGACTGACTCTGGAACCCACCTAGCCTCCTATCTATGGTCGTGAAACTGACCGCTGACTACTATTAACTTTCGAGGATAACAAGGCAGGCAATTTACGTACAACGCAACAATGAGGCACGTTAGTGCAACCATTCTTACAGTGTAAGTCTTACATGTTCTGAGTGTGTGTTTATAGCCTTAGCATTACGTATCCAGCAAGCAACGTGCATGCGCCATATTGTCATCTGTGGGCTGCCCCGATCTAAAGTATTTTGCCACATTATTTTAAAAAAAAAAAGGTTATGGAATATAAAATGTGTTTTGATTTTCTCAACGTTTTATCCAATAATTTCTCATTTTAAGAAGAACTGAGCGAGATAGGTCAAAAATGTATATTGAACTTCATGTACCCGTTATTCTTGTCAGATTTTATTCAAACTTGAATTTTCGGGACAGATTTTCGAAAAAATACTCAAATATCAAATTTCATGAAAATCCGTCCGGTTGGGGCCGAATCGTTCCATGCGCACGGGCAGACACGACGAAGCTAATAGTTGCTGTTTTGCAGTTTTGCGACAGCGACTACAGATGCGTGGCGCTATACTTCACTTACACCTTACGTCCTCAAAGCGTAGCGCTTAGTGAAGGAAACGGGGAAGTTTGCTTTTACCCTAACCAGCCGGCAACAAACCTCAGTGACGGTGTGGTTCAAAACTGTGTGATCTTACATTCTTGCAGCGTTAGGACATGGTGCTAACAAGAAGTTGTTACACATGACACGTCGTAAAATTATGAATAATCAGGCCACAACCATGGAACTAAGACCAGTGCCTTTATAAAAGTATCTCCCAACGGAAAGAGATGTTTAAACCGCAAAATGAAAATATGAACCTGAAAATACATCGTCGACGGACGGTATAACTAAAGCGGCTGTGAAACAAGCAGCACTACGAATACAAACACGGTGTTTTCGTCTGCATATTTAGGAACTCAATGAAAACTTGCCTCGCAGTACTGTTTGAAACACAACTCTGGCTACTTGGAAGGTGCCCAACTAAAAGTGTAGAACCGTACACCGAACACACATTGCTGTCTTCGTTGTTTCCCTCACTTCGCCCAGGAAAATATGAATACAGTGCCTTAAATTAGGTCACTATCACTTCCAAGTTTCTTCCAATTCATTTATCACTTTATCATTCGACGCTGCAGATTCTGTGTTATTCACAGGGCGGTTACATAAGCTACAGATGTAGCAAAATGTGATCCACTTTCGAAACAAACCGTACCTAACAGAAACATTAAGTTGAATGAGAGTTTCTACAACGTGAGCGACACCTGCCTTTTATTTTTCACTATATGATTAAAACGTTCTAGATGAAAATACCTGCAAGTAAGGGCTGTATAAATTTCAGAGTATTGCTCACAGATATGAAAAACGGATGGGTATAAAAATTATATAAACTCCACACGTGGCAAAGTGACTGACCAGATAATGCTTTGTTTCCTGTTACGAAAAACAGTTCATACTCTTGTTACGTTACCATGAATTACAGGCCTGTACAAACAACGAGCTGCGTAACTGTACAAATTCTGAACGTCTTGAATATACAGTTAAGGAGTTACATGAACTTTCTCCCTGGGTTCGTACGGAAAAGACAGCTTGAAAAATAACGTTAAGCCTTTTAAAAACGAACGTCTATTATACTAAATGAAAACCCAGCTACAAGTAAACTGTACAGGATTCACGCTCTTGTACGTTTATGAACATTCGAATCGCGTCCCTTTGGACAGCATTGCAGAGAATCTGACTTTGCTCGATGCTTGCCACAGTTAAGACCCACCAAAGGAAAGAAATAGAAACAATGGATCCTAAATTATCGGAACTATGGCAAGGTTACTGTTTCTCCATATACTGGTCAGAACTAATGTGAAGAAAAATACATAACACACAACGTGTGCAATTTAGTAGTGCCAGGTACGAATAGATTTAGCGATAACGATTTGGACTTGTCCTGGACTGGCACTCGGTGTTAATCTTGGCCTAATGACAACCCCGCTTCAAACATGCCACGTTATACTGTCTCTGCCGGCAAATTCAAGACCGGTACCTTGTAATAAAACGACTTCTCAAACAAAACCTCGGCTCAAGAAGCGTGAGAGTATTTCCAGGTCATTCAACGATGTGAACTTCCGCAAATGAAACAACATCGTCATATAACCCAAGATTCAATTACGAAGAGTAAGATGCACCTTGAACACATTTCGTCCCGTTCAAAACCTTAACTACCAAACATAAAATTACATTTCATAACCACCAACAAAACTGGCTTTCGCAGTAGGAATTCCACACAAAAACATGCGTGTACTGCATTCGGCTGGAATGCAAGGCCAGAAACTGTCTACTCGTTATGTATTCGAACAGCTGGAATATTATATATAAACATAAACGCACGAGTGCGCGCGCATATATTGGCATCACGCTGTAGGGCTAACCATTTGAAACCTAAGACTCATCTAAACAATATTTAAAATCCGCTCATACCTCAAAGAAAACACTACATCCACTACACAGACTATCCGCTTCCTGGCGTTAACGAAATAAATGTTGTCAATCCCGAAATTATACGGTAGTAGTAATTACAATTTGTTGACAGAACGCAGTATTTCCGAAATTTACGTGTGGTGGTGACACACAGAAACGGGGCTTTAACGGGTGAAATAAACTACTACTCAAACCGATATTATCCAGCAACCGATTTTAAAAACGTCTAGGGCACACTGCACACTTATTTAAACACCCCGACAACGTTTCCCCGACAGCTGTAAGTTAATTACGTTTGAAGCATTTTAATCCTAGTGCCAGAAGAGGTTACGAGCTTCTCCCATTGAAGTCTGAGAAAAGCAACAGGTTGGTGCTGCTGGCATCTGGTCCCAGAATTGAACACAAGGAAGGCAAACCGCTTAGCCGCGGCGCTACGTACTCTCAACATAGAACTACGTGTCACGTATGCTGAATAGTGGTACCTGATTGCAAGGATATTAGACCGGGAAGAGGTATAAAAGTCAGATAAACTTTCTTGAAACGATGCTACAATGTGAAAACTCTGTGAACCCCCCCCCCCCCCCCCGCGAGCAGCTACTGTTACGTCATTTCAGTTACGATTTGATGAAGTCAATAACCATAGTAAGCGAAAATCCGTTTGTCGAAAGACCCGTGTGATGAGCACAAGCACCGGAACCATCACTTCCCCTATGTGTATCATTACGACACCCACACAGGACCCTTGCAAGCGTGCCTTTTCGTGCAAAAAATTGCAATTCCCGAACCTCGAATTTTAACCAAGGGGGGCACAGATATTTTCAAAAATCTAGCAGCCACCTGAAAATTCAAGGCGGCAGAAGGGTAACATGAAGCAAGTTCCATACCAAGAAACCATACGAATTAGGCGCCACAGTAGAAAACTCAATCGTCCAGCAACATGGCGCCCGGGATTTCTGCGCCCCGATTTAACCGGTGTTAAACAGATTGCCAATTCCTAGCTTACCAACATAGCAGAGAAAAGAAGGTAACAGAATGTAATATAATCATTAAACATTTCATTTCCATGGCCGATTTAATCCTCCTGCATTGACACGTTCACACGAAGTTCGTGAGTAGTCACTCCTTTGATAAATGCTACCATGGGAAAAGAAATTTGTATGTTCTCAATGGACACCGGGCTAAAGACGACAAGAATTTGAAGTTGCTCCCTGCAAAGTAGTGAGGCATGAATACCATAACAACCTGATAGCAATACAAGATAAATACACAACGACGGCTATAATTACAGCTTTAAAAAAAGTTGTCGCTCTGTGTTTCGTCTGGCGAGAATCTAAAGAGCGCATACTGCATTCGAAACGGCAGCACTCATGCACGCAGATGCCGCAGTACTTACAACATTCAGGGCTACCGGTAACACATGTTGCAAACAAATCTGTGCCTAATTCGACTTCTCTGTCTCAGAACATGATAAGTTCAAATTCGAATGTAATACAATTCGCATTTCGACCTACACACGTTAAATCCTCTACCTACTAGACAATACAGTTATTGGGACCCAGTCAGCGAATCCCGGATTCCTAAATCAAGAGACACTGAAAATCCCCAAAATTACACGGGGAATGTCAACGTCAGTCAACCCAGTCTTATGCATTTAAAAAAAAATGTTAAAGAATAAATGCATGGGGAGGTTGTGTTGGTTCTTTAACTGCACACTTCACCTTCCAGACTACTCTACTGGTTTAAATTAAAATTAATATAGGATGTCTACATTAAAGCTGCGGGGCGAATTTAAGTTTTACGCTAACAATACCTAGCTGAAGTGACTGTCAAAGTATGTTAGGTAGGTCCAAGTGGAAGAGGTTAAGAAAGTGTATAAGGTTGATACACTGGTATCTATGACCGAACCACACTTTTAGCCAAACATTTCCCAACCTCAACTGTCCTTAACCCTTGAATTTACATGCAAGATGCACAGGGTTTTGCACTATACGATGGGATGGATTAAATAAAATATTTATACTTCCGTAACTTTTAAGAAACTTTCTCCATCTAATGACTACATATGAATTCATAACGAGTACGCCGTTTTACGTATGCCGTTGTAACACAGGAGTTCCTTTGCAAAATCTCGTCCAGGAATTATTATTCGGTATCAAATAAGTAGACTTTAACGGGAGAGGCAGAAGGAGGAAGGAATCAGAATGTTGAAAGCACATGGAAGTCAAGTTCAAGTAGGACGAGCTGGAAACAGGCATACAATAAACTTGCCAAAGTAACCAGACGAATACAGCATTAGAAAGAAAGTCGTGCTTTTCTCCACCCTTTTGGCTTCATTACATTATACACGAAACAGAAAAACTCGTTCACTCTGACCCTAAACGAATTGCCCTTTCGTAATCATCTGATGAAATGACAACTGGAATCACTGCGTTCAAAACAAAGGGGTCCGCGCTTTCCAAACTAGATGTGATTTTATATAAACTGTCACGGGCGGCGTCCGTGCTTGAGTGAATGTCTGAAGCTACATGAAAACTCTTCAGCCTGTTTCTGAAAGAGATTGATCATGGTTAGCGGGACGAAGTTTCCATCTAAATCCTCGCCCTAATCACTTTATAATCACCTTGCACTAATTTCCTTCAATCCTTAAGGCGGAGGCAGCATGCTCCCTCGAAACGACAACGTTACCTACAGAACAACACGGTGTCAATTAACAATGAAGATTACAATCTAAACAATATGTGCTGTGAAACCCTCAGAACTTGCATTAATAAGACTGTTATTTCATTCACATGGGCCCCACAACCGCGGTTCTCGAGCCGACCTTGCGAAATACCAACAACATTCCAAGAGCAGAAGGTCTACTGAACAACTGACTCCTATTAAGCAACAAAACGTGGGACAATGTGCTGAACCTTGACAAACGTTTTGTCGATTGATGACTCCACAGTAAATGGAACGCATACACTGTGAGGGGTGCAGTGCAGGGTTTCGATAATGTGGCGTTCCCCGCCTGCCTGACTGCCTACTTTTCTCTTGGTTATAGTACAGCCACCACCGCATCAATCAATACCAGCAGCCGAGCGCCCTTTCCTCTCCGTCAACGCTAGACCAATACCGCCAGGCACAGCTCTTGGCTCTCTTTCACAATCCAAGGTTGACCTATTCCTACTTGCATTCTCCACTCTTCCACAACATTCACGATCGTCGCATGCAACTCAAGTTCCCTCTCTACCATCCACAGTACGGTACACATTTTGGTTTCAAGATGAAATACGGAAAAACTGCACAACAGATGCGGTAGGACGAAGTTTAATGACAATTCACGACGCACAGCACACTTCTAGGAAGGGACGGCGCGTTGAGTTGCACCAGTACAGACTTCTCGCGCCTACAAGTTGTAAAACAGTATCTACCACATTTCTCTTCAACGCCCAGTACTTTCGACTTCACAAACACACTAGCAAGCAAACAAGCACACATACCTATATAAAATATGCATAACAATACAGAATTTCACATGCCAAGCTACATGTGTTTAACCATTATTTCTCAAAGAAGAGCAAGTAAATGTTTTCTATGCTGTTACTTCACTTTCTACGTTTTAAATGCCTGACAGTGCCGCCCATTACATGTGCCTCCTATTCCTTCCTCACTCGTAGTTCAGGTCTTGAGGAATTAAAACTAAAAAAGAAGCGTCTCATATTATATGACAGGTTTAATGAAAATGAGTCATGTGTTTACATAATTTACTGTGATGGACACGCACACAGACAGCATAAACGCTGACATAAAATAAGGACAGCAGGGTGGCTATTTGCTAACCCTGTAACAGGCCTGGACAGACCCTTGGAGTTCCAGGAGGTTGAGGCTCCCAGATTTCGAGACAATCAGCACATGAAGGTAGTAAGGTTGTTAGCCCTACGCACCGGCCGCCTTTACCCATCAGGAAATATTTCTGATATTCATTTCTGTCAGAGGCTGAGTCGACACTGGGGCCACAGTGCGGCCGGAAAGATTATGTCAATGAAAAATTCCAATGACACCATCGGGAATCGATCCCACGTCCTTCCGGCAAAAGCAGGATTGCACTTATATTAATAATTGTACTGTATCTTACACAGTCTCATTTAAAAAATGTTCTCCAGGAAGAAATGCCAGCGAACCCATCAAAAACTTAACATTCAACAAAGGAAGAACTCGAAGAACTATCCATATTCTTACAAGAATCTCCAGAATGAATCTGCTAACACCCACTTTCTTTTGTGTTTTATTCTGTATTAACTACTGAAAACTTATATGACCGTGGGACCTTTGCAGCACAAGGCCATTTGATCAGTCACAGCACGAATCATCCCCGGCAGTTTTATTGCAATGCGCACAGCGATGACAAGTTCTTTAGTGCTGCCACACGGTATAGGCTGCGTCCCTCTGGGGCCTGTCAGAATGGCCCCAGAAAATCTAGCCTCACCAGGGTTCGAAACCCGGACCGTTCAGACCGTATCCAGCCGCTTTACCGACTACGTTACCCCGGCCGCCATATACTGGCAGTAACAGATGTAAACTGTTCGTGAATCGCGTATAAAAGTACAGTATAATATCGGCGTGTTGTTATTCCTGAATATGCAGAGCAGTGTAATACATAGGAACTTTTTTTTATTGTGGAAACCTATATACGGAAACCGTACTACAAAAAGCCGGTTTCTTGGTCTTTCATTTTGCTTCCACAACAGCAATATATGAACTCATGAACAAAATTTCGAACAACTGGTTCCTTGTTAAGAAAGGCGCAGGAGGGATTACCAAGTGTTCTGTCAGACGAATGTCAACTAAAATTTTTAAGACGCATCAGTCTGTCAAATTAATCTGTATATGCAGCTACAAAACTGAAAGGTGTGAAATTACACAAACTTAAGTATGTGCAAAAATTCAAAATTTTGTTGGGACAGTATGGTTCTGTAACTGGATTTATGGAACAGTGTGTAGTGATGAAGTCCGTACACTGCCAACTTATTTTACAAATGAGATTACTTAAGTGGTCAAGCAAACTCAAAATAAGCATTGCAAGTCGGCAAATACTCTATAAAAGACCAACTCAGAAATCACCATGCGCGCAGTAACAACAATTTCGATACAATAACTATAAGGTTTTTAATAATTAGTTCACCTGGTGTCAGGGAACTCTGCAAGTTGAAGTAGTTCATGTCAATCACCTGCTCTAGCATGCGCGAATTCGTATTAATGTAAATTATATCTGAGTGTTAATGACATAATTCTCCAAGAGAATTTCCCGTTCAGCTGCATAACCTATATAAATTAATACTCGGAATTACCAGTGTATTACAGACCTGACCGTAGACTTACATTAACAAATCGGAAAATGGATGTTCCTATCCTCAGTGCATTCAGTGACAGAAGAGCTCATTCTTTCGGACCCAAGTGAGGGGGTGCATCCTCCTTTCACCTATAGACTGTTACAAATCCTGCTTCCGAAACGAATTTACTCAATACACATGTCCATAACTTACATAAAAATCAATAACGAAACACTTTGTGATCTAAGAATGTCCAATTACAAAGAGAATGCGGTATATCTGTGGACGATCTAACAACTACGAGGGTTGGAACTTTAATAGTGGCAACTTTTTATTTACAACTGATACAAAATAGATATATGTTTCGAAGTTTTACTGTCCTTCAATGTAGTCACCAGCATTGTGTACAACCCGTTGCCAGCGAT
>Ga0209629_10002123_pt1 | contig 13231 bp, 10 predicted proteins | sample TergutCu122P5_FD_187286 | JGI IMG/M metagenome (GOLD analysis project Ga0209629, IMG submission 187286) | Cubitermes ugandensis P5 segment gut microbial communities from Kakamega Forest, Kenya - Cu122 P5 (SPAdes) (version 2) | ecosystem: Host-associated > Arthropoda: Insects > Digestive system... | reverse complement strand
ATTGTGGACCGGTGACGCAGATTTGCGTCTTTACATTACAACTGTGCAAGACGGATGACGCAAATCTGCGTTTTTAACACGCGCTTGGTTTCCACGCACTCTAGACTTAATTACGCAATACAAGGAGCATTTCTCCGAATGGTCCTGCTGACGGATGTTTATAGAAACTAGGGTCTTTGGTGAGTATATTCTGAAAATTTCAGTTCACAAAATTAGTTAGCGAATTTGTTATAACTTTTTAAATAAACACAGTATTAAAGTTGATTTAAATTGTTTAGACCCCGGGAACGTGCATTTAAACAATTTAAATGCCCCCGTCCTCAATGTGTTAAGTAACTTATTTAGAGGCGTTGTGCAGCGTGTGTCATGGTCAACTGTCTAGTGAACATCACAGTCAAAACAACACCTTCCTTTCTGTTACAATCACAGACTTTTCAACGGCTCATCTGACTGAATTTTCAAATAGATTGCACAACGTTGCTATGAAGTAGAGTCTCAGGTTGGCGACACAAAACCTGTTTTGGGAAATGAGATATTCAGTGTGCACAGCAAAATTTATTTGCTTTTAAAATTCATGGCATAAGCCAATTTATTTTGGAACACTTTTGTACTTAGTCTAAAATATGAGATTTAATTCCCTCAAAATCAGATTAGAGTAGGAACAGAATGTAACTGGATGGAACGAAGTTCAGTAAAATACAATAAAAATCACACCATGTAAAAAGCCATGAAGCAGTTCTTTGTTCAGGAAAATTTTTAGAGGTAATTTAATCAGGAAATGCTGTATACAGGTATCTCTCATGCGTAACTTATACATAAAACCAGAATTTCAGTACAAAAGTAAAGTAAATTTGTCCGTATTTGGGCCAAGGGGAACAAAACTAGATATGACTCCACTTTTTCTTTACCACGGCACATGATGCATATTAGGCACCCTCTGCACGCCTCAGCCCTTTTTTCCACAATGGAAAAACCCCTGTATCCATTGAAAATTGAGTTGGATGAGTCCCAGAACAGAGAAATCTGTTGGCCTTACCTGGATTCTAAATCCTGACCACACAGTCTGTGGGCTAATTTTGGCAATGACTACGCTATCCCGGCTTCACAGAATTTAAGTAACGGTGCTATAAGTTTTACGTCACTCGACATATAAGAAAATTTGCAAAAGTTTGAAAACTTTTATCAAGTTGTAGGCTTTCGCTGCAGTGTAGTCTTCGATATTCTGGAATATGGCGCAGCCCCAGATAAATTTTGTTACTTGAAACGTACGTACTACTGCAATTAAGTAGGTTAGTAACTAACTCCTAAGCGTATTTTCAAAGAGTGTTTTTTTTCACTATTTCCCCTTGCATTTTACCTGTAATTCACTGAATCTTTTACACCAACTATTGCACTTTTATATACAATAAAATATTAGTCCAAAATGTTCATATTAAAACACTTAAAAACGCTCCAACATGTTTCGATCATCATTCAGATCATCTTCAGGGAGCTCGTATGTTCCTTGTTAAAGTCATTGATTTTAAAATTTGTTAAAAATGTAAAAAGTCAATGTGGTGATGCGGCAGCATAACATTTGTTGTGTGTGCGTGCATTCTGTGTGGAGAGGTATGCTGGACTGAGTCCAGCATACCTCTCCACACAGAATGTACGCACACACAACAAATATTATGCTGCCACATCACCACATTGACTTTTTACATTTTTAACAAATTTGAAAATCAATGACTTTAATAAGGAACATACGAGCTCCCTGAAGATGATCTGAATGATGATCGAAACATGTTGGAGCGTTTTTAAGTGTTTTAATATGAACATTTAGACTAATATTTTATTGTATATAAAAGTGCATTAGTTGGTGTATAATATTCAGTACTGTTTTTTATTTTCCGTTTCAATCTAGATACGCCTACGACTTTTAAATTTCAATTTTCCTAATGAAATTCATCTCCTAATTTAAGTATTGCTCAAAATTCTAGAAAAGTTAACACTATGCTGATCACATTAATACTTTTTATTCTATTCGCATAAAAATTAAGAAAACCGAAAGAAAATTATGAAGTCAAATTCTGTACTACCTAATGTAATGGATTTTTACGTGACGACTGAAGATTTTCCATTCAAAATTCGTGAATATTATGACACGATTAATAACAACTTCTGTCCCATGAAACAGATAGGAAATGCTCTTATTTTTCTTATTCATATTAAAAATTTGGAACCTAATACAGGCGTACCATTTCTTTAGCCAGCGTTTACTAATTTATGCTATAAGAAAGGAAAGAGTTTATAAACTTTTGTCGAAAACAGATCTTATTCATCGGTTAACGTTTAAAAACGAGATAGGCAATGTACCCATAACGTAACGCTGAGGCGATTTCCTGCGACCATTGTTGCAGTGGAAAAGCAATGAATATCACACAACTTGAGTGTGTGTATTTGTAGCCTAAGGTATCCAGCATACAATGCGCATGCGCCATATTGTCATCTATGGTCTGCCCCGCTCTACAATATTTTTACACCTTACATCATAAATGGCTCGTTTTTCGAAAAAAAAATGTTATTGAACATAAAATACATGTTTCGAGTTTCTCTACATCTTTTGTCGAAAGCATTTTTCATTCTAAGTATAAATGACTGAGGTGTGATAAAAAATGTAGACTGGTTTTCACGTAAATTGCCCTTTATTCTTGTCCGATTTAAATGAAACTTGAATTTTCTCGACATATTTTCGAAAAATACTGAAATTTCAAATTTCATGAAAATCCATCCAGTGGGAGCCCAGTTATTCCATGCGGAGGTTCGGATATACATGACATGACGGGGCTTACAGTCGCTTTTTGCAATTCTACGAACGCGCCGAAAAAGGTACGTATTATTAACATTTATTTACTGCAAACGAGTAAGGCAACATTTTTATTAATTGCAGCACTGTAAAGTACGGTCTTTGCCATTATTACAAACTCCTGACGGTGTAAACATATTTGAGCGTGAAAGCGATGAAAATATCAGGGCGTGGAGAACTGTGAGTAGGTACACTGAAATCCAAATTGGTTGTTGAAAATGGATGAAAACAAATTGTACTCGTATAACCTCGTTCCCTACACAAATGACAATATCCGTGGTTCGTGTGAAAATGACAAGTCGACTAAACTGCCATCTGACGGTGAAACTCTGCATGTTGCCATCAAATGTCCAACATTCAAAAGTGAGAGGGTGGTTTCTGGTTTATACTATTACAGTTGGTTGTGTAATGTAAACAGAAACCACCACAAAATTTTCTTTATCATTTATCGTGATGATGATAACTATGTTGAACTTTTCTTAGTTGATTACTCCTAGACTCCTTAGTGCTTCTTTAGTCTTTCAACTTCAGGAGCTTTTACAACAGTAATTTGTGTTCCAGTGCCAGGCTTGTTATTGCATAGCATTTTGTCCTGTACCTACTATGTGTGTTACAGAATGTTTATTTATACATTCCAATTAAGGTAGTATTTGAAACTCTGAATTCTCCGAAGCATGAAGTTATGTAGCTACTTTGTAGAAACTCTATTCTTACCTTACTAGGCAACTCTTGGAAGCAGAGCGCTTACTGGGAAGCCAATTCTTTATTTAAGCAGGGGACCAACGAGGTCTCTCCTTTCTTGGAGTTGTGCAATCAAAACCACAGAAAAAAAATCTTGTTGTATTTCAAGGGCCAGTGGGTTAATGACGACTAAGAAAAAATTGATATGTTTTGTGAGAAATATATTAATCTGAGAAATATATTAAACCTACAAACACTTTTTGGTCGAATGCAGAGATTGTTTGTAATGTTCAGGCAGGCGAAATATGTAGTAGGCAAGAGTTTCAAAGGGTTAACCATTTTTTTTCTAAATTCTGTAGCGTGTAGCTTGTTTTGTAATACTTTCTACAACAGCAGAAGCCTCGTTTATGCTGCGCCCAGCTTTCATCACGTATCCGACTTATTCCACCGACATATTTTACATTACCCTCTTCATTTTCGTTGTGAGCAATATAATGAGTCTTCAAGATGCCTGAAACATGGAAATTCCTTGACCTTGGCTTTTCAAGGAGAACTGTGCTTCATTTACATTCGTTTCTAAAACTCGTTCAAATTTTAAATGAATTGGTTGCAAGCTGTAAGGAATGTACTTCTCATATCATTCCTGAAACGTAAGAAAAATTATTTTAAATTTCTTAAAAGATTTTATTTCTTGTTTTTGAAAGTTTTTGTCTTATATTTTCGTAATTTTACTTTGTTGGTGTTTTATATATAAGTGATGATTTTATATTCTAAGTCCCTTCATTTATGAAAAATCCCCTGACTCCGTAAGCCAGTAATGGAGTAACATTACGTCACGAAAATTCGAGGGCATGACACCTAAGTAGCATGCAAATTTACTTTTTTGTTTGTGAGATAATTGCCAAAATATTACAAATTTTGGGGAGGACATCGTTTGGGGGGTATAATTAAAATCTAGTTTAGAAAATGTGTTTTGGTGACGGTGACTGGATTAGTGTAATTACGAGTAGACTTTGTGTTTGGCTCTAGTAAAACAATTACATAAAATCAAAGAATTTCTTGGCTGGGTGGAGGATTTTCATGCACTGAAAAATGATGGTAGAGTTATGTGATAGGGTTTTTTTATTATAACGCTGTAAAAAGAAATTCTTGTAAATACGAACTGGGATGAATTGTTCGGCGTTTACGCCGGTGTTTTGCACCGTGACGTAATGAAGGCCCTGTATATACACGTGTAAAAATGCACACTTTTGTACATAAAGCATTATATACATATATATGATTTATGAGAACAGGAGTAGACAAATGCACAAACAAGTAAGATAAATAAAAAGCGAATCAATGGATAGGTAAATATAAAATAAATAAATTGATAAATAAATTATTTGGCTGGTTAAATGGACGGACAAATGAATCAGAAAATAGACTTATGTAAAGTAAATATATAAAAGACACTTTACTGTCTTTATTTATAGGTTTGCCGATCAGAGAGGGAGAAATTGAGAATTTGCTGTTCTTTCTACGTGGTACAAAAGAAATGAACTACCGTAAAGCGCAATAATTTACGTAAACCAATAATAAAATATAAACGCTTCTACGGTTTTTACCATTTACATAGCCGCGTGCAGTGCGTGAGGTTGAAGGAGATTCAGGGGTTTTTAATTTGAAGAGATAAATGCCATATCCTCCTGATCGCTCCTGTTATCTGGTGTTTTGCCCTTTAGTATAATCGATCAAACTGCATGGTCTAGTTGTTTTAATGCTCTCAATCAAATACTTACCTTGAGAATGTAAAGAATAATGTGTATGATTTGGGCTTCTGGAGGTGGAGGGTGAAACGAATTGAGTTTACTCGTATGTAACTCCGTGCAATCTGGTAAATGATTAACAAGTTCGGGATAAACCTGCATCTTATACAATAAAGATGGTGGTAGCAGTTTTTCCTTTGACGTTAGTACACATATTTTCATTTAAACAACGTCACATCCCGTCAGAAGGCAGCCTTAAGCACTATTAATGACCGAGTACAAAAACAAGCCTATCGTGATTAGGGGGAGAACATGAAAAATGGTTCAATAATTTGCTGGAAGAGTGGTATAAGTATGTAACTAAGGTGATATTGGAAATAAACATCGCATTTCAGTATTTATTCTGACAGTTTTTATTCTAGGAAATGAAAGAGTTGGATTTTTTTGTTTTTTGCTGCTCTTGTAGATTTCTCAGATCAATTAAACAAGGCTAGTATAATAATTTAAATACGTCACAACCGCTGTCTTCGACACAACACGAAACTTTACTTTTGTAACTACAGTCAGTAACATAAAATCACAGACATAATACACAAATAAATATGTACTTTCATTTTTCACCAGAGCACTTCCAACACGTCGTGTTCCGAAGAGTATCAGGGTAATCACTTTCAGAGTAACTAGGCTGCCGGTTTTAACGTTACTGAATTACCATAATGACCTTCATATATGCAAAAGCATTAATATTAATATTAATTACAATTGCAATTACATAGCAGCCCCTCGTTTTATAATGCACATGTATACCGCCAGATGCTGATAATATTTAGATACAAGAGAAACATGTATGTTCTAATGTAATAAAAAGTGAACACTTTCAATTTTATTACAAGAGTTGATTATGTCAGCTATGTACTGGAATTAAATAACATGTTAGGGCGAAAATCGCCTCTTTAATTAAGATCAATATTAATCATAATTATAGGGACCCTCATACCAGGAGCTATAGAGATGATGTACAAAATAAAATTCATCAAGTCTAGTATTTCAGAATTTGCTGCTTTACTTACTACCGTGATAATATAAATTATTTTGCCTACAATATTGAAAGAATTGTGTATTGTATTTGACTATTACAAAACGAAGTGATATTTTGTCAGTAATATTTACGAGTACCACTGACAAAATTACCATTGGTCATATCTTATACATAACAACAAATACAAAATACGCGAAAAGTCATGTTTACCGAGTATAAAGCCGTAAAACTTCTAACGTTCTTGAAAAATAGCTCGGTACTACCTAAGTGACAAATTTTATCGAAAAATTTCGATATTACTTTACCGACCCAATCCTACTTATCTTGCTATGAAATCATAAAATCGTTTAGAATATAAGGCTGACGCAATTCAAACCTCGATGTTTTTTGACAGAACCCCTTTAGACGCTTCATTAAAAAGGGAAGATATTCTGTAGTGGGCTGGATATTTAGTACTGCTGTAATGCCAATCGCCACAGTCAACGCTGCCCCCAGAGATCTAAAGTTGAAGCTGTAGGACTCGTAACGTCGTCCATTGAAAGCCTAAAACTTAGGATAACATGCAATGAAGTGACACAGGCAGATTTCTCTTCCATAATTTTCGTTTATTTATTTATTTATCTATCTTTCTTGTGTTTCATTTTTTGACGTTATCAGGTAAGCATACATAGCATCGTGTACTGCATTACAGTGAATAAAATACTACCGTGTGTCCCACTCGCTACCGAACCCGGCTGGCTGGCGGACAGCTGTTCCGTGTCGCAACAATTAGGCGCACTACAGACACACACTACAGACACGTTCCTTTTCATTTCTCACACAACGAACGTAATCCTGTTCAAATTTCTTTGCAATATCTTAATTGGTGTTAGAATTATTAAAGAAATGCCGGGTTCGGTAGCGAGTGGGACACACTCTAGAAGGGATATGATGGGAGTTAGTCCTGAACTAAGAGAGAGTAATCATTTTTATTAGCCGAATAAATGCACTTGATTATACAAAGCTTAGAAGTTAAAATCAATGTTGTAAAAAATTTTTAAAAGACATAAAATTAAAAATCACTCCGACATATTTCGGATCGTATGCGATCCATCATCAGGGAGTACACAGCTGTACTTGACTGAAATTCGTAGTGGTTCACTGATGTTTGTCGTGTGCTTGGTCGGTGTTTGGCAGCGTACGCTACCAAACACCGACCAAGCACACGAAAAATATCTGTGAGCCACCACGAGTAATTTCAGTCAAGTACAGCTGTGTACTCCCTGATAATGGATCGCATACGATCCGAAACATGTCGGAGTGATTTTTAATTTTATGTCTTTTAAAAAATATATACAACATAGATTTTAACTTCTAAGCTTTGTATAATCAAGTGCATTTAGTCGGCTAATAAAAGTGACTGACTGTAATAATGCAGGGTGAAAGCTTGATATTAACAGAAGGTATTTTAAAGTTGTTAATTCCGTATATTTTTTACATCGATGTGCTCAGTTTATTGCACCAACCAACTGCACAATACTAATTGTGTACAAATATTAAAGGCTTATCTCTGATACATTTCTGTACAAGTGTATCATCTGCAGGGAGAAAAAATGCCAGGTTTAAAACAAAATTGTATCGAAACATGTCGGAGATAATCCTTTCATATTTACATATAATTAATATTGTGCATTTAATTGGTGAAATAAATTGTCTATATTAACTGAGGGCACTTTTTCGGCAAATGTCTGGACGGAGGGCGAAAAGTAATTAAAAAATCTATCTGGGTGGTCAATATCCCCGTCAAGATTCTTATGGGAAACTCACTACCTAGACGTCAGGAACAGTGCTAATTTAGTCAGTTTTAACCAAAGTAAAATTGGCGTTTATTCCACATTGTGTTTAGTCTGAAGAAAGAAAAGTTTTTAAACTGTGTAATGGATTTGAATTTTCTACGGCGATTAATATGAAGTTTATTATATTATAGGATGTTACAACATGTAGTCTAGTACCATGGCACCATCAGTTTGATAGAAGCCTTCTGCCTCCATCTTGTTCATGCAAGAAACCAGAATTTCTCCGAAATATTCTTAACTTTGTAGCACGATTCACTGTGTCATGTTTAAGAATACCGCAATCTTCGATTGTGTTTATATTTTTCTGTCTTACATTACATTAAAGAATAATGTAAGGAAAGGAGGATTACATTTTCATACAACTGGCAGGATCTATTTTGCATGCTGGTCCGCACACCCATACTTGTGGGATGAGTGAGTGAGAAGAATATATGAATTTTTCATAAATGATTACTTCTCCAAAAGCAACATTCGTTTACCAGTGGTTATGCAAACCTCCATCCTGCCTCATCTAGGCTTTTCTTCATAACTTTCCTTGCATCTCTCCTTTTTCTCATTTTCTAACCCCCTCCCCCTAATAGTCTCCAACACCATTCCCTCTAACTTCACTTTCATCTTTCTCCTCTCAACCCATCGCCAATCTTCATTCCAAAAATTTAACTTTCTGACTTCTCTGCATTCAGTGGCTATCCTCAAACCTCGAGGCAATTCTATGTTTTTGATATTGGATTTCAGAGAAGCCAAAAACTGCTTGATGCTACATTCTCACGAAATTGTATTAAAACAGGCTACCATAGAAGTGTTCTCCTCAATGTAAATTTCTATTAGGGTATACGAGCTTTTCCTATTATACACCGGTACCTTGTTCATCCCGCAAGGGATGCTATAGAAGTAGAGACACAATTTTAGTGACTGCAAGCGACGGCAAATGACTCGAAACGCTTCTGTCCTAAGAGAGACAGAAGACAGGCCAGCTCCTTCTTTTGCACTTGGTTAACCCAGTAAAGCTTTTCATTGAACAAAACGCTCTTTCCCCTCCTTGTCTCATCCTTCCCATTTCTTTTCCGCTTTCTGTTTTCTCTTTCAGATAATTATCATCCTTGTCATGGCTCCTAGTCTCTGTAACTTTCATTAAAATGGGAACACGAGAAATACATTAAGGAAGTGACGTATTTTTAGTGGTGTAATGCACATTGATTGTTTGCATCTGAGTTGATTTAAAGAGAAAGCGCTCGCAGATATTATTATCTTTCAGTCGGAGAATATAATCTGCATTTACAATATTCGAATCGAGCAAGGAAACAAAGATTATAAGACGAAGATGAAATCAAGAAGAATGAGTTTGGTGGAAAAAGTAGGACGCATGGAATTAAGAAGAAATTTATCCAAACTGTAATCGGAAAACATGGGGGATAGATGACACTTCTGATAATTAAAAGTACGATATTATATTTTATGTTGTTTGCACCGTGTACTTTATGTTGTTTACACCTTGTATTTTATGTTGTTTGCGCCGTGTCTTTAATGTCGTTTGCACCGTGTATTTTATGTTGTTTGCACTGTGAATTTTATGTTGTTTGAACAATGTATTTTATGTTGTTTGCACCTTGTTTTATGTTTTTGTACCATGTACTTTACGTTGTTTACACCGTGTATTTTATGTTGTTTGCGTCGTGTCTTTAATGTTGTTTGCACCGTGTGTTTATGCTGTTTGCACCGTGTATTTTATGTTGTTTTCACCGTAAATTTTATGTTGTTTGCACAATGTATTTTGTGCTGTTTGCACCGTGTTTTATATTTTTGCACCGTGTATTTTATGTTGTTTGCACCGTGTATTTTGTGTTGTTTGCACCTTGCAAAAACTGCTTGTATTGATGAAAGTAGAAGATAATATACCATGCCTGTACGTAAAACCGTCTTCCTGAAAATGAACCCTCAGCTTCGAAACGTAGAAGACAACATACATTAAAACATTAGTTTATAAAAGGTGCTGTTTTTTATATTGTATAATTAAAATATTATAATTAATCATGAAGATATAGGTTTTATACGCTTCTGATTCGTCATAAGAAAATCTGCTCTTAAGCTAGTTTATGTTAAGTTTCTGTATAACAGAATAATTTTCTTGCCAATTGAATATATTCTGTTAGGCAGACAAAGGTTAAAAGAAGTCAAAGTCTTGTGACATGTGAAGTCATATCGGTTTGTAAATGGTTTACAAGTCCCCTCTCAACTGCAAGGGCTCTGAAGACGTGGGCAGGGAATCCCTTCGAAATTTAGGTTAGAATTACAAATTGGCAAGAAGAGAATCATCTTCAGAAACTTAGATATTAGAATATAAAATCTCGCTAGAGAACTAAACATTTTAGGTAATAATTTCTAAATATAATTTAATTTTTTCCTTGTCTCTGCCTCACACTGGCCTTCATTTCTACCTCTAAATTCATTTTATTATTAGCATCTTGCAGACATCGGCTACATATTCTTAAATTCGGTGCACATATAGATACCTATATATTTTATTTATGTGTTCATTTATTTATTAAGAGATTAATGTCTATTAAACGTTAATGGACTTACCTTCTTACAAATATTACCCAGAAAGAGGGAAGCAGAAAATATAACCATAACGGATAGCAGTCGGTCAGAAAATAAGTTTACGCGTCACACAAAAATTTGAATAATTTCACTTACTGTGGTCGCAAGTGAAATCTTCACCGAGCACTTATAATCGGTTTCTAACCATGAGCTAAATCTTGGTTGTCACCAATTTAAAAATGATCGCGGTCTGTGAAAAGTTGCTACACGACGATTGATAATAGAAAATACGGACTGATATCAACAGGGAATAGACAAATATGCTTCACGATATGATAAATGCATGTCGAGAACTGAGCGGAAAAATACTGGAATATCTCCTTGAATTCCGTGGAGCAGGTTCCCTCTTTGTAATGTTGAGAGATCTTCAGCTATTCAAGAAATTCCCGGCATTTATGGAACACGAGTTCATCGTCGCGTTCACAAGAGTCTGACACTTTTCTCTATCCTGGATCGCGTAAGTTCATTCCACAATGTCCCAACCCACTTCTTAAAGAATTATTTTAAGAATTTTCCCTTCTACACCTACTTCTTCCAATCGGTCTCTTTCTTTCAACATTCCTCACCAAACCGCTGTATGTAACCCACATTGCAACATAAGTGCCACAGTCCAACTTATTTTTTAATTATTTGGGAACAAAATAATAATATGATCACAATACAGTTAATAATTCACGTTCTTATCAGAACTGAAAATTAAGGAAACCAAATATTTCATTTTAAGCGTAATTTCTGATGGACCCTCGTGTACATGTAAGTGTATACATCATGATCGAAAAGTAAATAAACTCAAATTAAAAAAAAATTGTAAATTATAAAATAGTCAAATATGTTTAAGATTTTTGTTATACAATTTGAATTACACTTACATTCCTACAGTAAGTGCTGGAAATGTTCACAGTGTTCAGCGGCGCAGGTATCCACTCTCTTCCTTAAGTTACTGGCAAACGTATGAAGGGTTCCTGCCGTAACCTTCAGGGTATAGTCTTGGGTGTTTTTGCCTATGATTGTCAAGTGAATGTGGACTGTTTTTATGCACATTTTATTTCACATAACTCAAAAAAATTGTTTGGAGGTGAGAGATCAGGAATTCGTGGCCTGTAAAAAAAAAACATGTCGGTAGAGCTACTGCTTTAAATCCACTGCTGAAATGGCTTGAGGTCACGTGTCTTGTGCTTGTCTTTAATCAGATTCTGCACAGTCATACCAACATATTCTTCCACCAATTCAATTTTATCGCACTAATTCCTAGGTATTACTACTATTAGTTTCTGCTGGGTCACTCTGTGTTATTATTTTGTATTTGAATCAACTGCTTAAGTTATGTAGAATCGCAACAAATGTCCCAGGCTGACTGTAAATTATAGAATGGGCAGGATATGTTACGTCATATTCCCTATTTGAAATTTCGAATACTTTTAGAGCAAGAGAACCTATAGCAATCTTCTAATAGTAATCAGAACACATTACACCCTATAGTTAACCACATTACTACGTTCCTTTTTCAGACCTTTGGCTGTGTTTCATTGTACTGATTTGCATGAGAAGAAATGAGTGAGTTGTAGACATAAACACGAATTTTGGAATTTTGGGGTGTTATGACAAGTTTAGGTGCACAATTTTCAACACAAAATGTCGATATCTCAATTGTACACAATATTCGTGCTGAAATATTCTGAGATGTATTTATTTTCCTGGCATGAATTCCACACACACTTTTAATTCCAAATTTAAAATTCTTCGTTTTCTGAGATATAATTTCGTGTAATTTTGTAGCTATATTTCTCCCAGCTGCTGGTATCTAACTCACTACAGAAGACAACGTCATATCCCAGTATAATGCAATATTTGTACTCACCACTGTGAGAAACTAAAAGATTTAAAACTCGATGATAATTACAAGTACTACATATTAAAATATTAAGAAACTTGGTTTTCTCACACATTTTATTTGTTTGCTACGTTTCTCACCATAAATACAAATTATTTTCCGAAGCAAAGTTAAACGGGTGGCTTTACTGATGAAGCTTGATTTTGTTTTCCCTAATATAATGTCTGAATTACTGTATGTAATTTAAATTATTGCCGGTCTTCCAGAGAGATTCACTTAATTCATCCTTAGCCAGTATCCGACCATAGTAATAGAAGAAAATAGTCAAGAGGTCCTAAGCAAATGCTAAACAAAGGGAACTTGCAGGAGAGTGGTTAGGATTCCTCGCACTATTATACTACAAGAAAGCAACATTAGAGTAATTTCTAAGGCATTATGGCCCCAATTTAAGTTTAGAGTGTGGTGATGCTGATTTGTTTATTTGGCATATACATATTAATTACAAATTTTGCTTGGGCGAAATTTTGATGGAATATTTTCCAGTCTTTTATACATAACCCACAATTTATTACGTAAATTAACACGTGTGTGTCCTTTCCCATTCTTCTATAAATTGGTGTTCATTTTGTTTTTTTTTATTTTAATTTGTACTGA
>Ga0209629_10002122_pt1 | contig 13235 bp, 2 predicted proteins | sample TergutCu122P5_FD_187286 | JGI IMG/M metagenome (GOLD analysis project Ga0209629, IMG submission 187286) | Cubitermes ugandensis P5 segment gut microbial communities from Kakamega Forest, Kenya - Cu122 P5 (SPAdes) (version 2) | ecosystem: Host-associated > Arthropoda: Insects > Digestive system >... | reverse complement strand
CACACTTTCTCCAATTCGTCCTCGTTTTTCGCCGTCGCCATGATGAAATTGCACATATAGCCCACGATTTCGCCGCTTTGGTCGATTTGCCGCATCAGTTTTTCCGCGTCTTCCGCCGCTTTCAACGCTCTCTGACGCACAAGCGGCTCTCTCGTACTCTCCGCTATACCCATGTTTTGCGTGATACTGCGCGACAAATGCTCTATCAACGCGCCGTTGTCGCACGGCATAAACACTTGCACCGACGAAGCCTGCGGTATGTTGGAGAATTTGGCGAGCCAGCCGATTTCGACGGCGTTGGGGTATTTGATGATGGCATAGACTTTGCCCATATTTTCGCCGAAGTGGAACATATGGCGTTTGAACTCAATGCCTCCGAGCGGAGTGATTGCGTTCAGGAGTGCGGCGTTGACTGTGAGTATATCCTTGCTTTTTTTTAGTTTTGAGTTTGATATGCGCAGGTTTTTAATAAAATTTATCAAAGTTTCACTTCCCATCTTAAAAATTTTTATATAAAAACGTCCGCGAAAATTTTTACATTTTTTCGCAGACATTGTTGTTTTCTATGATTTTTTTGATATAATTATAGTAATAATACAAAATATTATGTACGGCAAAATTAACGCCGTTATCAAAATAACCGAGATTTATATAATATTCAAAAAAATATTTATAAATATATAGGAGTTTTCTTTAATAAGAAAGCTCTTTATTTGTAAGGAGGCAAAAAATATGGATTATGTCATAGAAGTTATAAAAGCAAAAGAAGGTGATATGACAAGCTGTGAGTATCTTATAAATAATTTTCAGGAAATGGCTGTAGGTTACGCATATTCGATTTTACACGATTTTGGGCTTGCGGAAGATGCGGCGCAGGAAGCGTTTATCTTAATGCTGCTTCATCTAAAATCATTAAAAGAACCAAAAGCGTTTATATCGTGGCTGCGCAAATTAATTTTTTCATGCTGTACAAGGATTATAAAAAAACGAAAAGATGAAATCGTTCTTGATGAAAATATATTTGATACAAACAGCGACCTGCAGGAAAAGACTGAAAACAATGAAAAAAAAGTATTACTTGACTATGCGTTATCCAAATTAAGCGAAGCTCAGCGGGAGGCTGTTATACTGCACTATTTTTTTGAAAAATCATACAGCGATATAGCCGAATATCTTGGTATATCCGAGGGAGTGGTAGCGAACCGTATATATTACGGCAAGAAAAAAATGAAAAGTATTATGGTTGAAACAATGATTGATTATGTAGGAGAGTATATTATGAATAAAAATGAATTTACGAAGAAAGTCCTTAATGAGTTTAAAGTATCATTCGCGTATATTAATGAAATGACTTTTATAAATTGTTTTGCGAGTTTATATGTATATCTTAATAAAAATACTTTTGTCAGCGATTATCAATGTAATGTGAAAGAAAATAAAGATTGTGCCGATTGCGGAAACTGTAAAGATTATATGAGAAGTAAACAAGAAGAATATTATTTCTGGTTTGATACCATGTGCGGGAACGCGGCAATACGACCAAATTTCGCAGGCGCAACCGAAAATCTTGACAACAAGCCTGAAACGATTGATTTTTTGATGAAATTCGCAGGATATGAATATGAAACTTTAACAAGCGGGTTTAATCAAAAAATAAAAGAATCAATAGACGCAAATAAGCCTGTTATAGCACGTATGAAAGGCGACATCAAAGGTAATTTTGGAAATTATTTCCGCGTTCTTATCGGATATGACAATAACGGATTTATATTTGTTGAAAACAACGCTGTAAAAAATAATCCTGACCACCCGCTAACCAACGATGATTTTGCCGAAGTCTTTATTATAACTGACATAGTTAAGCCGAGATATACATTGATTGACGGATTGAAAAAGATAGAATCAGTCATGGAAAAGAATTTAGCAGATAAAATATGGGACGAATGTGTACAGCAATTCAATTACTTCGGTGAAAATCCGCCAAACGATGATATTAACGATATAAAAAATCGGTTCAATAATATGAGCGGTATGTCTTACTATAATTTTAATTGTCATCATTTCCAGCAGGCTTTCAAGCCGCATCTCGTAAAAGACAGTCGCCTTGACGAAATCTGCCGCCAGATTGATATAAGCACTGACAACGCACATAAACGAAACTGGCAGATTATTTCACTTAATGAGTATTGTGATTGGTCAAAATACGGAGATACCATGCGTTCATGGGGATTTCGTATGAACGTTGTAATGTGTCTTGAAAAACTAAAAGAATACGATGCCGAAATTCTGGCGGAGGTAAAAAAAGCAATTTCAATTTTAGAAAAGAATTATTAAATTATAAGCACTCACTTCTCCCCTATAAATTTTTATATAAAAGCATCCGCGAATTTTTCACATTTTTTCGCGGACATTGTTGTTTTCTATGATTTTTTATGATATAATTATATAGTAAAGTAAAAAGATTATATACGGTAAGGTTACGCCGTTATAAAAGTAACCGAGTATTTATATTTTGCGAATAAAAAATATTTTTAAGAATATTGAAAAACCCCTTGACTCTACCATCGTGTCGTCCTTTATAATATGATTAGGTAACAGAAAGGAGGGTGATAGTATGGAATTACAAACAATAAGTCAGGTATCAAAAACCTATGGAGTTTCCGTAAGAATGTTGCGTTATTATGAAGAAGAAGAGCTGATTGAAAGCAAACGAAAAGAGGACTATGCGTACAGGGTCTATGACGAAACGGCAATCAAACGGTTACAGCAAATCATAATCTTACGCAAATTGCAAATACCGGTCAAGCAGATAAGCGCTATTTTGGACAATCCGTATGCCTCAGAAACCGTTGAAATTTTCAAACAGAATATCGGCGAGCTTAACGACGAAATAACGGCATTATCAACAATTAGGTCGATACTAAAAGATTTGGTTGACATAATGCAAGATAAAATCAGCATCAACCCTCACATTGATTTAACGTCCGATACTTCCATAATTCCGTTAGTTGAATCCCTTTCGTTTACCAAAAATAAAATAAAGGAGAATTTATCAATGGAAGATTTAAACAAAGCAAACGAAACGCTGAACAGATTAAAACAACCGGAAATCAAAACATTTCAAATGCAACACGACGAGTTTCTTTTTCTTGGCAAAGAATATCCGTTAAACAGCCCGGATTTCGGAGCGGTATGGGGTGATTTTTTTGATTCGGGAGGAATGGACAAAATAGTACCATATATAAATAAAGAATATTGGATGATGGAGATTTATCACAACATTAACCCCGAACAGGAAATATTCTTTATTGGTTCAATCGTCAATGGCGTAGACAAAGTTCCTGATGGATTTACACTAAGAAAATTTCCCGCTCGCGAATTCATTGTCGTTACTACCGAATGGGTATCAACATGGGATAAAGCTATGGAAATCGGACATGGACAATGCTTAGACTATGCGAAAACAGTACAAATACCGGAGGGTTATATAAGATACGACGGACCCGGCAGCCAAATTAAATTAATTGAAAGAGAAAATTCCGTCAGCGAAAACGGAAACAGATATGAAGTTTGGGTGCCGATAAAAAAACAATAGAACAACACAGATAATAAGCACTTTGTCGCGCTTACACAAATTTCGCTCAACACCGCAATAATCGACATTATCAGCGTAATATAAAAACGGTAAGAGGCAGAGCGAGACAAAATCTCGCCCTGCCATTGCGTTTATCCGAGCCTAAAATCCCGTTTTCGGGAGCTTACTCGGTAGATTCTGCGGTTGTGAATTTGGATTGTAAATTTTTACGGTCCAGACGGAATTTCCGATTATCCACTCGCCATTATAGCGACCTCCAATGTCGGCTTTGTTGGCGAATTCAAGCCCGTTTTGTAAATTCGGCAACACTTTTACATAAACCTGCGGAATCTCAACCTGTGCAAATCCGGCTTTCACCGTGCCGAATATAAGGCTGAAACTCGTGACAAATTCATCGGATTTCAGCCCGAGAGCTGCATTGCCGCAGTCTATGACATTATTTCGCGTCGTCGAAAGATTGTCCGCAATAATCCGCGTATCGCCTTTGTTTGTTGTTATAACGATTTTATATTTCAGCGATTGCGCGTATGTTCCGGTCACGATTTTATTCAATCTGACAGCGTTGGTCGGGAGAGTATCTCTCCAATAAAAGTCGGTGAGCGGGACTGTCGAAGTATTGCGTACTTCCTTGATGTCATAGCGGATTAAATCGCCGGGCATAGCCTCGACGTTTCCGACTTTTTTGATAGAAACGCCAGTATTTGCGCTGTAATTCACAAACTCCTGTTTTATAATCTGATTGGGAAATTCGATTTCAATATCAAGAGTTTTATCCGATAAAATGTAGTATTTCGGCGATTGTACCTCTTTCACGAGATAACGTCCCAACGGCAAGGGGTTCGAGATTGCGCGTCCGTCTGTGCCGGAAACAATTCTGTCAATAAGTGCGCCTGTTTTATAATTATAAATCTCAAAAACAGCGTCAGCGAGCGGCGTTCCGGCGGAAAGTCCATTAATTTCATTCGCATCTCCAGATTTTTTCAGAATCTGTATTTGCCCTAACTCAGGCGTATTTTCCCATGTGATGTTTGTTACCTGACCTGCGACAAATTCGACGGTTCGCGGCATATCATCGGAAGCATATCCGGGAGCGGGGCGTGTTTCTCTGATTGTATAGCGTCCCTCTGGAATATCGTTGGGGAAGTCGATAACGCCCATATTATCAGTATAATATACGTTTACAACCTTGCCGTTTTTGTCGAGAAGCATAAATTCAACGCCGAAAATAGGTTTTTTCGTTATACTGTCTATTTTTGTCAGCCTTATACCGGATTTCGGCGTGTTAGTCAACTGCAACGTCGCCATTTTACCGGGTAAAACCGTTACGCTGTACACATTTTTGTCAAGCTCGTAGCCGTCAAGAGCTTTACGCTCGACAACCATATACTCGCCTGCCTGTAAGCCGTTTATCTGGATTCTGCCGTTTGCATCGGTTGTATAACTGCCCGAAATATCGCCATTTTCGCTTGTAGATTTTGTTTGACTGTTATTTTGAGTGCCGGGTTGGTTAGCATCCATTATATTGCCAGTCACAAATGTGCCGTCAGCTTTTTTAACATCGAACACTACTCCTGCCAGAGGTTTGCCCGTGTTTTTGTCGGTTTTTACTATCAATAAAGCAGACATAGGAGTGTTCAGCACTTCCAAAACGGTGTCTTTGTCAGATTCGACTAAAACCGTTTTTGGCTCTGAATCGAGGAAATATCCTGTTGCTGTTTTTATTTCGGTCACGGTATAATACCCATCCGTTAATCGCGGTATATAAATTGCTCCTGAAATATCCGTTTTAAAAGTCAGACTGCCGAACTCGTTCATAAGTTTTTCGCCGTTCATGCGGGAGATTGTGAAGTCAACACCTGCAATCGGACTGCGCGTTATACTGTCGAGTTTGAGGATTTTCAAAGTGGAAAGTGGTTTATCCTCGAATTGTACTTCGGTTAGCTTACCTGATTTCACTTCTACTGTCTGGGGTGTTTGGTCGATTTCATACCCTGCGGGGGCAATAGTCTCGCTGATAATATACACGCCTTCATCAAGTGCTGAAATAATTGCTTTGCCGGAACTATCGGTTTTGACGGTAGCCACTTTTTCGCCGTTTGCGCTGGTAATTTCAAATGTCGCACCGCTCAATGCAAGGTGCGTATATTTATCTACTTTTATGATTTCGATTCCGCTAAAAGGGCGGTTTGTAAATTCAACCTGCGTCAGTTTTCCCGATTTCACGGTAACTGTCTGTGGTATTTCACTTTTGACATAACCATAGGGCGCAAAAACTTCCGAGACGATATAAACGCCTTCGTCTAAATTCGGCACAAGAGCCTTACCTGTGCGGTCTGTGGTGACTTCGCTGATTTTTTCACCGTTTGCGCGGGTTATATCGAACTTCGCTCCTGTCAATGGAATGTGCGAAAATTCATCAGTTTTTAAAATTTCTATGCCGGAGTAAGGTTTATTCACAAACTCTACAGTCGCGAGTTTACCTGATACAACCGTCACATTTTTCGGCGATTCGTCAAGCTGATACCCATCGGGAGCAGATATTTCGCCGACTACATATACGCCCTCGTCAAGGTCTGAAATGATGACTTTTCCGTCCGCTTCTGTCGTGAACGTTCCTATGCGCTCCCCGTCTGCATTTGTGACCGTGAACCTTGCGCCCTGCAACGGTTTATTCGTAATGGAATCTAACTTTATTATTTGAATCCCTGACAGCGGTTTATTCAAAAATTCCACGCTGACAAGTTTACCGCCGCTGACATTGATTGACTTCGGACTTTCGTTCAAAATATAACCGCTCGGCGGGATTTTTTCGCTTATGACATAAATTCCTTCCGTGAGGTCGGATATGATAATTTTACCGCTTGAATCCGTGCGGTATTCGCCGATGCGTTCGCCATTTGCTTTATCTACCGTGAAAGCGGCGTTTGAGAGAGGATTGTGCGTAACTGCATCAAGTTTTACGATTTCGATTGTATTCAGCGGCTTATTTGCGAATGTCGCCGTATTACCCGAAACAGCCGAGCCGCTATTATGATAAACTGTACTGCCGTCGGCAAGGACTTCTACCGTCTGCACAGGGTCGTTTAATTCATATCCAATCGGCGGTTTGACTTCTGTTATAACGTACACGCCCGGAGCGACTTTCAGCGATACCGCGCCGCTTGCGAGCGATGTTACGTTTGCTATAATTTGCCCGCTTGAATTGGCGACGGTAAACTGCGCTCCCGCTACAAGCTGACCAGTTGTTGCGTCTATTTTTTTGATGTAAAGATACGGGTACGGCTTGTTCGTAAATTCGGCTATTGTGAGTTTGCCTGATTTTACTTCAACAGTTTGCGGCTGTGCGTCGAGGATATATTCGTTGGGAGATTTAACTTCTGAAATTATATATACACCTTCGTATAGGTCAGACACAAGTATTTTTCCCGCGACATCTGTTGTATATTTGTCGCCTATACGTTCACCGTTTGTACGCTGAATTGTGAATACCGCGCCCTGAAGCGGAGCGTTGGTTACGGCGTCGGTTTTTAATATCTGTATAGCCGTGAGCGGTTTATTTGTAAATATGACAATAGTGGGGATATGCGGCTTAACTTCGATAGTTTTCGGCGTTTTATCGAGGATATATCCCTGCGGGCATTTCGTTTCACCAATGGTATAATACCCCGGTTCGAGGCTCTGAACGACGATTGTTCCGTCGCTTGCCGTCGTGAAATTGCCGATAAATTCGCCGTTTTGTTTGGCGACTGTAAACTCCGCGCCTGATAAAGGTTCTCCGGTGATTTCATTTGTCTTTTTTATCGTGAGATTGCCGTAAGGCATATTCGTAAATTCTACGCTCGTGAGTTTACCAGAAACAACGGTTACAGTTTTTGGCAATTCGTCGCGAATATATCCGTCAGGCGATATTGTCTCTGATACTATATATGCGTCCTCTGACAAATCCGAAACAATGATTTTGCCTGATGAATCCGTTTTAAATGTCCCAATCTTTTCGCCGTTTGAACGTTCAACAAGGAATGTTGCGCCTGTTAATGCTTCGTGCGTTACCGCGTCCGTTTTGAGAATTTCTATGCCCGATAACGGCGCGTTTGTAAACGTCGTAACGGTCGGTACAACTGCCTTGACTTCGACGGTTTTACCTGTGTTTTCGAGCATATACCCCTGCGGAGCGCGGGTTTCCGTGACGACATAGTAATCCGGTTCAACAGCAGATATATTGATTGTGCCGTCTGCTCCTGTTTCATACTCGCCGACAAACGCGCCGCCCTGATGATATACCGTAAATTGTGCGCCAGTCAACGGTTTTCCCGTAATTTTATCGACTTTTTTTATAACCAAAGAGCCGAAAGGTCTGTTTTGAAAAGTTGCTTCGGCTATAACTCCGCTCTTGACTTCTATGGTCTGCACATTATCGCCGAGAGTGTAATTTTCGGGGGCTTTTTCTTCGGTGACGGTGTAAAAACCGGGAGCTAAATTATCGATTTTCACGGTTCCGTTTGCGTCCGAGCGGTAATTATTGCCGATAATCTGTCCGTTCTGCGCCTTGACTGAAAACTCAGCGCCCTCTAACGGTATAAGGGTGTCGGTTTCGACTTTGCGAATGACTAAGCTGCCGTAAGGTTTGTTATACATAGTCACGACTTGCGGTTTGTTTTGCTCCAAAGATATATTTATGACAGTATTATCCAGCACATAATTTTTCGGAGCTTGTATTTCCTGCACCGAATAAGCTCCGGGCAGTAAATCGTCAATGACTATCATGCCGTCCATATCGGTTATGAAATCGCCGATTAATGTCGTCGTAGAGCCAAGTTTTTGTACTCTGATGACTGCTCCCTGCAACGGCTGGCGCGTTTCGCTGTCATACTTCATGATTGTGAAACTGTTCACAGGCTCGTTGAAAAATTCAAGATAATACATTTTTTCATCTGTAATATCTATTGTTTTTACTGTGTTATCAAGTATAAACCCGTCCGGCGCGGCTTCTTCGTAAATCTTGTAACTGCCGGGGGTTAAATCGTAAAGATATATATGCCCTGTGTCGTCTGTCTTGAATAGTCCGCCTGATTTGCCTACAACCGCGCCTTTGCTGTCGGTTACCATAAATACAGCGTTTTTGAGCGGCATTTTCGTGACCGCGTCATATTTGGATATGACTAACGCGCCCGTTTTAGAATTCCAAAACTCTGCCGTCTTTATTTTGCCGAATTCTGCGTACACTACTTTCGGAGTATCATCAATCAAATACGGGGCAGGGGCATATATTTCCGTGATTAAATAATCTCCCTGCGGTATATGGTCGATTTTTATTTCACCGTTGCCGTCAGTAGTATATATACCGTCGGCGGCAAATCCGTTTCCCGTCGTTATATCGCCGATATTCGCTCCGTGAATGTCAGTTATATGGAATTTAACGCCGCCGATTGGAGTTTTGAGTACAGCGTCTTTCTTGACGATAACTAAACTGCCGAAAGGCTGATTTTTAAAATACACCGTCTGCATTTCGCCGTTCGCAGGGACATCGACCGTCTGCGGAGCGGCGTCGATTTGATAGTCGGCGGGAGCTTCCTGTTCGGAAACAACATATGCGCCCGGCTCTAAATTCGTAAAAACTGCGTGTCCATAGTTGTCAGTCGTGCTGTATGCAATATGCGCTCCGTCAGCTTTCGTCAACTCAAATCGTGCGCCTGCCAGAGGTTTATTGGTCACAGCGTCTGTTTTGTCAACCAAAATCGACCCAAACGGATAATTCGTGAATGTAAATTCAATATTGCTCGTCTGGTCGGGTACAAAATACGCTGTCTGTACGCCTTGTATACTCAAGGTGTAGTTATCTGGGGCATGGACTTCTTTTACAAAATATACTCCGGCTTCTAATCCTGTTATCGCGACAATGCCGGAATTGCCTGTTATAACTCGTGCGATAAGCGTACCTGACTGACCGCTTGTCTCATCGCTCATTCTGTATATTTCAAAGTGCGCTCCGGCTAACAGATTGCCGTTGGTTGCGTCCTCTTTCTTGATAATCAAGGAATTGAGCGGGTAATCTATGATAATGCCCGGATTATCTGTCGCCGCGAACGCGACCGTATCGCTGGCTGCCGATAAAATAAATGAATTATCAGAATTATCAGTAAAAGTATCGCCTATGCTGCCGATTTGTACAGCGGGGTAATTTGAATCTATATAAATGTCGCCGTCAGCGTATTCGCGGGTTTCGATTTCGTCTGCGGACAATACAGTTTCCTGTATCGGCTCGGACTCTAATGTCACCGCGTTAAAATATTCCGAGTAATCGGCATGAGGGTCGCTTGCGGTTACGCCGCTTGTTATCGGCGTACTGGAAATTGCGCTCTGTACGCTCGAATTATCAGATGTTTGCAGTTCGTCAAGCGAATATGAATTTGTGCCGGGTGCAAGGTATATCCGATTTACCGGATTGGATGCTTTCGACATACCCGGAGCGGGCTTGATTTCGGTGACGACATACCACCCGACTTCGACAAAAGGCAGGATTATCTGCCCATTTTTATTTGTATATTGATTTCCCAAGTCATGAATACCTCCCGCAGAATCTTCCCATTTTATATTATATAACGTATTTGGGATAGCTTTTTGCGTGAGTGCGTTCAGTTTTGTAATGACAAGTGTAGGTTTTCTGACGTCGGAAAATTCTACGCGGGTACATTCGCCGTTTCGTAAAACTACATTCTGCGAAGCAGGCTGTACTATGTCGTAACCGGGAGGCGGTGCAGTTTCCGTAACTTTATATACTCCGTCCTGTAAAAGCCGCGAGGGGTCGTTGTACGGCATATATATTTCGCCGTCTGCATTTGTGACTAAATCGTCGAATAAGACCTCGTCGCCTTTGCTTATTTTGAAATGTGCGCCCTGTAACGGGGCATTTGTCTTGCTGTCAAGTTTTGTTATAAGCAATTCGGGGCGTTTATCGTTATAGAAAGTTTCGGTTACATCGTCGTCGCCTTTCAATATAACTGTGCGAACCTCTGTATTTAAAACGTAGCCGTCTTTTGTAGAAGTCTCTTGAATGTGATACTCGCCCAATATTAAGTCTGTTATTCTGATTTTGCCGTCTGGTCCAGTTGTCAGATTTTGGTCGTAACTACCGTCGGTAGTCCAAACCCGGAAAGTTACCGCAGATAATGGCAGTAAACCGCCGTTTCCGTCGCCTCGTTTGTCATATTTTTCTATGGTCAGTTTCGGTTTTTCAAGGTTTACAAAAGTGACCGTTTTACGGGTGTTTGGCTCTAAAATAACTTCCTGCGAATTATTTGCAGATACAATATAGTGTTCGGGAGCAGTTTTTTCCGTCACGATATATCTGTCAGCCTCCAACGGGTATAACGGCGAATCGTATGGAATGACGATTTTACCTTGATTATCCGTTGTTAATTCGTACTCTGTTGTAGTCCCCGCGCGTTTTATCGTGAATACCGCTCCTGATAACGATTTACCTGTACTGTCTGTTTTTGTAATTTCCAGTTCAGGGCGTTTGTTATTCATGAACGGTATATTTACCATTTTACCGTTTTCCAGAAGTGCCTCTTTGACTGTCGTGTCAAGCAGATACCCGCGAGGGACGCTGATTTCACGTATTGAATAAGCACCTGCCTCTAACGGAAAATCGGCGTTGTCCCATTCGAGAACGATTTTGCCGCCTGATGTCGTAGCACTATATTTTGTGTCCGTGCCGGATTTCCATATCTCAAACGTTACGCCGTCAAGCGGGCTGCCGCCGTTATCTGTTTTCGTTATAGTCAAGCCCGGCTTTTTCGGATTCACGAAAACCACTTCGGATAAACTATTGCCGACAAGCATGACTTCCTTGACTTCATCGGACAGCACATACCCTGCGGGGACATTGATTTCGCGAATTGAGTATGCTCCCTCGCTCAATGGATAATCAGGATTGTCCCAAGCGATATATATTTCGCCATTGCTGTCGGTTTTTGCCGAGAACGTCTCCTGCGTACCCGATTTCCATATTTCAAACTCAACGTTTGGGAGATGATTGCCATCGGGGTCTTTTTTGATTATTTTCAGTTCCGGTCTGCGTTTGTTGTCAAATTTGAGTTCTATTTCCTGCGTTTCCTTACCCGTGACTTCAAAAGTCTGCACGGTAGGTGTTGCAGGGTCGAGTATATAACCGGGCGCAGGATTGACTTCTCGCGCCGTGTACCACCCCGGAGAGAGCGGTCCGAAACAAATCATACCGTCAGCATCACAGGGAGTTTTACATAGTCCGCAGTTTGTGCATTTGGATTTGCCCGTGATTCCTGTGAAAAGCGCGGAAGTCTCGTCTTTTCGACTTAACTGGAACTGTGCGCCGTTCAACGGTTCATTTGTTTTACTGTCGAACTTATATATGTGTACACAAGTCATTTGGTCGTTTACAAATTCAACGACAATGGGATTATCTGTCGTAGCCGTTTCCGGGTCGATATAGACCGATTTAGGCGTAGTGTCGAGGATTAACGGCGCAGGCACATACAATTCTGTAATTTTATATGAGCCTCTCGGTATATCGTTAATCGTATAATACCCGTCATTTCCGGCAGTAACTGTTGTGGAATATGCTCCGTCGATTTGCTCCACTAAAAATTTTGTACCCGGCACAGGTTCGCCCGTCATACCGTTGATTTTGCCGATTTTCAACGAGCCTGTTTTCGGCGCTTCTGGGGTTGTAGGCTCGGTAGGAACTGTTGTTTCCTCCGTTGTTGTTTCTGTCGTGATTTCCGGCGTTTCGCTTGTGTATGTTATGAAAACATATCGCTGAAGATTGCTGTCGTCAGGAATACCTATCCAATACTCCTCGCCCGGAACAGCCGCCGCGTTTTCGTTGGCGATTATCCAGTTGTACGCCGCTTTTATCGCCGCTATCACTTTGCTCCCGAAATTAGCATCGTTTGGGATGAAACTGCTCCCTGTCGGAGTTGACACAGCCGTGAGGTTGTTGATTTCGATAAGTGTTTTTGCTTCGTCTTGACCTGTCATTTCGTAAAACTTCACGGCGATTTTTACAGCGTAATTTACCCAGTAATCCATATTCGCAAATGACTGCCCCGGATATAATATAGTGTTGGCGTCGCTTCGCGCCGACAGTTTCAGCGCGGCTATCTCAAATTTGTCCGTCAGTTTCTGAGACAGTGTAACGTAATAACTGCCGCCGTCAACCTCTGCCGCTCCGTCTTTCGCCGGGTCTATGCAGAATGCGAATATCTTTTCGCCATTATCATCTATATAATAACCGTTTGAAGTTACTACATCATCGCTCGCCGATATTACGCCGGGATAGCGTGTGCTTCCGCCAGACAGGTGAATTACGTGCGGGTAATACGTGCCGCCGACAGAACTGTCGTAATCGTCTGATTGTATGAGTATCTCACTACTACCGCTTGTCGCTGCCAGAGCGGTTACCGCCGCGCTTGCGTTCAGAATACTCATGTTTTGCGTCAATTCCCAGCCGCCCGTAATACTTGACAAGTCGCCCAGAGCATTTCGAGCATCAATGTCGTTCATGTGCCACCATTCGGCGGCAAACGGCGTTAAACCCGCATCCGTGCAGTATTTTTGCAGTCTCTGGCAGTCTGCGTTACCGGCAAATGCGGTAGTTTTT
>Ga0209629_10002121_pt1 | contig 13237 bp, 6 predicted proteins | sample TergutCu122P5_FD_187286 | JGI IMG/M metagenome (GOLD analysis project Ga0209629, IMG submission 187286) | Cubitermes ugandensis P5 segment gut microbial communities from Kakamega Forest, Kenya - Cu122 P5 (SPAdes) (version 2) | ecosystem: Host-associated > Arthropoda: Insects > Digestive system >... | reverse complement strand
AGCCTTCGCCTTCGTTGTAGGGTGAAACATTTAAGTCAATGTTGTTCATCAGTTTGTAGTACGCAGGGTTGTATCCCGCCGTACCTGCATTTACAAGACTTGCCAATGATGCAAGTTCATCCGCCGTGGTGATTTGGTAAGGAGCATCTGCCGAACCATCCCCGCCTGCAGGAAAATATGCTGCTGAAGAAGTCCGCAGTCCGGTATTTGTCGAGGAATCATCTTTTGTCCCCGAATTAGTCCCCGCTTTCACTACTACCAACCCAGACAGGCAAAGCAGCAACATAAGGGATGCAACTTTCCTTCGGGAAATTTCAAGAAATGTAATTGAATTTTTCATTTTGTAATGTTTAAATTGTTAATTAATGTTTAAATTGTTAATTAATGTTTAAATTTATATTATTCTTCTGCTTCGGGACTCAAATTCCAACCCGGGTTTTGCAACAGAGTTGGGTTATCGTCTATTTGCGTTTGCGGAATAGGCATACGGTACATTTTCGTTTCAAACACGCGTGTCTGAATTGTTCGTATATCGTATCTGACTTTACCGTCGGCTTGCCAGACAGGCACTTGCGCCTGAATAACAACCATGTCGGCAGGATTAAGTTTCCAGCGGCGTACATCCCAAAAACGGTGTTCTTCGAAAGACAATTCGACCCGCCGCTCATGACGGATTTTATTACGCATTTCCGCTTGAGAGAATCCCGAAGGGATGGGGGGCATTCCACCCGTTTGCCCCAGATATTCTGTGTTTGTTGGATATTGCGATCGTGTACGCACCTGATTGACCGCCCATAAGGCAGTTTTACCATTACCCAGTCCATCTGCTTCAGGTCCGAAAGCTTCATTCATTGCTTCGGCGTAGTTAAGCAATACTTCGGCATATCGCAGGTAGGGATAATTCTGGTTTGTCCTGGGACCAGTCGAAGGATTGTTAGAATTATAGTTGATAACAAGCGAAAGGTCGGCAAATTTTATACTGTAAACATGCGTATAGTACGATGCCGTTTCCGTTGGATTATGCACAGGCGTTGGCGCTCCGGGTTCGGCTATTCCAAACTGCGTTATTTTATTCTGAAAATGGTATCCGTTAAACATGCAGTCGCGATAAAACCTTGGATCTCTGTTGATATATGGATTGTTCGGATCATAACCCGATTGGGAATCATCAATTGAATAAGCTTTTCCATTATTCAATATTTCATATTCCTTAACCATATTATATGTTACCTGGTTGCATCCACTTTTTCCAAAATTACCTGCAGGGTATAATTTATTGGGAACGCTGATGGAAGTCATGTAACTGCACGGCTGATTCAAGTGGACAAATATTAATTCAGGATTGACGCGAGTAATGAACAGTGTGGAAATATCCGGATGCAGTTCATACCGGTTCATGGCGATTACGGCGCTTGCCGCTTCTGCAGCTTTTCTCCATTTTGCCGGATCGTATTTTCCCCTGAAAGGAGAGTCATCCGGTTTCGCCTGATTGTTCCACAACGGGCTTGCCGCATATAGCAATACCCTCGCTTTCAAAGCTAAAGCAGCCCCTTTGGTAGCTCTTCCGTAATCTGCGTCAGGTTGCACTTCGGGCAACAGCGTTGCAGCTTGATCGCAAAGTCCGGTGATATAATCGACTGTTTCATCGACCGTATTTCTCGGCGTTCTCATTTCGTCGGTAATCGCTATAACTTTATCGATAATAGGCAAGCCGCCGAATTGTTTAAATAATTCCGAATAAAAAAACGCTTTCAGAAAAATAGCCTCACCTTTGCGAATTGATCTTACGTTAGCATCGAATTGGTACTCAGTGCTTAGAGGAACATTGTCGATATGTGAAAGGAAAAGGTTGCACGCCCTTATACTTACATAGTCGTCGCTCCATTCCGTAGAAGAAAAAGTGGTAGTGCGCTCCGTCCATGAACCGGCATTGAAATTGTAGAAAACTCCCGAAGTGGGAAGATTAGTCGATCCGTTGTCGGTAGTAATTTCTAACATGGCGTCCTGTCCGGGCCAGCGCATACCATTGTTCCCTGTTTGAGGAATTACAGGCACTATTCTGCCATAAATATTGGTAAGAAATAGCATCGTGTTCTTTGCATCCGAAAAAACATCCTGTTCGGATATGCCCGTTGTTACGGGATCCAACAAATCAGCGCTATCCTGGCACGAAACAAACAAGGCGAAGAAAATGATAATGAAAGATATATGTTTCATATTACTTATTTTTTAATATTAAAATGTGATATTAATACCCACTGCATAAAACTTGGTTTGAGGATAAGAATTACCACGGTTACCTGTAGAATCAAAGTTATATTCCGGATCGAGATACCCGATTTTATCAAATGTCAACAAATTAGAACCGCTGAGAAATATCTTCAAATCGGACATCTGTAATTTGTTTATCAATTTTTTAGGAAAATAATAACCAAACTCGGCTGTTTTCAGTCGCAGGAATGCGCTGTTCAATACTTGGAAAGTTGAAGTGGCTTGTGTCTGAGGAGAGCCGCCGGGGATTAACGACGGGTATTTTGCCGTTGCCCGGGTGTCTAATCCGCGTGACGGATCATAAACCCAACGATCCAAATGGATAGGCAACACATTGTTATTATAAAATTCATAACGCAGTTCATTGTTGTATCTTGAGCTGATATGCTCTGCTCCCTGCCAGAATATATCTAAGTAAAATCCTTTGAATCCGGCATTAATATTGAATCCATAGATAATTTCCGGAATGGAAGGATATCCGATGGCTTTAACATCATTACCATCAATTTTTCCATCGCCGTTCAGGTCTTCAAACATCAGGTCGCCCGGGTATACCGTACCGGCAGGTTTCGGAATATCGGGATTCGTTAGATCGCCTGTATCATAGAATTTACCTGTCCATACATAACCAAAAGGCTGTCCGATAGGATGACCTGTACGATACAACCACGGATATAACTGCGGCGCTTCGGCTTGGTAATCAATATTGCTTCTGGCGAAAGTGTAAGTGCCTCCGAGCCCATAATCAAAATTACCGACCTTGTCGTGATACGACATCTCAAATTCGTATCCCTTGTTAGTCACTTTTCCGACGTTTTGGGCAGGAAGTCTCGAACTCAATCCTGTTTGAGCGGGAACATCCTGACGCACAGCTAATATATTATCCCTTTTTTCACGGAACACATCGGCTGATAAACTGATCTTGTTTTTCCAGAGTTTAATATCAGTCCCTATATTGGCTTTTTTTGCTATTTCCCACGATACCCTGTCATTACCCAATGTACCTTCTACCATACCGGTTTGTTGGGCAGGGGTCACGCCAAAGTTGTACACTTCATTCTGGTAGGCGTAGGGACCACTGGTTGTATTAAATGAATACAGATACAAATAACTGTAGGAACTTCCAATCTTATCGTTTCCGGCAGTACCGTAAGTGCCTCTTAATTTCCAGAAGTTTAAAATTGGAATGTTTTTCATGAAATTTTCTTCGGTCAATACCCATCCGACGGAAACTGCAGGGAATAATGCATACCTGTGTCCTTTGCTGAATCGATCAGATCCGTTGTAACCCATGTTGATTTCGGCAAGGTATTTCGACATAAAGTCGTAAGTCACCCTGCCGGAAACGCCTCTATGCGCAACCGGAAGATCAGAACTTGAGGTTGATTTGGTTTGCATGGCGACAGCCATGGCGGTGACCTTGTGTTTTTTTGCAATAAGTTTTTCATAATTAAGCGCAAATTCCATCTGTGTACGCCCTGCATACGGAAGGTTACTGTTATCTATGGCAATGGAATAAGCAGGCGCTGTATAAAATTTAGTATAAGTATTTGTAGTCGCATTATAATCCCACAAGTCGGCAGGATCTTCGGGGTTGACCACTTTACGCGAGCCGGACGAGAAAATGGATCCGTACATTAACCGAGCTGACAATCCTCGCAAGATAAAATCCAATTTTTGATTCAGATTAAGGCTGGCGTCTAATCCATTGGACAAGCGAGTACGATATCCTCCTTCATTCAGGATAGCCCGTAGATTCCATTTCTGAGCATTTCCATGCGCATACGTACCGTTCGGGTTGTAGATAGGCGCTGCAATCGGCGACGACGTCAGGATACCATACCAAAACGAACCGTAGTAGCGTTGTCCCGTACTTTCGCCGTAGTTTACGTCTCCCCTGCTTTCGAGCCGTCCATTTAACTTGACGCTCAAATTGGTGGTTGGAGTGAACTTGAAATCGAAATTTGTACGAAGATTGTAACGCTTATAATCATTTTCATTATAAGAGGGCGCATTCCAAGGACCTCCTGCATGATTGTATTCGCCGGAAACATAATACTTCACCGCTTCGGTTCCTCCGGTAACATTGGCAATGTACTGTTCTTCGAGAAAATGATCTTTCACCACTTCATCATACCAATCTACATCGGGATGTCCATAAGGATCATCATGTAATTGCCAATGTTTCAGATCATCCTCAGTATAAGGACCATCTTTCCCCGTTTGATTTTTTATGGCTTCGTTGTATAATACGGCATAATCATAAGCGCCGAGAGGATGAGGAAATTTCAAAGGTTGATGCATTCTTACCTGGGCGTTCACACTAACTTTAGGTTTACCTATCACACCTTGCTTTGTAGTAATCAAAATAACGCCGTTTGCTCCTCTAACTCCATATACTGCTGTGGCGGCGGCATCTTTTAATATGCTGAACTGTTCCACGTCTTCAGGATTTATACGGGAGAATGTCGATTCGATGCCATCTACAAGTATAAGCGGCGTTGCCGAGTTCATAGTGGCTTTTCCACGGATAAATATAGAAGCATCATCCATTACTCCCGCTGAATATCGGGCATCGGCGCCGCCGACGTTACCGTCGCCAAGCCGTACTAAAGCGCCGGTAACACGACCGCCGATAGCTGCCGTAAGATTCGACGGCGCCGCTCGCTTTAAGTCTGCGTTTTTAATATTCGATATTGCCCCTGTAACGCTGTTTTTCTTTTGTTCGCCGTATGCAACAACAACAACTTCATCCAGCGAAGTTACATCGGTTTCCAGCGATACATTAATGGTTGTTTTATTACCTACCTTAATTTCCTGTGATAAAAAACCGATGTAGCTGAATATCAGTACTGATTCTTTAGAGGAAACATCTACGGAGTAGTTCCCGTTTGCATCCGTAATAACGCCCTTGTTGGTACCTTTAACACTAACGCTCACTCCCGGTATTCCATCCGGGTCATCGGGCGATAAAACTTTTCCCTTGACGGTAATGTTTTGCGCCTGTAAACTGTTGCCTAATGCAACACAGAATAATAATATCAATATTTTCTTCATATTGTTTTTCTTTTAAGGTAAATGAATTACCACCCGGTATTTTGAACTAAATTCGGATTCCTGCTAATCTCTGACTGGGGAAAAGGATACAAGTACATCCGGGATGTAAATATATGCTTTTCTGCAATCTGTGTAGTATAGGTATATGTATTGTCGCTATTTTTAACAATATGTAAACCTGATACGGGTCCGTTGAATACTGTTTCAGCGATTTTCCACCGGCGTACATCGAGATGCCGGTGTTCTTCGAATGCCAATTCGATGCGCCTTTCATGCCTGATTGCGGTGCGCATTGCATTTTGATCGCCTGTGGAAACATTCTGAGACAAATCGGTATTTGCAGTGAGTCCGGCTCTTTTCCTTATCAATTGGATGGCGCCCCGTGCAGTCATTCCATAAGCTTTCGGGTCGGCGTCAGGTCCGTATGCCTCGTTCATTGCTTCGGCATAATTGAGTAATACTTCACCATAGCGTATCAATGGGAAACAGTGAAAGGTATTTCCGGTTGGAGCATTCCATCTTGCGTTGGCATTAAGAAATTTACGCAAGTAAAAACCGGTACGCGTCGCTTTGTTTCCTACCAGATCTTTTCCGCCATCGAAAGTTTCAATTACAACATTCAACATCCAAGTCGCTCCATTGTACAGGATACTCTTGGCGAAGCGAGGGTCTCTGTTAGCGAATGGCGCTTGGGCTTGCGCCGGATTGTTCCAGTCGAATGGCACGCCATTTGCCATTTCGTAGTCATTCACCAAATCCAAGCTGGGGCAGGTACCTCCTTCTCCGCCTGTGATGCTTACCGGTCCGTTGAGTCTTTCAATTGTATTACCTGCCGGTTCCATTCTTGAGATGATGATTTCGTTATTTGAAGTAAGGGTATTAAAAAAAGCGTCGTATCCTGTTCCGGCAGTGTATAACGAATAAACGGCAGTTCCGTTTGTATTCTTCAGGTTGATGACTGCTGCAGCCGCTTCGGCGGCTTTTTCCCATTTCGAAGGATCGTATTTGCCATGTTCGAGGTCGTTATTCGGTTTCGACGAATCGTTAAACAAGGGGCTGGCTGCATACAACAACATTCGGGCTTTTAATGCCAAAGCCGCTCCTTTGGTTGCCCTTCCAAACTGGCTGGCAGTGTAGGATAAGGGCAGCAGATTGGCTGCGCTGTCGCATAAATCGGATATGTAAGCAACACAATCGTCGTAAGTGTTTCTTGGAATTTTCAGATCCTCGTCCGTCGAAAGCGTTTTTTTAACTAAGGGATATCCTCCAAAGCGTTTCAACAGTTCGAAATTGAAATACGCTCTCAGGAAAAGCGTTTCACCAAGAAACTGATCCTTGCCCGCCTGGGTTAATGTATAACTTTCGACAAGAGGCAACACTTGATCTTCAAATATGAATGATCTTCTGATGCCTGTATAACAATTTGAAAAGGAGTTGTCGCGAGTATTGAAGGCATCCCACCTCCCTGTAGCCCACAGTTCGGCTTCCGATACTCCCTTCAGGGCATGCACCGCCTCATCTGTAGCGCTGGCAACCATGGAATTTCCTCCCAAGCGATTGTAGCCGGTAGGAAGGAAAGTGTACAGATTATTCACATACTGGCTGATTTTATTTGAATCCGCACTAATGAAACCTACCTGGAAAAATTCAACAGGGGTTTCATTGATGGTTTCGTCGGAACATGAAAGCAGATTTCCTGCGAAAACCATGCAGATAAATAGCATTATTATTGTTTTAGGATTTTTCATTTCATTTCATTATTAAAATTAAAAACTAATGTTAAGTCCCGCGCTGAATGTACGTTGAATAGGAAAACTTGTTCCGGCGTCAGATAGTTCCGGGTCGAAAACCCCTATCTTATCCCAACAATACAGGTTATTGCCGTTTAGAAAAATACGTGCCTTGCTTATTCCTGCTTTTCGGGTGAAGCGTTGCGGCAAGGTGTATCCTACTTCGGCGTATTTTAGCCTGACAAATGAATTGTCTCTTATCCAGTAACTGTTGCTTACATAATTGTTAGCGTTGGTAAGCGTCAACCGCGGGTAGCCGGCAGATTGACCGTCGCCGGATTGCCATCTGTCCAAATGATGTTCCAGAACATTACCTGTCTGATTGTAAAAATCCCAGTAGGTATATCCCGAGAGCGCTATTGAACTTCCTGCTTCGCCTTGAAACAGGACATTGAAATCGAAGCCCTTGTATTGACTGCCAAAATTGATTCCGTAAGTTGTAGTTGGCAGTTTAGGATTCCCGATAGCTTGTATATCATTATTATCAATAACGTTGTCGCCGTTTAAATCTTTATACTTCAGATCGCCGGGTATTTGGACGCCAAGTTGCGTCTGGTCGGGTAATGAAGCTATATTATCGTTTTCGGTGAAGAACCGGTCGAATGTATAACCAAACCGGGTGTCCACCGGATGTCCGGTATGATACATCCATGGATAGTTTTGATATAGCTCGTTTTGATAAACAATTTTATTTTGGGCGTATGAAAAAACTAAATTGACGAAATAACTGAAATCCTTTCTATGGTCGTTCCAGCCGATTTCTATTTCATATCCTTTGTTTTCAAATTTTCCTGCAGGCACATAAACACTGGCTCCATACATAGCTGTAATAGCATTTTGTATCAGAATATCACTGTTTTTTTCGTTAAACAAGTCGAATGAACCGCTTAACCGGTTGCCTAATAAAGCGAAATCAAGTCCGCCATTTGCTTTCAGGCATTTTTCCCAAGTCAATGCCGGATTGGCTACCTGGCTTTCCCAATAACCCGTTACCCCTGCAGGCGTAGTTCCTAAATAATAGTTATTTCCGCCGGAAGCATAACGGCTGATATAAATGAAATAAAGGCTGGGATTGTTTATCTGGTTTCCTGTTCGTCCAACAGAACCTCTGATTTTCAACATATCAATAAAAGAGGCGTTTTTCATAAACGCTTCATTGGAAAGAACCCATCCCGCCGAAACGGCAGGGAAAAAGCCATAGCGGTTATTTTTCGGATATTGTTCATTCCCTTGTAAAGCAAAAACAAAATCAAGCAAATAGGTATTTTTGTACCCGTATGATAAGCTTCCTTTCGGTCCCTGATAATTCTCAGTCAGGGTATTGGCTTGCGCATTCATTACTTGTTGTCGTTCATACATCAGAAAAGCGTCTATTCGATGTTTGTCGAAAACTCCGGCATACCGCAATCCGATGAAATGATCGAAATTCCGTACAATCTGCGAGTAGCTTCCGCTATTGCCTAAAGTGCTGCTCTGACCTATTTGCTGGTAAGTTTGTCCGTCGGCGTTCATTTGATATACGGCGAAACTTTTCGTTCGATTGATATAAAAATCTGTGAACGAGTTAAATCCTGTGCGTCCTTCTACGCTAAGCCCCTTTATCAAATCACTCAGGTTGTAGGATAAATCCACGAAAGAGGATATGGAAGAACGTTCCCAAATTGAGTAACCGGTATAGTTAAGAACGCCATAAGGGTTATTCTTGTAAATGTTTGTTCCTGCGATGGAACCATCCTTGTTCAAGATCGAATTGGCGTTAAATGGCGTGGAATACAAAGTGGTGAAAAGATTGGTAGCATAACTGGCGCTATATCCGCCCGGTGCATTGCGCTTCTCGTTCTTCGCCCGTATATCGGTATTGATTTTCAAGTTCTTCCAAAGATTCAACTGCACATTGCCGTGTATATTCATCACTTCGACAGTTGTGTTCGTATTGTACGTATTGATACTGTTGTCTGTCTTGAAAACGCCGCTATTGGTCAAATAATTGGCGCCCACATAGTATTTTGCTGTATTTCCGCCTCCGCTTACATTGACGTTGGTACGGGTCATGACATAGTTCTTTTTCAGGAACTCATCTACCCAATTCACATTCGGATATTTATACGGATCGCTTCCTGATTGGTAGCCTTTCAGGTCGGCATCACTGTAAAGTGGCGTAGCGTTAGGATTGTCGTTCAATTGCGCCTCATTATACAAAGTAGCATACTGGTATGAATCCAAGTATTTCGGCAAGCGGGTCGGTTGTGAAAATGATGTTTCCGTATTAACATTTATCTTCATTCGTCCTTCTTTACCTTTTTTGGTATTGATCATAATGATACCGTTAGTCGAACGAAGACCGTAGAGAGCAGTAGCGGCGGCATCTTTCAGCGCAACAACGCTTTCGATGTCGTAAGGATCAATCGATGAAATATCATCGACTCTTCCGTCAATTAGAACCAATGGGTCTTTTCTACCGGAAAATGTGTGTATCCCTCTAATTCGCAAAGTTGAATTTTCGCTCCCCGGCAAGCCGTCGATATTGTAATTCGTAAAACCTGCGAGGAGGCCTGAGAAAGTATTCACCCTGTTTGTTCCGGGTACATTGGCAATAGCGTCTCCCGAAATAAACGAAACAGCTCCGGTGACTTGTTCAGGCGGCTTTGTAGCGTATAATAACGGGATTTTGCGCTCAAGGGAATCGGCAGTATGAACATACTGGGCAACCACCTCTTGAATCGTAATAAGTTGAGTTAGTCCCAACAAGCAATAAAGTAATAAGTGTTTCATCATACGGCTTTTTTTAATATAGAATCAGGCAAAATAACAATAAAATCAAATGACTGCTGTGGTTAATTCACGAATTTTTTTCTTCAAAAAACGTTTTTTTTTATTAAAATTGATTCCAGTTTATTAACTAATGACTTTCCCGATACATGCTTCGATATTCTAATGGCGGTAGTTTCTTGAATTTACGGAACAGGCGGGAAACATTACTGTAATCTTTTAATCCGCATATAAAAGCAAGTTCGATTAAAGGCTTTTCGGTTTTTATTAAAAGATCGGAAAATATTTCAATTCTGTATTGCAACAAATATTGATAGATGGAAATCCTCATTTTTTCTTTGAACTTTTTCTCTAAGACTCTCCGAGAATATGGTACGGAAGTGATAATATCATCTATCGAAATATTTTTAGCAAAATTTGATTTGATGTATTCAATTACCTTTAAAATATATTTATCGTTAACGGCATATTTTTCTGTAGATTGCCGCGATTCAATCCTTATGGGTGGAATAACAATGTCGAAAGCTTCCGTAATTTCACCATTCATTAATTGATGTAACCGGTTGGCAGCGGTATATCCTCCGGCTTCAACGTCAAGGACAATGGACGACAGCGGCGGATTGGAAATTGAACATAACAATTCATCGTTATCTACGCCTAATACAGCAACTTCATCCGGAACGGCAATACCGCAAATCTTACAGGTTTCGGTAATCTGCAATGCAAAAAAATCGTCGCAAGCAAGTAAAGCTACCGGTTTTGGCAATGACATAAGCCAGTTACCTAACCAGTTAAGATCGAACGACCATTGCTCGGTTTTACGATTGTTGTTGTTCAGTACCGATAAATTATAACCGAATGCTTCTACTCCGCTTCTGAAACCATCAGCCCGCTCACGCGACCATATCATATCTTTGAATCCATAATATGCAAAATTTGAAAAACCCCGGTTCAGGAAAAAAGTAGCCGCCATCTCTCCCGTACCAAAGTAATCGCCGGTGATATTGCATATTTTATTTGCCCTTTCCTTATAGTTTTGAATGATAACAGGTATTTTCAATTCATGGAGTTTGTCCGTATCGACGTTTTCCAATTGGGCGATGATGGCGTCGGCTTTCCATTCTTTTGCCCAGCGCACTACTCCGTCATCGCCGTATAATTCACGATAATATTGAGGCATGCGGTAAAACACCCAAGGCCCGTGTTCATTGGAATAGCGAACGATTCCTTTTAGCAAATTACGGCTATAATCGCTTGAAAAGTCGGTTAGTAAAAGTATCTTTTTCATTGTACACAGTTCTTTTTTATCAACAACGGCGTTAGTATAACAATGGCAAAGATAAGATATATTTATCGGATTACCGGTTTAGAGCGCACAAGTTGCAAAACATTAGTAAAAAAAACGTTATTTGAAGATAAATTTTCGTAATTTAGCAGCGTGATATAAAAATAAAATTGATTCCTTTGTACGTTTAAATAACATAAATCTAAAAAGATAAAAACATTATGAGCAGTAGAAGAGATTTTATCAAAAAAGCGGGTGCAGGTGCATTGGGATTAGCCATTGGAGGCGTTCTTCCGGAATTTAGCGCTGCCGGCTACAACCGCATTAAAGGAGCTAACGACCGTGTCCATGTTGCTATGGTGGGAGTCAATAGCAGGGGCAATGCTTTAGCTAACAATTTTGTCTTGCAGACCAATTGCGAAATTGCTGCTATTTGCGATGTTGACAAACGCGCAATTGAAAAATGTATTGCTGACGTGAAAAAAGTGCAAAACCTGACGCCAAAAGGCTTGCAAGATTTTCGTAAAGCCCTTGATGATAAACAAATCGACGCTGTTGTGATTGCAACGCCCGACCATTGGCACACTCCGGCTGCATTACTTGCCCTGCAAGCGGGAAAACATGTATATCTCGAAAAACCGGTGAGTTATTGCCCCCGCGAAGGTGAAATGCTGGTTGAAGCTGTGGCTAAATATGGTAAAACTGTTCAAATAGGGACGCAACGCCGCTCATGGCCAAAAGTGGTAGAAGCTATTCAACTGATCCAAAGCGGTGCGATTGGAAAGGTGCATTTCGGTAAATGCTGGTATATAAACAACCGCCCAAGTATTGGCACAGGTAAAGCCGTAGCGGTACCCGAATGGTTAGACTGGAATCTGTGGCAAGGTCCAGCGCCCCGCAAAACATACAAAAGTAATTTCTTACACTACAATTGGCACTGGTTCTGGCATTGGGGCACAGGTGAAGCGCTCAATAACGGTACGCACATGATCGATCTGTTATGCTGGGGAATGAACCTGAAATATCCTACCAAAGTCAGCTCAATGGGCGGGAGGTATTATTTCAAAGATGATTGGGAAACCCCCGATACGCAAAATGCAATCATGGAATTTGGAACTGACGCCACTCTGACGTGGGAAGGACAAAGTTGCAATGGAAAACTGCTTGACAATAATTCGGTAGGCGTGATTTTCTATGGCGACGGCGGCAGCCTGTTTATTTCCGGAGGTAATGATTACAAGATTTTTGATAAGAATAATAAGTTGGTCAAAAACGTGGAAAGCGATATTCAAATCAATGCACAAAATACAGTCAGTCCGGCGCAACAATTAGATGCTATTCATATCCTCAATTTTTTGAATAATATTCTAAAGGGCGAACCGCTCCATACGACTGTGGAAAACGGGCGTAAATGCACTCTATTGATGCAGTTAGCCAATATTTCGTTACGCACGGGAAGAACCCTCAATATTAATCCCAATACCGGTCACATCATAAACGATAGAGAAGCGGAAAAATACTGGAGCAGAAGTTATGAAAAAGGATGGGAACCGAAGGTGTAATTATAGAGTTATGAGTTATGAATTATGAGTTATGAATTATGAATTATGAATTATGAATTATGAATTAGGAATTATGAATTAGGAATTAAGAGTTAAGAATATGGAACGTCGTACATTTATTAAAGCAAGTGCGCTGGCTGGCGCAGGATTAATGGCTTCTCGCCTTTCGTTTGGTAATGCAATGCAGGAATCCGTCAGAAAAGGGCTGCGTGTGGGGATTATCGGCTTGGATACTTCTCATGCGGTCGCTTTCACAAAATCGCTCAATGCAGCGGATGCTTCACCCGAATTTGGAGGATATAAAGTAGTGGCAGCTTATCCGCAAGGAAGTAAGGACATCGAATCAAGTGTAAGACGCATCGCTGAATATACTGAAAGCGTGCGCAAAATGGGCGTCGAAATTGTCGATTCCATTCCCAAGCTGTTAGAAAAAGTAGATGTGGTGTTGCTCGAAACCAATGACGGACGCCCCCACCTTGAACAAGCCCTGCCTGTATTTAAAG
>Ga0209629_10002119_pt1 | contig 13242 bp, 8 predicted proteins | sample TergutCu122P5_FD_187286 | JGI IMG/M metagenome (GOLD analysis project Ga0209629, IMG submission 187286) | Cubitermes ugandensis P5 segment gut microbial communities from Kakamega Forest, Kenya - Cu122 P5 (SPAdes) (version 2) | ecosystem: Host-associated > Arthropoda: Insects > Digestive system >... | reverse complement strand
AATCTCCGTTTTTTTCTCTTCAAAATGCCGTTTATTTCATAATGCTACCTTGTTTGGTTCCTGTATTATTCGCATTTTACCTACAGGTGTGCTAAAATTTAAATGTAAAATTCCGGCTCCAAAAGGCTAATCACCCTTCGAAGCACACGTTATCAGCGAATTAACATGTAAAATATTTAGAAATTTTTCAGATTTTAAAGTTGTTTTATTATTATTGCTGGACTCTATTTACTTAGTAATGATAATAAAAACGAGAAATATTACTGCCTCGTTTGATTAAGAATTAGATATATTAAACTTCAGAAAATAAATTTGGTACATTGCAATATACAATTAACATGGAGATTTAAAATAAATGTGGCATATTATATTCTGTTAAATTTAATTTTAAAGTGGCTAATAATATCAGAATGAAAATATGGAGAAAATAGAGCCAAGTGGGCACACCTGAGGAGTATCTGTGTGAACAAATCAATATTTATATATTTATTCTATTTGTCCAACAAACGCACAATGTATACTAACACTTATCTGTTTCTTATAACACTGCTACATGTTTCGATTTTTACACATCATCCTCAGAGAGTCTTATAATGCATGCTGAAATTACAAATTAATAAAAGTTATACAAGTTTGTTGTTACAAAGATTATAGATTATAAATTATAAATTTAGATTATGTGATATGTCAGGTTGCAACCTGATATGTCACATGATTTAAATCTATCAATTCTTTGTAACAACCAACTTGTAAAACTCTTTCCATTTTATCAATTTGTAACTTCAGCATACATTGTAAGCAGCTACCCTAGAATCGAAACATGTAACAATGTTATACGAAACAGATAATTGTTAACATACATTGTGCGTTTGTTGGAAAAATATAATAAAATCTACAAAATGTAGGTACATACATAAAAAATGAATATTTAAAGTACAGTCTATGTGTGCTTTGAAGACCTTCATTTTAGAATCCCTGTAATTGCTAAGATTATTTAATGTTTTGTTGGCCGTGAATCGTGACATATCCATACTCTAAGAACCAAGAGAATGCATTGTTTACTTTCAATTTATGTTGGCTGGCTGTTGGCAGGATCCACCCCGATCCTGCCAACAGCCAGTCAACACAAACGCATGACATATACCAACTGCTGTGTGTACAGAGTAGTACATCCTGATGATGAGCAGAAAGCCTGCTCGAAATATATAGAGGTTAATTACTGAAATAAATTGAAAATAAATAATGCATCCTGTTGGTTCTTATTGTACTTCTAAGATTATGTAGCGTTGGTGATTTACGAATAAATCAGCATGGAGCCCTGGTGGAATGTTATCGACAAGGAAATGGGAGAAAATCCTGTATTTGCTCATTTCTTACGTTACTAATAATTTGACTTCTGTAGATAAGACGCAGTTTCGGAGTCCACATCCTCTAACTCCGGACTCGAAACCTGAACGTGGTAATCGTACTGCTCTAAAGTACCCAATTATAAGTAACTTGAGTGAGTAGCAATACACTTAGAAAAAGTAGCAGACAGACAAGGAAACATTTTCCTTAAGTCCTTCGTTCTCAGCACAATAGTTTAAACGACAAAAATCCTCGCTCGTGTGAAGTAAGTTCGAAGTAATTTGCAGAAACAAATGTATAAAGTATGACTATGCTTCTTGGTGTGAAAAGAGATTAATTCATCCATCATGCGTTGGTAATATTTGCTTACGTATTTCGCTTCCTATCCTACATAAAAATTTTTTTTACGCTGAGGGTTGGTGGTGGTGGCGCGATAGGAATCATTTCAGCAGACTGTCCATCCAGAGGCCAAAAACACGTTACTGGAATTGACTACCTGGCCTACTTGGAGCATGAAATGAATCACGCAGGAGAACGTCTTAGCAGGAATTTTATTTTTACATGAACAAAAAACTTAGGTACAAAAACTGGTCAACAGAATAATTTTTAATCGGATTAATTTTATTTATTTTATGCCAGTCAAGTATTGAAGGATGAAGGTATGTAGGGTTATATTCTGAAATTATTTGAGTAGAGCGCATGAAATTGTCATGTAAGAAACTACGGATACCTCACCGTAACACTGAATATGGATATGGTCAAAATTACCATAATTGTGAAATTTCGGTTTTCTCGTTATTTCTCCTGTCACGGAAACTATAACAGGTGGATATATGTTTCTGTACAGCACTTGTGATCATCCACTGTACACGAAGTAGAGGAACGCTATCATTTTATGCTAATGTCTGTTTAGATGGGTGACGCAGATTTTTTCCACCTTCAACGTATAATCTTCTTTCCTGTACTTCTCCTCAGTTCACTTCTCTCTCAGTCTTGATATTATTTAATGGTAACGTGTTTTGCTGTAAGCTGAATTCATATTCTCAAAGTCCCTCGGCATCTGCACTTGTAGGGTCTATTTAGAAGGCTTCATTGGGATCTCACTTAAATTACGTCTCAAGTGTTCAGGGAAGAACATTGGAGACGGACAGGGGAGAGTCAGGTCCAATCTTCGTAGCTTTCTTACTAGGCTTTATACATTAAAGTATAAATTGAGAGTTTGATCTAATGTCGCCGCTAAAGTGTTCCCTTTACCGCTGCTTGTTGACATGTCTGCTGTCTCTGCTGCAACTTGTGTAATAAATATCAGAGGAACATGTGACTGAAATTGTCGAGATTTGAAAGCTCATTAAGCGTGTAGGAAAAGTAAAGAAAAGCAATTTACTTAACAAAAAGAATCAGAGGTGTTCCACAGGGTAAAGTAATATAGAAGAACCAACCAGATGCAACAATAACAATTTATTGATCTCCAAGATCAGCTCAACATGCTTCGGGCAAACTTTTGTCCATCTTCAGGAGCGTAAGACTGAGATTTTTACAGCATATGGTATAGTGTCCTGTTACTTTAAGGAGTGTCATCCCCGTTATGTAGGCGAACTAGATAGGTGGGAGGGTAGTCAAAAACACAACTCGTATAATATATGAAAGATGTATATTCTTAAGATTTGAAGTAAAACAACATGTTTCGGCCTTATATGGCCATCATCAGGTTTTTTGTCAAATGAGGTTTTGCTATATAAATTGCGTGAAAAGGGTTGCGATGTGGAGATCTCCCATCAGATTATAGTTTTAGTATGCCTATGTATAGGCGGATATTAGTATAATACCCGCCTATACTTGTACATAGGCGTACTAAAACTATAATCTGATGGGAGATCTCCACATCGCAACACTTTTCACGCAATTTATATAGCGAAACCTCATTTGACAAAAAACCTGATGATGGCCATATAAGGCCGAAACATGTTGTTTTACTTCAAATCTTAAGAATATACATCTTTTATATAAGATACGGGTTGTGTTTTTGACTACTCTTCCACCTATCTAGATAGTGTCCTGTTGTTGTGGTAAGCAGGGGTTCGGAGAGCGGCAACGTGGCACTACGTGTAGGGTATGAAGGAAGTTGCAAACAAACTTCCTTCATACAGTACACGTAGTGCCACGTTGCGGCTCTTCGAAACCCTGCCTACCACAAAAACAGGACACTATACCATATGCTGTAAAAATCTCAGTCTTACGCTCCTGAAGATGGCCAAAAGTTTGCCCGAAGCATGTTGAGCTGATCTTGGAGATCAATAAATTGTTACTGTTGCATCTAGTTGGTTCGTCTATATTATTTTACCTACGTTGATGATGCATGATCAAACACAAATCAAATGTTCCAAAAGTTTCATATGTTCTAAGTTCCCGGAATGAATCATGTGTATAAAATTTTTTTGAAAAGCTCAACAAATGCACTAGTGTATATGAATGTAGTTTTTAAAATGGTTGGTATGTAATGAAATTACGTTCACACACCCAATTTCGTTTTTTTTTAATTTTGTACGTGTGTTTCAATAAATTTATAAATACCCACAAATATAATTGTTAAATTTTAATTGCCACTATAAAAACAGGTGCTTTAGTATTTGCTATTTTCATTGATCATAACCTACCCTTATTTTAACGTAGTTACTCACCTGATAAAGAATTTACCCTTTTGTTATGGAAACCTAAGTTTCATCACAGTGCTCAGCAACATCTATTTTTATTTACAGAAGTCATTTTTAATGCCAACATTACCATAACTTTCTAACACACTGCCTAACACACCAGGCAGCATCATCTCTCGAACGTTCCAGGCGACAATGGATAAAATACACTTATAAACAATTAACAAGATTTGCGTTAAACGGATAAATATTTAACTGCTTGCAGCTGAGTCGTTAAAAGACTTCTGTTGTCACAAACTGGTGAAGAAATTTCCTGCCTTGTTCACTACAACCCACAGCAGTATCTTTCCTGAAAACTTGAATAAACTAGTCCTTTGGTGCCAGGCGACTCAGGCAGCCTACGCACACACATTTACGTAGTCACCGTGGAGACCTTACGACCAGGTTAGGTAAAGCACACTCATTTACGTACTAATCGTTGAAATCTGGAGAACGCCTTTGTATGTATATTGTACTTTCATAGTGGTGCACGTATTTAACGTGGAAAAAAGAAGTATATATATATATATATATATATATATATATACTCTGGTAGTATTGCTCGGCGGCCCTTTACATAGTTACTGTGGAAACCTGAAGAATATGTATATACATAACACTTTTGTAGTGGTGTCCGTATTTAGCTCGCGAACTCGAATAATTTACCTGTCCGCAGTACCTCGGCATGTCTCCCTACTTCAAGAGAAAGATCCGGTCTACATTTTCGAAATTTAGCCCTTGAAGTTCTTTTAAATAATGTCCCTTTTCTCTAGTAAATGTTTCCAAAATTTTGTTTCCTTCAGATTCTGTGACCAAAATTACGTACCTATTTCTCCTTTGCCCTATTCATACCATTTCTTCCTATTATCTCAGTCTTCTTGACAACGCTAAATGCTAATAAGAGAACGGGCTGACCAATTAAACTTTCCTGCTTTTAAAAGTAAAAAGATTACTTGGATGAATTCACTTTGAGTTGTCTGAAGTGCAGTCCATTTTGGCGAGTAGCAGTACATTTTGCCACTGATTACTACAGAAGTTCAAACGTGACGCGAGGCTTACAACACCTCTTTGGTGTTTAAAGATTAGAAACACTTACGGGAGTAGAGAGACCCCGCGAACCTTTGCTATGAGAGTAATGTTTGACTCTCGAATAATGAATCTTCCCCTCATTAAGATGGATCTCGTGCGTATAATTACCCAAATCTTCTCACTGCAGTAAAAGTTGTTAGAAGGACGCATGCTCAGTCGGGCTTTGATATCCTCTGCATAGCTGCGCATCGCCATTTTCCTTTGTCACCTTTCTTCACTCTGTCTCTTTTTCGACACTGTTCGTGGATACAGAAATAAACATTTTACGACATTTCTAGATCTTTAATAGATGCAAACTGGTTTAATCTCATAGCGGAGAAACAATACAGTGTTATTAGATTGCTGTTTCTCTTGTGAACCTTTATGTACTTTGGTCTAAACTTACTCTGCTTTACTGGAAGTTTACGTTAGTGAATGGAGTGAACCACCTAAAAAACACAAAGGAGGGTTTTTGAAAAGAAAAGAATTGTGGTTAGGAGCAAACAACGAATAATAAAAACGTCTTTGACATAAAAAATGGCAATTTGCACCATTATTGTGGTATTATCTGCTATTCGTTTGTATGTTTATCCTTTCCGAATTAAGTGGGATATAGAGTCTTATTTTAGAGGAATATTATAAACGGCGAATTATAAATTGTGTAAATGGAAGTAGCCATGTTACTTTCTAACGTGACATCCCACGATATCAGTGATGGGTGTGGATCAGTCCAAGAAAATGTCATCATAAAAAAGACCTCTGTTCCAAATATTGAAAAGGAATTTCCAGAAAATAAGACTTCTGGCTTTTCAGTGTTATGCTCAGAGCTTGTCTATTAAAATTGTGACATTTGAGTCGTTGTCGTCATCATTATCATCATCATCATCTTCTTCTTCTTCTTCTTCGTTGTCATCTTCACCATATTCTTATAGTCCTGACTGCCTGTAAATTTGCTTGTTATATATTGTTCTGCCCGGGGAATTTTATGTGTAAAATTGTGTGTGAGTTGGAAGTTTATATTTGCATTAAGAGAGCACAGCTCTACAAAGTAACTTGCTGCATTCAGAATGACCGGTCTTCGATTTCCGGTTTGGTGGAATGTCTTCCTTTATTTCATGTTAACCCGAAATCTGTCTCCAATCAACTGCTGATGTTGGACTATTTCTGCTGGGACGTTGAACAGTGGCTCCACATGGCTCTGAAGCTAAGTAAAGCGGTGTTTGAATGCTGTCTCTTGCGTACATTTGTGTGGACTGGAATAGTGTAGTTGATATACAGGCTTGCTATGGACTGGACGGTCGGGGGATCGAATCCCGTTCAGTTCGGACCTGGGTCCTCCAAGGCTCCCACACAAAGGATATCGGATCTTTCACGAGGGTACAGCGATAGGAGCGTGGTGTTAACCACCCACCCAATTCTAAAGCCGAGATTAAGGAAAAAGCACAACTATACCTCTCCTCTTCCAATGTGCCTTCATGGAGAACTTTCCTGTTCATTTACGAATTTCAGTGTTTTACAGTGCATTTTTCAATTCAATAATCGATAAAACACCAACACATGCACTTTTGAATCAACACTGTATTAGTCTAGAGTGTTGATTTTATTAAATTACATAAAAATATTTAAAGGTACTCCGACATGTTTCGATATTAAGAGATCATCTTCTGGGAGTATATTTGTACCTTGCTAAAGTCACTGGATTATTTAAAAATTTAAGAATTTTTAATTTTAAAACACTGAATTTAAAATCCCGACGGTCAACTCCGGCGTTTTGGCAGCAATACATGCAGCAGGTGTGCGTTGTGACACTTATGGTGCAATGCGTTGCATTGCACCACAAGAGTCACAACGCTGTGGAATGCATAGAAAAAAAATGTCGGAGTACCTTTAAATATTTTTATGTATTTTAATAAAATCAACACGCTAGACTAATACAGTGTTGATTCAAAAGTGCATGTGTTGTAGTTTTATCGATTATTTCCTGTACATCTTTAATTATTGGTGACTAGTCAGATAACAACTTTGTCTTTTGTATTATAAGTAGCCTAAGTTTAACTTTATGCATAGACGTAACAGTGAAAACTGGTATAGAATATTTGTTTGGATCATACTGATCCGAACGAGGGCACAAATTTATTCTATACAGGTTCGTGTGACCGTGCATCATTAACGTAGGAGAAGAAAAAACCAGCAGCCACTAACACACAGGCAACACGCTATTACACACACATAACCCGTTTCATTCATTGTTCACAAACTAATTCGTGTCTACACTTCACATTCTCCCTATGTTGCAGGCTACACATCAGACGCGGTTTTATACAATTCTCTCCTGACGATGGGCATAATGATGCCCGAAACATGTTGAGTTAACCTATTGTGAATAAACATCTTTACTTGTGTCATCTGTTGTTATTCCTTCTCCTCTTTGTTTTATACACTTCGTAGGTTTGAAACTTTATGACTATATATTAATTACCAACTTGATGCACTGTTTATTATTTATTCATAAAATAATATTATTCCCTACGTGTTTCCAGCCTCAAGTGCTCATCTTCTGGAGGATACAGTTGTGCACATGCAGCATATGGTACTGTCACTGTGTAAACAGGTGAATGGTCGAGTATTACTAAAATATGACATCATGTTTTAGTAATACTCGATCACTCACCTGTTTACAGAGTGACAGTACCATATGCTGCATGTGCACACCTGTATCCTCCTGAAGATGAGCACTTGAGGCTCGAAACATGTAGGGAATAATATTATTTTATGAATAAATAATAATCAGTACATCAAGTTGGTAATTAATATATAGTCAATTCATGATGCACGGTCAGAGAAATATTAAGTTGAAACTTTATATTCATTTTATTAACTGATTACAAATGTGTTTGCTGTATCAGAGTTATCGGCATTCCTTGACACATAGAAAACAGTACGTAGAAACACAGCACAAGAAGTGTCTATATTTAGTCGACGGCAGAATGTAGGCGCTCGCCCGATATTGACTGCCGGCCCACCTCCCACTGTGCAGTTCTCTCCCCCTGCTGCAGCCCCTATTCATCATACAGGGCAAGAAGAAGGAAATTGTGACTGATTGAAAGCGTGCGTGGCGACGACATGTTTGCATCTGACTCCGCGTTCTCACCGTGTGCATAAGTCTCTCTCTCTCTCTTATGTTCTGAATCATGCCCTCCTTCTTCGTTTTTGAAATAAGCAAGCCGTCAATGTTGGCACGTTTATTCTTTCCGTTTCATACTCCACTTATAGATCTTTCTTCCAAAGACTTGACGCTTTATTTCTAAAAAGCACACACAGGATTGTCCATAAATACAAAATATCTCTAAAACGTTTTTAAACTAAAAACTTTATTGTTTTCGGGGTTCATCATGTCTAAATCCAACTTAGTTCGCGGGTCCTTCTAAATAACCATAAGGCTTAAGATCACTATGTCGCATTGGTCACTGCAGTTACAAGGTTAATTATAAATGTACGGGAAATTTTTACCACACTAAGGAATAAATTTTTCAAAAGTTGTATTGAAATGTACGATATTACAAGGCGTGTCCGGAAAGTAAAGATACAAAGGTCAAAAACATGTACAACATTTTTAATTTACAAAAGCGGCACTGTGAATGAATTTCCTGTACATAACTTTATTTTTTAACATAGTCGCCGGCATTGTCCAAACATTTATTAAGTCTTGGAACCAGCTCCTGTATCCCCTAGTCATAGAAGTCTGCCGCCTGCACTTTGAACCACGTTATGGCTTCTTGCAACTCATCATCGTCGTCGAACTTTTCCCCAGAGAGATGTTCCTTTAGGTGAAGAAACAAGTGGAAATCGCTGGGCGCGAGGTCCTGACTGTACGGCAAATGGTCCAGTATATCCTACTTGAATTTTTCCAGAAGCGCAGTGGTGACGTGCACGGAATGGGGCCGCGCGTTGTTGTGGAGCAGGCGCACGCCGCGTAACAACATTCCCCTACTTTTGTTTTGAATGGTTCGTCGAAGCCGTGTCAAGGTGTCACTACATGCAGCGGCATTAACTGTTGAGCCACGAGTCATGAAGTCGACCAGGAGAATGCCTTTTCTGTCCCAGAAAACGGAAGCCATGATTTTTTTTTCAGTGAAATAAAAGTTTTTAATTTTTTGGTTCTGGGGGAATGCGTATGGCGCCATTACAGTGACTGTTGCTTTGATTCAGGAGTGTGGTGAAAAACCTATGTTTCATCTCCAGTCACAATGGAGTTCAGAAACCCATCTCCTTCCTGTGCGTAGCGCGTGAGAAACTTTAGCGTGGAAACCATCCGTTTCGTTTTGTGATCGTCCGTTAACATTTTGGAAAGCCAGCATGCACACAATTTTCTGTGCCCTAATTTTTCTGTCATAGCTTCATGAATTGTGGTCTTAGACACTTCGGAATTGATGTGATGCAACTCTGTTATCGCCACGCGTCGATTTGCGCGAATTTCTCCTTCAATTTTCTGAAGTTCGTCAGAGATCAAAGATGGCCTACCGCTCCTTTGTTCGTCGTGAACTTCAGTCCTTCCTTCAGAGAATTCACGGCACCACTTCGTCGCATTTTGCCGATTCATAACGTTACCACAAACAGAAATATTTTGTTTGTGAATTCCCGCTGGACGTTCACTTTTGCGTTGAGAAATCGTATGACGGAACGCACCTCGCATTTGGCGGGACTTTGGATCGGCGGTGCCATTTCAAACACGTCTCACTCACACAAGGCCTGTTCTACCACTGTCAAACGAGCACGGATCACAGGTAAAGGATCATGGTTGACGGCTGTGTTGCCACAATAAGCATAAAAAATTTCCCTATCGGCCAACACGTAATGTATCCAACCTTTTACACTCTTAATAATACGAATTTTGTATATGTCAGAGTGGAAAAGTAAGTTCCGCCTTCTGAATTGTGAAGTTGAGTAGCAGGAATTCTAAGTTAGAAAGCTTCGAAAAATGTAACGCCTTTATGTTCAATTTTCAAGGATTCCTAGCATAGTAATTTCTGTAGTGCTCCGTACCTCTTTGAGATAAATAATATTTTTTTACACGTGGGCGAAGCCTGTCGTCTAAGGGAAACGCCCATTCGTTCACCCACCCGTCACATCTAAACCTTTGATTGCGTTAAATACATGAAAAATATAACAAGATTTAAACGGAAAAATAACATGATTATTAAAACGACAGAAATAGGATATATCTTGAATAACTTTCTGTGTATCCTATATACGAGTAAATGTTAGTTATCGATATGAATTATTCCTTCACTAAAGCCGAGGAATGAAAGCAACATCACGGAAAGTAAATTTATATCGATCTGGAACAATTCTAAATTCTGAAATGCGCGTCCTACACAACAAAGATTAAAAGGTTCATGTTTGTTTGGAGTGAGTTCCAAGTGATTTTTCTTATTTCAGTGACCTTGAAATACATTAATTGAAGATGAAAACAGCTAAATATTTGTGCGTCTCAAACTCTCTGCATTGAATATTCAAGACTTCTTGGATGTTTAGTTCTTTCGAAGATTTGAAGGACGGTAGTGCAGTCACATTTAGAGTGACAAGAGTCCTAGACTGCTAAATATTTACCTCGTATTTAATCATACATAGCGTAACAAAAATATACGAAATTTATTAAAATTTAATTTCTCTTTCGTGTTCCTTTTGGAGAAAATCGTTAAGATAGATGTAAGATTTGTAACAAAGTAAGGTGTCACTTAATTTATTACACATCAACGAATGCACTCTTATATTGAAATAGTTTAAAATCTTTACACTAAAATATTTAAAACGATCCTACATGTTTCGATCCTTCTATCATCCTCAGGGAGCACATATTATTCCTTGCTAAAGTTACGTTAAAACGATAAATATTTCATTACATGTTTCGGTGATACAGCAGCATATCTTGTGTATCTGTGTATGTTGTATCCCTTGCAGGGAAGTCGGTCGGTCGACCGACCTCCCTGCAAATGATACAACATATACACAAACACAAGATATGCTGCTGTATCACCGAAACATGTAATGAAGTATTTATCGTTTTAACGTAACTTTAGCAAGGAATAATATGTGCTCCCTGAGGATGATCGAAGAATCGAAACATGTAGGATCGTTTTAAATATTTTAATGTAAAGATTTTAAACTATTACAATATAACAGTGCATTCGTTTGTGTGTAATAAATTAAGTTTTTCCAAAATGCACGGTGCGACAATAAAGATAAGAGTAAGGGATATTTTAGATCGACGTTACAAAACATTATGTCGACGTCACAATTTTAACTTTATAGCACAAGTAACCAGTTTCATATAAACCCGACAAGTATTTTCGGTTGCACAGTTGAGAAGGCGTTCGCGATATTTCCTTTGTGTTTTCACGCTGCGAATTTTGTTCACATAACTTGGGCGGTGTGAGAATACGACTCGCTCGTTTTTGTAAAAACTGTTTTAAAATAATGGTTTCAGAGTCTAGGGGGTCATCGCTGATATGAGAATTGGGAATCTCTGGAATGGTAGATGTATAAAAGGAAAACATGAAGAAAAATGGTTTTTTTTTTTGCTGAAAATATTCCACAAGAAGAATCTGAGTAATCGCCTGGGACTACGTCATCATAAACTGAAGGATGGGCTTCCTGCCGTCTCTGAGTTAAGAGAAAAAAGTCAGGGCACTTTTCGTGTAATAAGAATGGCAACGAATTTATAAAAATTTAATCCTTTGTGTTAAAAAATCGGATGTGTTCAAAGGGCACTAAATTTACCGCTGATAAACATACAGTTACACGAGTAACTAAAATGTCCATGGTTTTCTTCATACAGCCTTGGCAATATAAAAAGTCCGAGGCAGGTCAAATATTTTTCTTTCCAAAATACCTATACATTTGAAAATAGTTAAGCAGCCACATGTTTCTTCCTATAGTTAAGCGCCCACATGTAGCTGTTTACCTACTTTTAATTATTTAGATATGTTTGATGAAAGAATATTGATTCTTTATTAACAAGGATGGATTCATCATGCTGCTTTGAGATCATAATGTTGTGGTTTCTCCTTTCCTTCCACATCGCAGTGCGACAACCGACACGATGGCTCCCATCTTCGCCTGCCGGTTTCTGATCTATAGCTGTACGGATTAACTGCATCTCCACCTATAGCCAGTTTTGCAAGAGCTGCTTCCCACTTGCATTTACCACTTCGGCCTAGGTCCGGATTACCTCTGGGTAACCCGTCGTAGGTCAGTTTTCAGGTCCTCCCTTGGTATATTATTTCCCCAGTACCCTCTATATCTAGATGGCGTTGCCCGATCCGCCACCTGGGGATGCGCCCGATGGAGGATAATTGACAACTCCACAAGGAAATAAAATATCATCGACACAAATAGCATGTATTATTTGCATTACATTAAATTGATAGACGTCCACGGCGACACGCAGAATGGTCATTCTGTTGTTCGCAACACGGAATTTCGGCATTATCTTGATCTCGCAAGAAAAGTGTCTACGCCCACAATTTAAAACTCGTTCTGATTCTGCAGTTAACTTTGCCTCGCTTCATAGAGGAGCATCAGACAGATTGAAATTGCTGCCAGAGAGAAGGGTCTTGTGGGAAAGATCTCTTAATCTGTCCGGGCAGAACACAATGCACCCTGTGAAGTCCCAATATTCGTGTATTTTGGGGTATGACGCCGTGTGTAGAAAGGTAAATAACTGTAAAGGCTCAGATGGGCTTACTGTGTCCATTTTCAGGACGTAAAACGCTTTTTTGGACTCACTGGATCCAAAAAAAGAAACTCATTGGGCCCTCAGTCAGGAGGCAGAAAGCTCTTTAGAAACATTGGTAACTATTTAGCCATGGACACTTCATCATGTACCAGAATACTTAAATTTCATCATTATCGTTGTGAGAATCTGAAATTTCTTACACAAAGTATTGTTATAAAACACTTAGCGTGTTACAGAATCATCAAATTTAGTATACAAAATCCTGCTATACAACGTTGAATGTGCTATGAAAATATAGAATGTTTTCTAATCCGTCCAGCCGCTTTTACTTGCTGCGCGGTTTTGATTCTGCCTGCGCTACCCATCCATCCAGAAGTTGGTGGACAGGCGGATGTGGGG
>Ga0209629_10002118_pt1 | contig 13247 bp, 9 predicted proteins | sample TergutCu122P5_FD_187286 | JGI IMG/M metagenome (GOLD analysis project Ga0209629, IMG submission 187286) | Cubitermes ugandensis P5 segment gut microbial communities from Kakamega Forest, Kenya - Cu122 P5 (SPAdes) (version 2) | ecosystem: Host-associated > Arthropoda: Insects > Digestive system >... | reverse complement strand
ATATCCCGGCAAAATTCACTTTTGATTTAGCGTCGTCATACCGCGATTTAAACGGATATGTCGCCGCGCTCATAAACGCCGCAAGCGTTACGCCGCCGAGAAATGATTCGCCGTAATCTTTAAGCGCGGCGAGCGGAGCATTTTTATCGACTCCCGTAAGTCTTTGTAAGAACGGTTCAACTCCTGTCGTTATCATTTCTTCCGCGCCCTCGCCTGCCAAATCGAGAACTTTTTCCAATACTTTGTTTTTTAATCCGGATTTAATTATGCTTTCGCCCATTCCAGTTCCGGCAAGTCCGGCGAATAATTTTTCCGACGTAACTTCGGCAATCCCGCCTAATGCGCCGTATTCCAGCGATTTACCAACGTCGCCGGATTTTTCGTAGCCCTGTTTTGCATAACTCCCGGCAGCGCCAAGTCCGAAAACAGCAGTGGACGGCGTAAAGAAATTTTTTAACGACCTGACAAAGGTACTTCCGGCTTTCACAGCCGCGGCGTCCAGCGGAGTCGGAGCGGCGCCGGAAGTCGCAATTTCGGCGGCAATAGACGGAATCATTCCCCCGATATTTTCTGCCGTACTTCCAAGATACTTGACCGGAGAGGGTACGCCGCTCAGCTTATCCGCGCTTTCGCTTATCGCCGACCCTACGGTTTTTCTTGCGAGGTGGAGAGCCGCGTTATCTTTGAACATTTTTGAAACGGGATTTGGGAAATTGCCGCCTAAATCGGCTATGTTTCCTATTAACGCAGAGGGCGCGGCTATAGCGTAATCTGCTAAATTCTCAACCGAACCCAACGCCCCGCCGGCTGCTTTCATGCCGAGATATTTTGCCTGCTGCGCCGCCGAATTAGACGGCAGCATCATCGACTTGTATTGTTCAACCGGCGTCTGATTTGCCGGGTCTACCGACGCATACTGCGGCTTCTGATTGAACAGGTTCGATATATCCTGTCCCGCTTTTTGTAATATATTCGGCTGTTTCGGCGGAGTAGGCGGAATATACGGATTTGCTATTGCTGCGGATGCAGCCGCCGCTTGTTGCGCTAATCCGATTTTCGGCGTAGTTTTCGCCGGAGTATAAGCCGGATTTGTAACCATGTTCAAATACGGGTCGTTGCGTGCCGTATTAACCGGATTTGTCTGCGTCTGCAGCGGCGTTTGTATAGGTGTTCTTCCCGCCGTGTTTAATTTCGGAGTTGTAGAAAACGTATCAGCCAGCGTCGGCGTTGACGGCGTAACAAACTTACTCAACGGTGTTGATGTTACAGGCGTAGGCGCAGCATTTGACGGCGTATAAGCCTGAGCCACAGCCGGATTGCGTATTTCGAGAATTCTGTCAACTACATTGTTATATTCACTGCCGGAAATCATATCTTCGTCCATTTTTTGACGGATTTTTTTAATTCTGTCAACTGTCGTTAAAGCCATACTATTTACTCCAATCTTTTACCAGTGATTGTAAATAAGGTGCAAACGCATTTATAGCTCTCGGATCAACGTCTGATTCTGTCAGACCTTGTATCACCGCGTCATAATCGCTTTTTGTACCCATAGGAATAAGCCCGCTGTTTACGGCGTTGTACACCTGTCTTACGTTCGGCTCTAAATTATTCGGGTCAATACCGCCCGCAACTGCGCTCCCCGTATTTGCCGCCACTGCTGATTCAACTTTCACAGGGTTGATTTTGACATATCCCTGCGCGGCAAGAGCGTTTAGCATACTGGTATCTCCGTATTTATCTGCTATCTGTTCCGCTGAAGTTATAAGCGTCGCCGCCGCGCTTGCGTATGTGCTTAACGCATCGTTGCTTATCTGTGAATTGGCGAGCATTTCTTTTATTTTGTCTCCCACCTCTATACTGGCAATATTAGCTTTCGTCAAATCAATATTTGAATTGCTCTCTTTTATATATTGATTGACTTTAGCAGTGTCAAGGTTTAGGTTCTGCTGGTTGAAATAGTTGCCGGCGTCAAGCGTTTTCTGAGCTATATCTATATTCGCCATTTGATATGTGAACGTGTTTCCGATTTGTAATAAATCCGCCGCGTTATTCATGACGGCAATTTTGTCCTGCTCGTCAATCTGGGCATATGCTAACTGGTTCTGCATTTCGCCTAATTTTTCGTTCCACGTCTGCGTCCTGTCATATTGGGCTTGATTCTGCGCCTGACTTGCGTCAAACTGCCTGTCACCCTGCGCCAATGCCGCATAGTTATACGCAAGATTGTCAGCCTGCGTACTCTTGTTGAAATCGAGAGTCGCGTCAAACTGATTCTGATTCTGATTTAACGCCGCGTAGTTATATGCCTCGCCGCTCTGCGCCTGCAGCGCGCCAAGTCCCAGCTGCGCTCCGATTGCGTTATTCTGATACGCCGCGTTATTTTTATCGTTAAATAAGTTTTGAAGCCACTGGTCCGTACTCAGCTGCATACCGAATGTGTTCGACAAATCGCTCGCTTTGAGCTGGTCTATCTGCTGCTGAGCCTCGGCTATGCTTATCTGCCCGTTGTTCGCCAACTGAATAATAGCATTCGCTATATCCGCAAGCTGCTGATTCCTCTGCATATTTATAGCGTTCTGCTGATTGCCGTAATTCGCCCTGTTCGCCACGTTCGCGCTCTCAGTCATGCCGCCCACAAGCCCCATACCCGCCAACTGCTGAGGTATATCCCTCTGATTGTTCATCATGCGGATATACGCCTGTCTCGCCGCCTCGTCCTGCGTCTGATTGACAACGCCTTTCTGCGCCTCGTACTGCTGCCGCCCCTGTTCCACCGACGCAAGTATCGCGTCCCTGTACGCCTGCATTGAAGCGTCTCTCATCGCGGCAAGCTGCTGTGAGTACGCGCCGAACATATTATCATATTGGCTCTGCTGCCCCGCGAGCCACGCCGCATTGCTGTTGAGCGAATCCGCCACATTCTGATTGTACGCGTTATACATACTCATAAAATCAGTATTGCCGCCGCTTCCTCCCCCGCCGCCGCCCGAAAAGTCCTGCATACCGACGAACGGAAGCGGCTCGTACACGCTGCCCCCGCCCGGATTATTCGTTTTCGCATTCGGGTCGGGATTATAATAGTCCTGCACGGCGGCGTTTCCGGTACCCGCAATATTCGCCGCGCCGCCTTTCATGTACTCCCCCGCATTTGTCGAACTGTCTCCCGTCCACCCCGCAACCGTTCCCGTAGCAGCCCAGTTCGGATCCCATGTCCCCGCCGCTTTCATCGCGTCCTCTTTTTTCTGACGCTCCGATATGTTCTGATTTATAAGGGTGTCAATCTGGTCCGGCGTCATTCCGCCCTGTGCGCCTGCTATGCCGCCTATTGTCTGCTGTTTCTGCAACTGCAACTGATTTATCTCCGCCGAATAATCTTTAGACGGGTCATATCCTAACGTTTTATCATATGCCATATGTATCTCTCCAATCTATTAAAATCTGCAATCTTTATAAAACAGCATACCGCTAAGCTCGTCGGTGCCGCCGGGCATATGCGTGAACGCGTGGAGCGGCTGATACGCCGCCGTCGCAGTCAGATAGAGCCTGCCCGTCGCCGGGTCTATATCCACATGTATAGAATTGTTGCCGCCGTCCGCAATCTCAACCTCGCCGTGCAGACTGTTCAAATGCGTCACTCTGTCGCTGTCCCGCTCCGTCTCCGCGTCCGCTGTAATCTGCTCTATACGCCCGTTCAAATCGTCGATAAACTGCTGTACCGTCATTATACTGCCGTCGTTAGTGACCGTCATGTCGTTCGGATTGCCGACAATACTGTCAAGCGGAACAAGATTGCCGTCCTTGTCTTTTATAAGGATTTCGCTCGCTCCGCTCGATATAACCGCGTCTATCAGATTGTTGATTCTGTTTGCGATAAACTCCGGCAGTTTGTCGAACACATGCTTGTTTTCCTGCACCGTTCCGTGCAATCTCGAACCCGGCGTGCTCTTCACGTTTATTCCGTCAATATCCTGCTGTGTAATTTTCTGCTCTATTATGCTCATACGTTACTCCTGACCCGAGACAGATTCGCCTCTGTATAAACCTTTATAATTTCATGTATGCCGAAACCCTCGTTGATAACGTCGTTTCGGAACACAATCATCAGCCGCTTGTAGCGTTTCACTTTCCGCCTGAAATATATTTCCTGCGGGCTGTCGTTCGATTCAAAAGTGAACCGCTCGAAATCTATATCGTTCCAGTCGAATATGTCCATTGTTGACATTCGCACAAATAACTCGTGATTGCCGTCAACCACATAATAGATTTTGCCGCTCGTCCTCGACATGGGAGCGATGACCGCAAGCGAACCGCGCCGCACCAGGCTCTTGAACAAATGCGCGCCCTCGTCCGCGTCGTTCGGCGTAGCCCACTGGCACACCACAGGCACGCCGCCCTCGATTGCGCCGCTGCCGTTGTTCATGCGTCCCCCGTCCTGATACTTGTCCGACGCGCCTATATCGTAGCTGAACTTGCAGATATGCCCGTCTTTGTCCCCGAAATATAACACGTGCTTGTCAGAGCGCGAAAGCGACAGCCAGCACACCGCCGGAACGTTCTCCCAGTAATACGCTTCGTATAAATAATCTATGCTGTTGTCAATCCTGTTGTTGTTTGCCGTCTTGTGTCTGCCGTCGAGTATATAGCACCTGCCGTTAATTGCCAGTATATAATATCTGTTGAACTCGCAGGCACAGGCAGTTTCAAGATTGTCTTCATTCAGCATTTTTTTGTCGAGAAGAAAAGACCTGTTTCTTAACGCCCGCTGATATGTGATCGGCGACAGCGTAATGCCGTGTACTCCGTTTCTCGACAGAAACAACGGCTCGTCGTTCAGGTTCACAAACGCGTATTTAGAAATCGCGCCGATACCCGTAATACCTGGCTTGACCGCGAACACGGCTTTGTCGTATTCGTTGAACCCCAAATCGGCAACGTCCGCGCTCCGCAGAAACAACGTCGTGTCCTGATTGTTGTCCTCTTTTATAATCGCAAGAAATTCGTTCAGCTTGTGATAGCCGATAACGGCGGTATCGTCGCCGCCTATAAGCGAATATGCAATATCGGGGAAATAACTCGGCGAAAATATGCCCGAATACCAGTCGTAATTTTTATACGCGGGATTGCCCGAAACGAATACTCTGTTGTCACCGCCCGCTCCGTATAACGCCGCGACCGTGCAATTCGTTATTCTTTCGGCGTAACCGTCAACGGTTTTCGAGTATGTTATAAAAACGTTGTCCTCTCCCGCGAGTATAGGCGGCAGCGGATTCGGGAACGTCACAGTCCCCGCCGTCCTGTCAACCATATAATCCGGTCCGTCAGTCAAAGTCACCCTGTCGCCGTTTGAATTTGTAACTTCAACAATAACGGGCGCGTCGTCAATATTATTCGCCGACAGCTGAAACACCGTGTCGGTATCGCTGCCCAAAAAACTTTCCTGACGTTTCGGCGTGAGCAGGTTTACGGCTTCGTAAGGCTCGCCGCCGCCAGTCGGAGCGCGTGATATAAGTATGTTCGGTATCTTCGCATTGTCCGACACAGGCGTAACGGTTTCGCCGTCAAACACAAGATACTCCCGCCCCGTCATAATATACAGTCCGTCTTTGTCGCCCTCTCTGAAAAAGAACGCGATAGACCGCGCATTATTCACATCTGAATACACTTCCGTAACCGTCCCCGTGAAATACGTGTAACCGTCCGTATTCATTTCATACGTATCAGTCCACACATATATTTTTGTGCCGCCGTGTGCGACGTAATAATCGACGTTCTCAATCTCCGCATAGAATAACCCGTTGACAGGCTGCTCTATGTCGTGAAGTATTCTCCACCCGACGCGCTTGACGGGATTGCCGCCCTCGTCCGAAATCATATTCGGGCAGTACGGCGACCTGTGTTTATCGACAAGCGACGGGTCGACGGAAAAGTCGATTCCGCGCAGCTCGCCGTATCTCGTCACTTCACGCTTCCACTCCGATTCCGGTCTCATCTGCGCCGGAGCCGTAACATATTCATAAAACCCTAAATGAGTATTTGCCAACTTCCCCCACGTCCTTTCATTTTTAATTTTTAATTTTTAATTTTTAATTGTGGCTGAAGTTGCCGAAAAATAGGTGAAATTGCTCGTAAATTCAAAAATTTTCAATTTTTAGAATTTACGGCAATTTCACCATAAATCAAAGATTTCTGATTTTTCGAGCAACTTCAGCATTACCACCAGCCGGTAGTGTTGATTAAATGCGGCTCCGTAATCGTCGGCGCGGAGTTCTGCAAGAGCTGATTTTTGAGTATGTCGTACTCGTTCCAGTATATGCCCGCCTTGTTCGGCTCGTCGTCAAGCCACACGTAATGCGACGCAAGCAGAGGCACAAGCGGCAATACGTCGTGGTCTAACTCAATCGTAAAATCGTCCGGCGTGTCAACAGTAATCTCAACCGGCTTCTTTTTGTACCACACGCGGATTTTATTCCCCGCCTCAACGGCAAATCCGGGTATAAGTATAACGCCTCGCTTCTGCGTCTGATAGTCCGTAAGCGGTCTGTAATCCCCGTCCGGCGTTTCAAGCATAGGCAAATCAAACGCAAAGTCGTAGAATCTTTTCCCCGCAAGCAGACGTATATTATACGGCACAAAAACAAGCCCGTCAACATTATCATCTTTAATCTTAATCACATACTCGCCGAGTATCGGTCTAACCGTCGACGCAATAAGTTCAATCGCCCTGTTGACCGAAAAGATATACACGTTTTTATTTTCGCTGTATATATCTTCATATTCGTAATTGACAACGTTAAATCCCAGCTCCGTTATCTGCTCCCGCAATTCTTTCCACGTCATAAAATCTATCCTTTCAAAATCCAAAAATCAATGATGTGTAGAGACAAGGCATGCCTTGTCTCTACAACTCAGGTATTGACGAAACGAATGTATTATAAATACATTGAAATATCTGAGCTCTTACTCACGCATTTTTCCAACAAAACAACTGACTAACAATTGTTAATTGTTAATTGCGTTCACGCAGTGATGTTCTGTCCTGTCTGCGCGCCGCCCATGATGACGTGCCGCCAGTTGTAGAACCCGCATGAATAGCGCGTGTAGCCGTTCCATACGAAATTGCGCGTTTTCTGGTCGATTTCGTTGGTAATGTCGAGGTTTTCCCTCTCCCAGAACGTTGAGCCCATAAGCGCGTTTCTCGCGTCAGCCGACATCAGTATGTACGGCTCCGTACCGTCCGCCGCTTCCCACAGCTGATTTACGACAAGTTTCCACTTGCCCCTCTGCGTGTTTATGTCGTTCCAGTTGTTCCCGATTTCGCCGAGCGACCCGATTATAACCTTGACGGTGTTTTCAAGCACGGGCGTATTGCCGGGTATAATAATCGTATCGAACGTGTAACCCTGCACGTGTCCGCTGTCGTTTTTGAAGCCCCTGCCGTGAACCGCAAGACGGTTGAGTATCTCCGTCGTGCTGCCGAGCGGATTTGTGAATACGTTGCACTGCGGGACAACGCCTTTGCGTTTCCCCGGGTGGTCCACCGCGAACAACGCTTTACCGTCGCCCGTAGTCTTGTCGAGCTTCTTACCGCCGTACATAAACGTCGTACCCTCTGTGACAAGCGCGCGTGTCGCAAACTCTAATCTGCTTCTGTGGTAAGCGTTGGCGAAGTTAGTCGCCGCCATACGCGCCTCGTCGATACGACCGTCTTTTATCATTTCGCGTGTGACCTTGAAATCTTTCATGAACGCGACATGTTCAATCAGTTTAGCGAAGCCCTCTTCGACTTCGTCCGAGATAGCCGCGCCGCCCTCAGGCACGATGTCAAAGTCCGCGAACTCTGTCAGTCCGCCCATTCTTTCGCCGGATTTCTTTGACGATTTCACCAAGAACATACTTTTGAGAACCGTCTCAAAATCGTTTTTGGCAACGCCCGTCATAGCGTCCTGCAATATTTCCGTGATATAACCCTCGACAGCCTTATACACGCTGTCGTTTCTGCCTGAAAGTTTAGAAAAAACAATTCCTGCCATATAAAAAATACCTCTCTTCTTTTCTCAAATAAAATTATGCCGCCGCAACGTCGATAAATCTGCCGATAACTCTGATTTCGCCGTTTTTCAGCGTCTCGACTTCGTACACTTCAAACGGTCCGCCGACAGCCGCCATAAGATACAGCCCGTCAGACGATATAGTCAGCTTGTCCCCGATGTTCGGCTTCGCCTGACCCGCCGCCATGAACGACTGATATAACTGCGAGTCCACAACTAAATTGACGGGGAACAGCCCCACCGTATCAGTCTGATTCGCCACGCCGAACGGCGAAGGAACATTCTTTGCCGTGCCTATTCTCGCCGCAAGGAATGTCGGCTTGACTGCCGCCCCCGCTTTTGTGATAACGCCGCTTGTGAATACAAGAGCCTCGCCCGTGTCAAACGTCTCCGCCACGTTTGCCGGAAGAACCATTGTCACATTGAAATTCTCCCCGTTCTGATTATTGCTTATTGTAAATGCCATGATTAAACCCTCTTTTCTCAATTAAATTAATTTGCCTGTAATTTTTGTATTCTGATATATCTCTCTCTTAATTTCGCGTCGCTTTCACCCGGAAACACGTCCCGCAGTTCCAGCAGTTCCGCTCTCGGTATTGTGATATTATCCTCGCTGTTTCCGCCGCCGTGACCGCCCACAGGCTTCAAATGGTCTTTAGACGCGATATTTTCAGCCTTAGCCTGCGCTTTCTTAGCGGTTAAACTGTCGAAATTCGCCAGCTTGTACGCCGCCTCAACGTCGTAGCCCTTAGCCCTGTACTTAGCGAAATCCTGATAATTCGGTATGTCTTTGATGTTACCCGCAGTGACGGTTGAATCATATTTTTTTACCGCTTCTAAATCAGCCGTATAAATCCTGTCTAAATCTTTCTGCCGCTTTTCTTTCAGGAATTCCTGATACTCCGGCATATTTTCAAGCGCGGCACGCGCCGCCGCTTCCTGCTGATTGCGCCTTGCGATAACGACGTTTATGTCCTCGCCTGTCTGCATAGCTTCAATCGCCGCCGCAATATTTCCTTTGCTGTCAATACCGTTCGCTTTCACGATTGCCTCAATGTCCGCGTTCTTTTTCGCTTCCGCCGCAAGTTTCGCCTGCAATTCAACTAAAGCCTGTTTAGTTTTAATTAATTCGTCGTCGGGTTTATGCTCAACTCCTGCTTGTTCCGGCTTCTCTGTTTCTACGGTTTGCTCTTGTTTTTCTTCGCTCTCTGTCTTGTCGATTTCCCCGCTCCCACCGTCTGATTCCAGAACGGCGGCGGTTTCACCGTCTTTTTCTCCGTCTGTCTTTGACTTAATCTCCGATTTAAATTCATTCAATGCCTCCTCAAATATACTTGTATCAATATCATCATTTGTTTCTGTACCGTCAATTTCTTCTATGTCGTCGATTTTCTTATCATGTACAGACAAGGCATGCCTTGTCTCTGCCATTTCATCTGGCATAAATTAATCGCCCTCCTTTTGACTTGTATTTGTATCATCAGTTTTTGTGTCCGGCTTTTTATAGCCGTATTTACTACACGCCGGATTACGGCACTTATATATAAATGTTTCGCTATCATCTTTTTCTATGCGCCTATCTACGCTCATCTCAATACCGCATGATTTACATTTCACTGCATACCACCCCCTGTCATCATTTGTTGCGGCGGCGGCATTTGCGGCGGCGGGCTGCCTTGCATTGGCTGTCCCTGCTGCGCCGCTTGCATTTGCATTTGTTGTTGCATAGCCGCTTGCTGTCTCAACTTCTTAATCTTATCTTCCCAGAACTGCACTCCCGCCTTTGCCCCCGCAACGCCCAGCAATTCCTGCTGTCTCCAGTAGAATAACATTGTCTCCGGGTCCTGCGGATTGCCGAACGCTCCGTTCTTTAAATTCGCGTCCAGCCGCTCCAGCTCGAACATATTCTCAACGCCCGTACCCGTTTTGTCAACGTCGAATAAATACCCGTCGTCCCAACGCCACTCTCCCGCTTCGTCGCGTTCAAGAAAATCGTATCTGTTGAACACATATTCAATCGGCTTGCCGTCATACCCCACGCCGTAATAGCTTCGCGGCTCGTCCATGTACGCTAACGCAAACTTGAATATCATCTGGTATATATCGGCGTACGCCGCCTGCTTCATGACAAGCGGCGACATCTGATTCTGCTGTGACTGCGCTATCTGCGCCTCTTTAGCTCTCCCCGACTGCGCCGTAGGGTCGGGCTTCCCCTGAAAACTTTCGGTGATACGCAATGTCGATTTAGCTTTCCTGTACTCTTCCTGCATTAACGCCACATATTTTTCGGGGAAAAAATCAAGGCTGACAGCTTTTATCATTGCCAGCTCAGCCGGATTGTCAACGTTAATCGGCACAACGTCGTCGTCGCTGAACGGTATATTCGTGTTCTTCTGCTTAGTGAGATAACTTCCGGCTTTTAACGCTTTCGCCATACCTTTTGAATACAGCCTGTTCGCGTTCTGCTGATACACGCGAATAACGTCGCAGTCGGACTTGCCGAGAAACTCAAAATCAGTAGAAACATTCTTGCGTATAACCACAGGAAACCGCCGCGGGTAATAATACGGCAGTTCCGTAATCTTCACATATTGCATAGAATTTTGTAAAGGTACTCCGCCGCTGGGCGGATTCTCTCCCACGTCCAACCCTGCTTCGGAATTGTCCGCCTCAGCTTCTCCGTCACTTTCAATTCCCGTCTCTCCCGGAGTAAATCGCGCTATCTGCCCGTCGTCGCCGACCACCGGCATAAGCGCGGGTATAACCCGCCCGTCCGACAACGGTATGTCGTGCATCACAGCCTCGCTGTCCTTCGGTCGCTTCTCCCACATATCAGCCCCGCAAAAGCATTTCTGTTTCTTGTCAATCGGCCGCGGTCTCCCGCAGTTGCCGCATATCTCGGACTTACGCGCCTCGTAATCGTCATCGTCAATTATGATTTTGTCAAGCACCCACGACAGACACCCAGTCCGACCTTTTTTGTTTTTGTAATAACATACGACCTGCGTGACTAAATCCTGCGACGTGTTCGTAAGATTGTTCGCTTCCCGCATTTGAGCGATTGCCGACGGGTCGGAATAGTCGAGGCTCTCTTCGCCGACGTCAACGCCGTATTTGTGTTTTATACGCTCTTTCGTCTCCGTGAACGTCACGAATATATAATCCATGTACTCAACGCCGAGTACGCCGGGCTGCGGTATAACGCTCGAAGCCGTCAAGCCGCGCACGTTAATCTCGCCGATACGGTCGAAACTTTCCTGAAAATTGTCCCACTCAATCAAAAATCCGCTCCCGCCGTCAATCTTGCACGTCCTCTCGTCCATATCGTTTATAATCTCAAACGACAAACGGTCGATTTCGGACTTGCATAACTGCTCAATCACTTTGGCGTTGCGCATATGCCGTTCGTCCATCACGCGCGGCGTAACTTTAACGGGCGGTATATTGCTGTTGACCGTGCTGTTCACAAGCTCGTATGTGAAATTCCACACATGCGCCGCGTCTTTGCCCTTGTCCATTTTCGCCGAACCGTGATACTGCTCCCGGAACTTTTCATAGTCTCCCAGCTTCCTGTAATACGCATTACGCGCAATCATATATTTTTCCTGCCAGTACACAAGCCGTTCATCTTTATCCGGCTCTATTCTATAGCGTTTGTCACTCTCAACTAAATCCGCCTGCGTATCAATATTTTTATTCGCCACTTCCAACCGTTCCTCCGTAAGTACAGACAAGGCATGCCTTTATAATTAAAAATTAAAAATTAAGAATTAAAAATTATAACTGTTAATTCGCGTCCGCTCATTTTTAATTTTTATTTTTTAATTGTTAATTGCTTTCTGCCTTGTCTCTGCATTTTTAATTTTTAATTTTTAATTTTTAATTGCTTTCTGCCTTGTCTCTGCATTTTTAATTTTTAATTTTTAATTTTTAATTGCTTTCTGCCTTGTCTCTGCATTTTTAATTTTTAATTTTTAATTTTTAATTAGAAAACGGCGACCCCCACTTTCGTATAAATTCGCGTTGTTCGTCCGCGCCCGCATTGTAATAATCTTCCCACTGGCTATCCCGCCACTTTACAATTTTACCGGAAGATACAACCTCGACTGTCGCCTCGTCCGTCTGCTGATTTCTCACAGCGTGCGCAATAGCAAGCGACATGACAAGGTCGTCATGCGCTCCCGACATAGCTTCCGGACGACCTTTCTCGCTGCGTACAAACGTCTGCATTTCCGAAAGCGTATCGTAATCGCTCACACACTCGCAATGCTCTCTGAAAGCGCGTATAAGCCCCGATATGATTGTCTGACGGTTATTGCCCGTCCTGAACCCGTACGCCTCTTGTAAGCGCCCTGTGTACGTGTCCTGACGCTCCGTAACGTACTGCTTCGGATAGTGTAACCTATCCAACTCTTTCAACGGGTACGAACTGTAGTTTTTTTCTATCGCAATCAATGCGGTATTGTAATACTTGCCGAGACAGTACATCTGACGCGCATATAAATCCTCGTCAAAATGATTACGGAGAACGGCAACCTGTTCTCCGGTAACGTTATCTATGACCTGCCCCGCAAACCAGTCGTCCCCGTCTCCGGCCGTATCTCCGCCGATTACATACGGTCGCCCGCGCTCAGGCTCTTTGTATATTTTGATATATCCGTTATTTTCGTCATGGAATGTAACATCATATAAACCGTTGCTGTCCTCGCCGTACACAAACAAACCCGACTTGACGGGCTTGACATATGCCGACATACGCTCCGCAACTTTCGCCGCGTCGAATACCGTGCTGCCGTACACGCCCCACTCGCCCAGACAGTACACGTTGTAATAGTATAAATCCGTCTCTTTGAAACTTTCAAGAACCGCCCTGTCTTCCTCTGTTAAAAATCTGTTGTCTTTGTATGTCGTATGAAAGCATTTTGTAAACCCGTCGGGATTATCAATCAATCTCTTTTTCAGCCAATGGTTTATATCAATCGGATTGAACGACAATACAATCTGCTTTTTACTTTTACCGCCTCTTAACCTGACTTTAAGCTGATTGAAGTCGTTTTCGTCAATCTGGCTCGCTTCTTCAATCCATATGTCCGTAAGTTCCCCGTTGGCGAACGTCGCTGACTTAACGTTCTCAACGTCGTTCAATCCGGCAAACGCGATTTCGCTGCCGTTTAAAAGGCATATAATCCGCTTCTT
>Ga0209629_10002117_pt1 | contig 13250 bp, 17 predicted proteins | sample TergutCu122P5_FD_187286 | JGI IMG/M metagenome (GOLD analysis project Ga0209629, IMG submission 187286) | Cubitermes ugandensis P5 segment gut microbial communities from Kakamega Forest, Kenya - Cu122 P5 (SPAdes) (version 2) | ecosystem: Host-associated > Arthropoda: Insects > Digestive system... | reverse complement strand
TCCGGCTCCGCGTTCACTCTCCTTCTGGGCGCGCAGGCAATACTCTCGCTGATCATGGCGTTCGTGCCGCTGCCGGGGGGCTCCGGCGTCGCTGAGAGCGGGTTTTACCTGTTTTTCGCGCTGTTCTTCGCCCAGAGCGTGATCATGCCGGCTGTATTCATATGGCGGTTTTTGACGTACTACAGCACGATAATCGTCGGCGGCGCGGTCAGCTTCATCGACTCGCGCAGGAGCGGGAAAAAAGCGGACGCGGGGAGAAAAAGGAAGGAGACGGCAAAGTGACGCCAACGGGTGCGGGAAATTTCAGCGGGAAAACCGCGGCGACGCCCCTCATGGGGCGTCCCGGCTGCTGTGTAACAATGAATAGACTTCTTCGGAAATTGATTTCCCGCTGTCACCCTGAGCGAAGCGAAGGGTCTTAAAATCAAGATTCTTCGCTTCGCTCAGAATGACAAACGCCAATTTCCGAAGAAGTCTAATATTATACATTGATCATTGTCATTCTGAGGCGAAGCCGAAGAATCTAAAAGGACCGGCCCTCCCGGGTTATACCGGATGCTGAAAACATTTACCGACGGCATAAGGCGGTTAATGTTTTCGCATTCCGGTATAATGCCCGGGAGGGCCGTTCCATGCGCGTATGACCTTGTTTTTTTTAATACCGATTCCGATCCGGAACCGGTATTACACCGTCACGGTGACGGCAAACACGGTCTTCTGATTCCCCGCCGCGCTGATGGTGATTACGGCGACGCCGGCCTTAAGCGGAACCAAGGTCCCGTCGTCCGTCACGCCGCAGACGTTCCTGTTCGAGCTCTCGAAGCCGGGCAGGCCGATCCCGTCGTATGAATAGGGGATTTTCAGCAGCTTGCCGACCTTGGCCGCCATCGACTTCACCGTGCATACGAGCGTTCCCGCGTACTCTTCCGTCATTTCGACTCCTCCTGTTATTGGATTTGCAGCGGGATAAATGTATCAAACTCGGAGTCTCATAAAGTCTTGACCTTTTTCACGCCCTTTTCGAACCGGGGGCGCGGCAGCATCACCATCCGTCCGCAGGTCTGGCACCGGATGCGGAAGTCCATCCCGACGCGCAGGATCTCCCAGGAGGAGCCGCCGCAGGGGTGGGGTTTTTTCATCTGCACCACGTCGCCCGTCCGATATTCCGGGCGTCCGCCCTCGCGCTCATCCGGCACGGCCTGCACCCCTTTCAGAATTAAGAGTTTCCACGGAAACCCGAATGCCGCATTCCGTTGTCATCCTGAGCGAAGTAATAGATCTTCCACCTCAGTGTCAAAAGCAAGATTCTTCGGCTATGCCTCAGAATGACAGGGTAGTATATTATCTCAAAAATAACTACACATTGTCATTCTTCGGCTATGCCTCAGAATGACAGGGTAGTATATCATCTCAAAAATAACTATACATTGTCATTCTGAGGCGAAGCCGAAGAATCTTATACGAATCTCGATTAAAATCTTCACAGTCTGTCGCCGAGAACGCCGTTGAAGCGTTCGGCGTTTCGGCTCCGCCTGTGAAGTTTTAATCTGAGATTCGTATTAGATCCTTCGCTTCGCTCAGGATGACAAACCGCCCAACTATTTTTGATATGCTGTGGTAGTTTCCGTGGGTACTCATTTAACATCGCGTTTTGCCCGCCGCAGGTCGGTCTAAATTCCGTAAATGACTGACCTTTTGCCCGCCGCCCGCACGAATTGCTCGAACAGGCTCCTATGCTCCGCGCTGTTTATCCGCAGCGCCTCCGGGTGCCACTGCACCCCCACGACGAATTCCCGTTCCGGCGCCTCCGCGGCCTCGATCACACCGTCGGCCGCCCGCGCCGAGGCTATCAGCCCCTCGCCCAATCTGCCCACGGCCTGATGGTGGGTCGAGTTTACCCCGAATTTCCCGCCGAATATCCCGTATATGACCGAACCCTCCGCCGCCTCCGCGGCGTGGACGGGCTCGCGCTTCCTATCGTAGAAACCGTGGCCGTCCACATGCTGGATAAGCGTCCCGCCGAGGGCCACGTTCAAAGCCTGGAGGCCGCGGCAGACCGCCAGGACCGGCAGCCCCGCCTCCAGCGCCAGCCTGCACGCCTTTAACTCGAAGGCGTCCCGCTCCGGGATCACGTTCTCGGTCCGCGGGTCGGCCGCCTCCCCGAAGAGAGCGGGGTCCAGGTCGTAACCGCCCGTCAGGAGCAGCCCGTCCGCAAACGTGAGTATATCTTTCAAATCCGCGTCGTACGTGAACAGGCACGGCAGCCCGCCGGCCTCCGTCACCGCCAGGGCGTAGTCCCCGTTCAGCGTGTATTTCCCGCTGTCAAACGACATTGTCGTCAGGATCCGCGGTCTCGCCATTGTCGTCAGCCTCCCCCGCCGGTATGGCGTCCATCCTGCATAATATGCCGCGGGACGCCCTGACGCGCCCGCTTATGCACTGGTACACGCTTTGCGCCTCGGGGCATTTGAGCTTCAGGGGCTTGACGGAGGTGAAAAAATAGAGGGTCTCCCGGTCGGACACGCGCACGGATTCCCCGGCGCAGTCGAGTATTTTGGCGATTTCCTCCGCGCAGGGGGCGTTTGCGTGAAACGCGCGCCTGAAATCGGGGCCGTCCTCGGAATAGCCGATGAACGAGCCGGTGTCGCGGTACGCGCCCATACGGATCGCCCTGACGTCGTCGAAGGATCTGACCTCGCCGTCAAAGGAATAGATTTCCACGCGCAAAGACTTGCCGAACGCGCCCGGGGCCGCGAAACCGCCTGGGACGCGGACGGAAAACCGCTTGCCGCGTCCCGCGTTCAGGTAAAAGGCCAGCCCGGCCAAAAGCGGCGCCGCGGCCAGAACCGACAGAATCCCTATCATGACGCCCACGGCGCGCCGGCCTCCCTGCCGATAAATCCCTCTAAAAACCCATTTTTGTCATTCTGAGCGGAGCGAAGAATCTTAAAACCCATCTGCTGACTGCGAAAAGGTCATTTAGAAGTAACAGCTATAATGCGTGGCATATGTTTGACTGTTTGACAATGGTGATAGTCGTAAAAAGCGTTGATGCGTTGTTATACGGGCGGCAGAACGCCGCCCCTACAGTCAAAACGGCGAATTATCAGGATTTTGTAGGGGCGGCGTTCTGCCGCCCGCCCGTATCAACACTATTTGAGACTATAACCTTGACAATTCAACCTTATTTCCGATTAACGCCAACTCTATAAACCATTACGCATGAATATTATATAACATTTTTATTTACATTAAAAGCGCGGGGATGATAAAATAGAAACTATAAAATGGACTTCTTCGGAAATTGATTTTTCGTTGTCAGCTGAGCGAAGCGAAGGGTCTTAAAATCAAGATTCTTCGCTCCGCTCAGAATGACAAATGTCAATTTCCGAAGAAGTCAAATAAAAGCGCGATGTTTGCGTGAAAACGGACATATACCGGAGTGTGAAAACATTAGCCTCCTCTGTCCACGTCGTCGGCAAATGTTTTCTGCATCCGGTATAACCACATTGTCATTCTGAGCGAAGCGAAGAATCTTCAGACCCATCAGGGTGACAGATGAAAAGGTCATTTTTTAAGATGAACACCTATAGAACAAATCACCGGGAGGAACAGCAATGGACCGCAAAGACGCGTATATGGACGAATACAGGAAATGGCTCGGCGACGGGGCGGTCGACGGGGCGACAAAGGCCGAGCTTCTGGCGATCTCGGGCGACGAGGCCGAGATAAAAGAGAGATTCTACAGGGACCTGGAATTCGGGACCGGCGGGCTAAGGGGCGTCCTCGGCGCGGGCTCCAACAGGATGAACGTCTACACCGTGCGCAAGGCCACCCAGGGCCTGGCGAATTATATACTGAAGCAGGGGGAAGACGCCGCGCGGATGGGCGTCGTCATCGCCCACGACTGCCGCCGCATGTCGCCGGAGTTCTGCGAGGAGGCGGCGCTGGTGCTTAACGGCAACGGGATACGCTCCTACGTGTTCGACGGCCTTCGGCCGACGCCGCTTTTGTCGTTCGCCGTGCGCTATCTGAAGGCGACGGCCGGGATCGTCATAACCGCCAGCCACAACCCCCCGGAATACAACGGCTACAAGGTCTACTGGGCGGACGGCGGCCAGACGCCGTATCCCAGGGACGAGGAGATCATAACCGAGGTCGAGAGGGTGACGGATTTCTCGCACATCAGGCGCGCGGAAACCGGGACGCCCGGGCTTTACATGACGGCCGGGCCGGACGTGGACGACGAGTTCATCAGAAATGTCAAACTCCAGAGCATCCACCCGGAGCTGATCCCGGATTCGCCGGTCAAAATCGTCTACACGCCCCTCCACGGGACCGGGAACGCGCCGGTCAGGCGCGCGCTCCGCGAAATGGGCTTCAAAAACGTGTACGTCGTGCCGGAGCAGGAGAAGCCGGACGGCGAATTCCCGACCGTCCAGTACCCTAACCCGGAGGACCCGGCGGCCTTCGCGCTGGCGCTCGGGCTCGCCAGGGAGAAAAACGCGGACCTGGCCATAGCCACCGACCCCGACGCGGACAGGGTCGGGGTGGCGGTAAACAACGGCCGGGGCGAATACGTATATTTAACGGGAAACATGACGGGAGTCATACTGGAAGAATACATCCTGTCACAGAAAAAAGCGGCGGGCACCCTCCCGGAGAGGCCGGCGATAGTCTCCACCATCGTCTCGACCAACCTGGCGGAGGACATCGCGAAAGCCTACGGCGCCGCCTATTACAACGTGCTGACCGGCTTCAAGTACATCGGGGAGAAGATCAAGGAGTTCGAGGAGGCCGGCGGGCCGGACTTCGTGTTCGGCTTCGAGGAGAGCTTCGGCTATCTGGCGGGGACCCACGCCCGCGACAAGGACTCCGTGGTCGCGGCGATGCTCGTCTGCGAGGCCGCCGCGTACTACGCCTCGCGCGGCATGACCTTGCTGGACGCGCTGGAGATAATCCGCGGGAAGTACGGCTATTACGAGGAACTTAACGAGTCCATCGCGCTTAAGGGCGTGGAGGGCTCGGAGGAGATCGCGCGGATCATGGAGCGGCTGCGCGACAACCCCATCCGCGAGATATGCGGGAGGAAGGTGGTCGAGGACAGGGACTACCAGAGGCGGGAGATACACCGGGGCGGCCGGACGGAGCCCGCGGTTCTCCCGGTTTCCGACGTGCTCTACTACGTGCTGGAGGACGGCTCCTGGTTTTGCGTGAGGCCGTCCGGGACGGAACCGAAGATAAAGATATACTACGGCGTGAAGGCTCCGAAGGAAGAGGCTGAGGAGGCGCTGGAAAAACTGCGGGAAGAGGTCAGGAAGGTAATGCTGGGGGATAGCAATTAAAATTGAGGAGGATGGGAAATGAAGACAAGACAGGAAATCAAGCTCCAGGCTAAGACAAACATGGGCAGGCAGAGGGCGACGGCGGTGCTTATCGAGCTTACGGTGATCGTGATAGCCCTTGTCTGCGGGCTGCTGGGGCTGATCCCGTTCATCGGGTGGATCATAACCGTCTGCGGCTCGCTTATCGCGATGCTCCTGCAGGTCAGCATAAGCGGAGCGTATACCTCCATTTACAAAGGCGAACAGACCAGCGTCGGGACGGTCATCTCCAACGCCGGCGTCAACCCCGCCCGCAAGATCGGCGGGCTGTTGTGGGAGGCTTTGTTCCTATTGCTGTGGTCGCTGCTTTTCTTCATACCGGGTATCGTCAAGGCCTATTCCTACATGATGACGCCCTTTATCCTGGCCGTTTACCCCGACGTGCCCGCGACGGCCGCGCTGAAGCTCTCGATGCGCATGACGCAGGGGCACAAGTGGAAACTGTTCGTCATGCAGCTGAGCTTTATCGGGTGGATGATTCTGAGCGCCCTGACGCTCTATATCCTGTTGATCTTCCACGTCGGGCCGTACATGCAGACGACCCTGGCGGGCTATTTCGTGGAGCTTCGCGACGAGGCGCTGCGCAAGGGGATCATCAGGCCGGAGGAGCTCGGTATGGAGAAGTCCTGGACGGTCGGGGCTTTGGAAGGGAATTGAGAGATTATTTTGGAGATAAAGAAAACAACCCATTCTAACCGGATGGGTTGTTTTTTTTATCATCCAGGCACGATTCGATCATGGAGATGACGACGTTATTGAATGAAGTGTCGTACTCCTTTGCAATTTCGGAGATACGCTGAATTAGGTTGTTAGATATGTAGAGCGTTTTATAGGAGCATTTGATTTTTTCTTTTGTCCTTTTTAGTTCGAAATTCATTAAGAAACGCCACCATTTTCTATTAACATATTTTTATTTATCGTAAAACAAATTGTAAATTTATTGAACAACAGAAATATCTGGTGTATAATTGCCTATATGGGAGGGTATTGGTATGACGTGCCGAAACAATCTATGCGCCTACTATGCAGCCAATTTGTGCACCGTTGAGGCAATAGAAATTAATGAACTCGGAATGTGTGATACTTGCATAATGGTCGATATTCCGGAAAATTACTTAAGCGTTATACGAAATGAATTGCTGAGACAGCTTGAAAACGGGAAAGAAGATGATGAAAAATACGGAAATTAATTAAATAAGTAAAAAGCAATTCGCACGATAGCCACATAATACTACTACAGCATATCAAAAATAGTTGGGCTGTATGTCATCCTGAGCGAAGCGAAGGATCTTAAGATTCTTCGGCTTTGCCTCAGAATGACCATGAGCAGTTATTTTTTGGACGATATACTACAACGAACTTTGTCCTAAAACCGGCATTTTCGTAGGGTCGGGGTTCCATCAACGAACGAACAACCCGCAGGGCGGGGGCTTGCCCCCGCCGGGAACTCCCGCATGGCGCGGCGGGGGCAAGCCCCCGCCCTACATATGCGGCGCGTCATTCAATATAGAAAGGTATGCTTCTTATACATTTAGTATTATCAACCTTATTTCCGACTAACACCTTGCCAATCCGTATATTTGCAGAACCTTGCCGATTTTTGCGTCAGCAAAACGTTGCAAAATTTTCCAGCTGATATTAAACTAGCAAGTACCTATACCGGAGTGCGAAAACATTAGCCTCATCTGTTGAAGTCGTCGGCAAATGTTTTTTGCATACGGTATATTCCGGCTCAATCGGGAATCTATATCGGGAGGGCGCGCAAATGAGCCTTGGAGTTATCACCCTGGAAAAGAACAAATGCATGATCGTGAAGATCACCGGGGACATAGACCACCACTCGTCCGAGGAGATACGCCTGGACGTGGACAGGGCGTACGACAGGTCCGGCTGCAAAAACATCATCTTCGACTTTTCCGGCGTCGGGTTCATGGACAGTTCCGGGGTCGGCATGGTCATCGGCAGGTACAAGAACGCGGCGAAAAACAACGGGAAGGTCGCAATCGCCAACATGAACCGGGATTTGAGCCGGATATACGAGATTTCGGGGCTGGGGAAGATTGTCGGCGGCTTCAAAACGCTGGACGAGGCGGAGCGGACGCTGAACGGAAAATACTGAGGCGGGGGGCTTGGGGATAATGTCTTACCGGAATGAAGTCACGGTCACAATGGCCGCCATATCGCAGAACGAGGCTTTCGCCAGGATCACCGTCGCGGCCTTCGTCGCGCCGCTGGACCCGACGGTCGGGGAGCTTACGGACATAAAGACCGCCGTCTCCGAGGCGGTGACCAACGCCATCATCCACGGCTACGAGAACAAAGACGGCGAGGTGGTCCTGCGCATGGAAACGGACGGCAAGGAGGTCGCCGTCTGGGTCAGCGACACCGGCGCGGGCATCGAGGACATCGAGCGCGCCATGCAGCCGCTCTACACCTCCAAGCCGGAGATGGAGCGCTCCGGCATGGGGTTCACGGTCATGGCGACGTTCATGGATTACATAAAAGTGACCTCGGAACCGGGCGAGGGCACGACGGTCGAGATGAGAAGGAAACTGAACACCCGTTCCTGATCTATGTTAAGTACAGGGGAGGGGAGGGCGAAATGGACACGGGCAGCACGATCGATCTGGTGAGGCTCGCGCAGGGCGGGGACGAGGCGGCCACGGAGCGCATCATCAAGGAGAACAGCGGGCTGATATGGTCGGTCGTCAAGCGGTTCGCGGGGCGCGGCTACGAGATAGAGGATCTGTACCAGATCGGCTCGATAGGGCTTCTGAAGTGCATCAAAAAGTTTGACGCCAGCTACGACGTGAAGTTTTCGACCTACGCCGTGCCGATGATAATGGGCGAGATAAAGCGCTTCATCCGCGACGACGGCCTGATAAAGATTTCCAGGCCGATGAAGGAGCTGTCGGTGAAGGCGAAGTACGCCCAGGAGTCGTTCATCAACGCCCACGGCCGCCAGCCCACGGTGGCCGAGCTGGCGGAGGCCCTCGGGGCCCAGACGGAAGACCTCGTCGTGGCCATGGAGTCCGGTCTGGAGGTGGAGTCCATCTACCAGACCATCCACCAGGGCGACGGCAACCCGGTCTATCTCATCGACAAGCTCTGCCAGTCCGGCAACGAGAGCATGATCGACAACATCGCCCTAAAGCAGATCATCGGCAAGCTAAAGCCCAAGGAGCGGCAGATCATCATGCTGAGGTATTACTGCGACAAGACCCAGGTCGAGGTGGCCAAGGAGATCGGCGTGTCGCAGGTGCAGGTGTCGAGGATCGAGAAGAAGGTGCTCAGGACGATGAGGGAGAGCTTTTAGGGTATAGCATTGACGAGGTTGCCGCCGCCGGTTATTTCCTTAACGGTTTTGTCGCCGGCGCCTTTTTTTACCAGGCTTTTTTTGATTCCTTCAATCCTTGCCATTTAATTTTCCCCCCCGAAATTTTATTTTTGCAGCTTCGCGAACGCCGCGCAGGCCTCCGCTATTTTCCCCTCCGACCACCCGTTCTGAGGCGAATCCTTGTACCCCCTGTACCTGCACTCGATTTTCCAAACGAGCGCCAGATACAGGTCATACAGCGCCAGCCTTACCGCGGCGCTCCTGTCGTTTCTGCCGTCCTTGCCGGCCCCTATGAAATCCGCGCCGTACCCCGCGAGGAAGTCCTTATTCGGCGGCTTTTCCCGAAAGGCGTACTCCATCAGCGGGTCAGCCCACAGCGCCCGCTCCCAGTCGACGATCCCGGAGATTTCGCCGTTTTCGGCCAGCACGTTGCCCGGCCACAGGTCCCAATGGATTAGCCGCGGCGTCTTCACGTCCGCGCAGGCGGGCGAAAAGCGGGCGATCACGTCTTCTATCTCGGCGTAGGGCACGGGCAGCGCGAAGCCGGCGTCTTTCCCGTCGGCCAGGATGTCCCCGATTATGCCTTCGAAGGCGGTTTTCCAGCTTTCGGATTGTCTGTCCAGCCGGGCGGGATACCCGAATTTTTCGCCTATTATGCCGTTGACGCGCCGGTTCAGCCGGCCCATCTCGGACAATATCCGGCTGTTTTCGCCCGCGCTCAGGTTCGGCGAAAGGGCGCTGAATTCCGCGCCTGACATCCTCTCCATGAAAAAATACTCGAAATCGCCGAAATCCCTTGACGCGTCATAAAAAAGCACCGTTGGCACGGGCACGTCCGTCCGCGCCCTGACGAGCCTTAACGCGCCGACCTCGGCCCGCATCGCGTCTTTTTCATACCGCAGGACCCTGACGCCGTCCTTGGGCGAGACTTTGAGGACGGCCTCCCGCTCCGCCGTCCCGACGCGGTAGAGCGCGCTGAAACAGCCGCTTTCGATTTCCGAAATGCGGAGGGCGGGTTCGCCGAAGGCGCGCAGCGACAGGGTATTTATCAGGGCAAAAGATAATCTGTTTTTGGACAGGCTGTTCATCGGCGGCGCCCCTTCCGGCGGAATGATACATACTGGATAACTGCAGAAACTAGAGCCTGGAACCTAGAAAAAACCTTGCAGACGCTGGGTTGTTTCGACATTTCCGTTGTAGATTTATGTGGTTAAGCGGTATAATTGCCGGAGGCTGCGATGTATCATAAAACACTTGACGAAATATATGTTTTGGCTATTTAAGATCCTTCGCTGCGCTCAGGATGACAGTTTATAGAGGTTGCCAGTTAATTGTCGGTTCAATAGCCTTTTGTAATTGCTCCCTTTTGAGCGCCGCAAGCGTATCTTCACGCAAGGTTACCATATACGAATCTCGATTAAAATCTTCACAGTCTATCGCCGAGAACGCCGTTGAAGCGTTCGGCGTTTCGGCTCCGCCTGTGAAGTATTAATCTGAGATTCGTATTAGTGCATTCCTCGCACATACCGGTTGCATTTATACTGATTTCGTCAAAGTAGCATTCCATGTTTTGATTGTATAAACAGTAATCGAAGGCACATTTCATAGTACCGCTCCCTTTAATTTGGCGTTTGTCCTGTAGCAGGACATTGCTTTTCAATATTCATTATACACTGTCAATGTCTTATTACAAGACAAAGAGGTGTATAATGTGGGAAGAATCATTGAAAACAGAAAAGAAGCGAATATAGTCGGCGAACGGATAAGGGAAGCGCGGATCAAAGCCGGGCTTAGCCAGGAGGAATTGTCGGTAAAACTCGAGACGCTCGCCGTCTACGTCTGCCGCGGCTCGATATCGCGGATCGAAAACAGGGAAAGGACCGTTTCGGATATTGAAATTGAAGGGATGGCAAAAATTCTGAACGTGCCGCTCGATTATCTGTTTGGAAAAGAGTGAACGCAAAAAGCGCGTCCTCACGGAACCGCGCGTCATTCGGTTTTTTGCCGCGGCAACGCCCGATCCGAGACTGGGCACGCGCCGGTACAGTCGTTTCGTTTGAAATTGAGCTTCAAACTTCGCGCGAAACGCCCTTGAACAACAGTCGTCTCGCGCTCGTTTTCAGCTCATTTCAAATCGAAACGACTATTCATCATCCCAAATGTAACCGCTTATTGTCATTCTGAGGCGAAGCCGAAGAATCCGGCCCGTTGCAGGGGGCGATTATCGTTCACGCTAAACCTTGCCGCACATATAGCCCGCTGTAGGGGCGATTATCAATCGCCCGGGAATTTGCGGGCGATTGATTGCGGGCATACGACTGCTGTCGATTGATAACGGGCATACGACTGCTGTCGATTGATAACGGGCATACGACAGCGGGCGATTGATAATCGTCCCTACATGTCATCCCCGCTAAACTTTGCCGGATGGACACATAAGACAACCTCTATAAACCCATTTTTGTCATTCTGAGCGAAGCGAAGAATCTAGCGTTTTGGCTGTTCCAGATCCTTCGCTATCGCTCAGGATGACAGTTTACTATCGCTCAGGATGACAGTTTACGCTCAGGATGACAGTTTATAGAGGTTGCCATAACGCTAAAACCCCGCGAGCGGCATGGAAAACGTGACGAACCCCATCGCGTAAGGCCCAATGTCGTAGGGGTTGTAAAAGACGACCAGGTTCCCGTCCTCTATATAGAACGAGTCCGCCGGCGGCGCTTCCGTAATCGGGCTTTTCGGGTCAAAGAGGCCGTCGTACATGCCGCCGGGGTTCTTGACGCGAAGGTCGTTGATCTTCTTCAGCAAAACGCTCTTGTAGTCCGCGCCCTTTACGACGTCGGTGAGCTTCATCAGCTTGCCGCTCGCCGCGTCGATCGTGTAGCCCGTCCTGTACGGCGTCCCGTGCGCCCCGCCGAACGTGTCGGAATACTCCTCGACGACTATGGAGAGGGTCTTGGCGGTGTTCTCCGTGACGTGGAACGTCAGGTCCTCGCCGGCGTTCCATCTGACGCCGGAGCCGTCGCCCTTGTACGCCGCGGCCACGTTGGCCTGCGCGTTTTTCAGGAGCGCTTTGAAGCCGTCGTTCAGGGCCTTCTGCGTCTTCGCGTCCTTAAGGCCGCTTAACTGCGGGAGCCTTGCGCTGACGGAATAAGTATACGTTCCGTCCTTTCCGGCGTCGACGGTCTTCGCGTCATTGTAGAGGAGCGCGGAGACGCCTATCCCGGAGGCCGTTTTGACCGGGAAAAGCTGGTTATATATCTCCACGTGGTTGAACTTGTCCCGCGGCTCGCAGCCGCCGTTCGCCGGGACCCAGTCCACCTTGCTGAAAAGCGACTCGCTGACGAACCGCGCCGGGACCATTACCCTGCCGTTTATGTTCAGCACGGCCACGCCGCCCATTTTCTTGCCGTTCAAAGTCGTCTCGGAGCCGTCGATCTTCATCCCTAGGCTGACGCCGGCGGAATGTTTGAGCGTCACCATCCTGGAGGCGTCGTCGTAGCTCACGGCGAAGCCGAGCGCCTCCCCGAGGGACCTGACCGGGACGTAGGTGACGCCGTTTTTGATGACCGGCGGGGCGTCCGTCTCAGCCTTCACGCCGTTTACCTCTATGACGGCGGACGGAGAGGCCGCGCCCGCGGCAAGGGGCGCGCAGAGCGCCAGCGCGGCGGCGATCGCGGCGGAAACAGCGCGTTTGCGAAATTTCATCGGGCTTCCTCCGTAAAATTATTGTATAAGAAAAAATGCCCATCCGTCAGCGGAACAAGCATTTTTTCATTCGGGTGTCATGGCAGGGACCGTGGGTAATAACCGAAATTCATTCTTTATATAACCGACAGATTATACGCGAACGACATTTGCGGCCTGGGGACCTTTAGCGCCTTGCACTACGTCGAACTGAACTTCCTGACCCTCTTCCAAAGTCTTGAAACCTTCGGAATTGATAGCGGAGAAATGCACGAACACGTCGTCTTCTCCCTGGATTGAGATGAACCCGTAACCCTTTTCCGCGTTGAACCACTTGACTGTACCTGTCTTCATTTACTGAATCCTCCTAAGATAAATTACAGACGCTTTACGTCCATGTCGGTTACGTAAGACATGTTAGCACATCATTTCAAGATTGTCAACACGTGTTGTAATATATTGTTGAAATATATTTTACGAAATATTATACTGGACCAAAATGATAATCCGGTGATACAGTGTTCTTCCTGAAAACGACTCTCCTGACCCTGAAAATGATCCTGACCCCGTACCTGCTGGTCTTTGCGCTCCTGTTCCCGCCGGCAGTCTACGGCGCGTCGGAGGTGTTAGCCCTGGGCGGGGACGGCGGCATCCGCGTGGGGCTGCTCTCCTCCCCCGGGGAAGTCGCTGACAAGGCGGCCGCCTATTTTGAGAAAAGCCTGGGCGGACAGGCCGCGGTCGTGACCTACGGCGCGGGCGAGCTGGACAGGATGAAAAAAGACGTGGAGAGGCGCTATCTGGACTGCGCCTACGCCCTGGACGCGGCCAGGCTCGAAAAGGGG
>Ga0209629_10002115_pt1 | contig 13254 bp, 4 predicted proteins | sample TergutCu122P5_FD_187286 | JGI IMG/M metagenome (GOLD analysis project Ga0209629, IMG submission 187286) | Cubitermes ugandensis P5 segment gut microbial communities from Kakamega Forest, Kenya - Cu122 P5 (SPAdes) (version 2) | ecosystem: Host-associated > Arthropoda: Insects > Digestive system >... | reverse complement strand
TGGCGGGATTATTTATCGCAGCGCACATTGTGATTCAGTCTTTCTTGACATAAGACAAGGATCGACCTGCGACAAAATGGCAGACATTAGCTAATGAACACATGTATGATCCTGCGCATGTGCGCTCCCGCACCGTACAGCCGATGGGCGACAATTTAAAACTGGACCTTACTTTAAAAACGCGCCACGTATTGCAAGATGTGGGTAAGTGGATTTTGTTGTCTGGTGGTGTTAAGTTCTCTCTTGTGAGCTAAATATTGTAGGTTAAATGTGTTCATGCAGTAAACACATCAAAGCAGAGTAATTTTTTTTTGTTTGCACATATCTTTCCAAATTCTTGTAGTGAAGGTACATATGCCGTAAAGGCATATGTGGGAGTGAAGTTATAGCTTCACTCATTTTTAACCTTGATGCTAGATGTAGGTGTGTGGTCAGTCACACACTCTGGCTGCTTTACCCCCTAGAAAAGTGCCTGTGGTACCCATTGACTAGGAGGTTGAGTGGGCTCTGGAGTTAGACTGGACATCTGGGAGAAGTAACATCTCTTATAGTTAATACAGAAATTCTAGCAGTCTTACATCTTTATTGTGTTGAAGTGTAAGAAATTTTTTAATCTGTTATTACAAGGAAACTTGTTTAGGAAGTTTTATCACATGATATTCTTATAAAGTCCGTCATCATAATGACAGTTGAGTTATGGTGTTTTGGTTTTTATTGTTTCTGAGATAGTTTCTAGCAAATCAGGTTTCTGGAATCCACAGCAATGAATTGCCAGTAATTTTTTCTTACCCTTATGACTCAGAAACACTGACCTCTTGTGTTCTGAATATCTGTTGTGTGTTACAGATTTAGGAAAATAATTTTTCCATTACCTCCAACAGTTTTGTGTTTATGGTGTTCACAAATAGAAATAAAAACTGTTATTGACTTATCAAATATGGGGTTTTATGTCTGAACATGAAGCATTGTGTTAACAGCACAGAAAGGGTTAAAACAGGTTTCATCTGTATCTTCATATAATTTTGAATGTTTTTGTCTCCATATTGATTTGTAACATTTTTCACAATTGACTGTTTACTATGGGAAAGGCTAGATGTGCTGATTGGAAAAGAAAGCTTGTTTTGCAGTAATATTTTTCTTTAATTTTTGTTATGATATGGAATGCTCATAATATAGAAGTCATTTGGTTAGGATGCCCTATGTAAGATTTTTTTGTGCACTGGAAGGTAGGAGGCATTTTTATACCACTTTAAGTGACTTCAACATTAGGTCCCAGAACATAATGTCATTCAGCCATATTACGTTCAACGCAAGAGCAACTTAATATCTGAAAACTTGGAAGAGAGATTTTTCACTACAGACCTGATTATATATTAATGTCTTGAACCCCTAATACATTGATGGAGACTAGCTCTTCTAAAGGGCCCACTGGAGCAGATTTTCCCATGCCCATTTCCACCTGAAGATAGAGCCAGATCCATTCTCCCCAAACACTGTGCCGTTTAGCCTGAGATGATGGTTGGTGTCCAAAATAGCAGCCATGTCTACATAGTTATGCTGGTTAAGATTGTTGTCTTGAGGGGTTTGGCACCATGTGCATGGTTTCTTGGGTAGTTATCGACATTTCCATAGAATTTTGTGAGATATGAGTTTCTCACAGCAGTGACTAATGACGATTTACTGTATTTTGGAATGTGACAATGTATAGTCTAATAGCAATTTCCTAGCATTTTAGACAAACCTGCTTTCCTCTTCATGGTAGAATGTGGAAGTGGCAAGTTCCTCCAAAACATGCATAACCACCAGTGAAATCACATGGTATCATATCCCAGAAGACTACAATCCTAATTTTAACTCACTTTGAAAACTTCAAAGCTTATTAAATAATGTTCAGAAAATCTTTCTAACCATTAATTTATATTGAAACTTTTATTACACTCATATCTTGTGGTTCATGGCATTGTGCTATGTTAGTTAAGTATTTCATATATTTTAGGTACCTATTTTAATGCCTGATGCGAACTGGGATATTTTCTGATGTTTAGCCATTTCAGAATGTAGGTGTTCTTATATCCCTGGGTTAACCTGTGTTGGGTTTGATGATGGCTTCTGTTCATTACAGATGCGTTTTTTAAGACTAACAAGTATGGCTGTTTAATTATTACTTGATAGTCACATGAATTAGTAGAATGTCCATGTTTTCTGGTTAAATACTTTTATTGTTGTTTAAAACGCAAACTGCACAAGGGGCAACAGTAAATATTACTGTCAGACCTGTTTAAGTGTTTTGACTGTGTGTGTGTCAGTAATGTTTTGATATTTAACAGCATAACATGCAGTCAGTTCATGTGTATTCACCCTGGAAAAATGAGTTCTTCTTTATTTATTTGAATTTGGTTTAATTACAGTCTGTTGTCCTTTTGGCAGGTTTCTTGTGATGGTGGCAGTGTGTTTTGTTTATTCCAACAAACTGCTTTTATTTTGCATTTTATGAGTGAGTTTTGTTTTTTAATTGTGGTTAAAATAATAGATTGTTTTATTGTACAGTCTATAAAAAAAGTCATTAAAATCAAAAAGTCTCAATGTTGATTTGTTCTTCCTTCCTCTTTAATAGTACTTAATTGCACTCATCTCTTGATTATAGAGGTTTTGAATTGACTGTGGTTTCATAACAGTCATTGTCTCCATAGTACAAGTTTGAATGTCTGTGGATATCATATTTCATTTGCATTTTTTAAATTATAAACGTTTAGTTCACAACATACAAGATGAAGTTGTTCTTTGCCATACAAGATAAAGTTGTTCTTTGCCTAAGCACCGTTCTGTGAAGGCACACAGGTTACTAAAGAAATAGGAGTCTATTACAGCATTAGGTGGACAGCATCATATTCTTGCCACCACAGAGTAAGGAGAGGGAGTCCCTTTCTCTCACTGGATAGGAGATTGAGTGGTTCTGTACCCAACCTGGATGTTGTGAAGAGTATTCCTTGTGCAAATACTAGGTGTTACACCAATTCTTCATTCTGTGGCCTGATATATTTGTTGCTATCATGGCTGCTGCATTGTGCACACTTATGTTGAATCATGTGAGGTGTGGAAGTCTGGGGTTTTTTGTCCGCATAAGTGAGTTTGTTTCATCATTTTGCTACCTACCCACACACCTGCATTTGGGAATTGTTCTCAAATGTGTGGCGCACACTACAATTATAAAGACTGTTATGTCAGCTGTGTATGTAACAAAGATAGTGCGACTCATTTGCAACATGTTTTACCGTATATTCTTGAATCTAATCTGCACCCGAATCTAATCCGCAGTAGTTTTTGCCAATTTCTTAAACGAAAATAAAGTTAGTTCATGGCTCTAATCCGCACCTTTCCTTCAACTGCCCCTTGCCTACAAGGCAGACTGATTGAATAATATTGGATGTTACCAATGCTTTAACCAGTATCCGACTAATGCGCCGTGTGTGAAGCGGCCATTTAACTGCCAGCGGTACAAACGCACCACAGCTGATTAGCGTTGTGACCATTTAAATGCTTCATACATTCATGTAGAGGCATAGAATTATAGCCCCACACATTATCTCCACATTATATAATGGTTTATGGTCAGATTCATGCTCTGGCCACTTTACCCAATTATGTCCATATGCACCTCATGAATAAGCGCTTCGCAGACAGCCTGCAATCTTAGAAACCTGGTATGTTTATTTCGCTATGCTGTGCAACAGGGGGCCTTTCACTGCCTTCTCACGATACGTTAGCAGTGTGGGCGACGCAGTCAACCTTCCTTGAACGAAGCCACATTCACTCTGCCAAGTGTTGCTGTCTAAAGGAACGTCTAAATAATGGCGTGTTTTGTAGCAGAATTTTCCTGCTGTGTACCCCGCTGAAATATGATCATATACCTAATATCACTACTGATATATGGCATGCCATTTCCCAGCCAAAATGAACCGAGTCACTGTGTGACTGTCGCCTGAGATTTGACTATGAGTACTAAAATGGACTAAGCACCAACTTTCTTTGTGTCATAATTTGCCAATGTTATATAGGTTCTTTCATGCCTGTCTTACATTTAGTTTGGATTATGCCCTCTTACAGTAGGAAAACGATAAACACGATGCATACCAAAATAAATATAGGTAATTACTGGCTGCACTGTGACGTCATACTTTTTATGCTGAAATTGAAATGCCTCATTGCTCAACTCCGCTTGGGGTTATACGGTAATTTCAACTGGAGGAATACCGGTAAACAGACTGCTTGTTCCAATTTGTCGTGTACCCTAGTTATAGAAGAGAGACGCCAGAAATCTAAAAGACTATCATATACGGCAAAGCTTAAATGCGAAGTTATTTGGTGCGCAAAGGATAAGGGAAAATGCAAAGTCACTGCAATTTTTTGGAGTTTATGAAAGCAACGTTCGACTGTGACGGAAACACAAGACAGCGATCAGTGGGTGTAAGGCTTCACAAAGAAATTCACTGGACCCAAGAAAGGACGATTTCCTGAAATTGATGATGCAGTCTTCACGTTCTTTCAAGAGAGATGCAAGTCTGGACTGTTTATGAGTTATGATCTACTTTGCGAGGAGGCGATAAAAAAGATCAGATTTTTTAACATTCCTCAAAGTCGTTTCAACCTTTAAAGTACTAACTTCTAAAAGCCAGTAGTCCCTTGGTGGCCGGAATTTTTTGGGCATTTAAATCTTGAAATTGCAGGACTCCACAAAAACAGATATATTTTCTGCTCTATATAACATAAAATTATGAAATAAAAACTGTTTGAAAGGGAATAAAATTCTACATTAATAGATGAAGTGCCGAGTTTTAGCACTAAATTGTAATCATGAAACTTTATAATAGGTTCAAAAGTTACTGTGCATGACATTTCTATGAATTTTTTATGTTCTTACCCCATGCTTTTCACTGCTGGCATGTGTGATGTTATGTACATACGAGCATACAACACTTATTTACACAGCAAATGTTCTCTGTCCACGCTGTACAATGATATACGTGTAATTTGCCTCATGTCAACACAGTCAGCACTTCTCTTTGTGTCTAGTGACTCAAATTCACACGCATATGCCACTTCTCGAAGCAGTCCACTACGCACAGATCATTACACTGCCTGCAGAAATACAGCGTGCTCCGTGTGTGCTTGTGCAGCGAAAACACACGACACTGCAGTTGGACTTGGTCTGCCCTTTGAAATGCCACTAGCTGTCAAATTTTCCTGTTGCGAATGGATAATCGATTCGAAAATGAGAATTTCACGGAAATTTTTGTGCGTAATTTTGCCGCCACATGACTTGTGTATAAGAAATGCGTTTAAAATGGTCATGTCTGTTAGGTGAAAAAACTGTTTCTTGGTCCACTTCCATGTTCTGCAGGCAATTCCATAGCTGTTGACCATTCTGTCTGACTTGTCCACAAATCCCATGTAGGCATTGTAGTCTTCTACAACACAAGGTTTGATAGCCTGGCCAGATTCTTGGGTGAAATTTCCTTCAACAGGGGGAGCGTGTATGTTTGACAGAATGTACACATCCTGCCTGTCTTTCCAGCAAACAGCCCTTAGGGTTCCCCTGATTTGTGTCACTATGTCCCCCCTTTTCATTTTTAGAGATTTTGGTTCAATATTTCATGGCATTCCACGCTTGTCGTGGAGAACTGTTCTACATGCATTGATTTTTCTTTGGAACAGATCACCAAACAGAGCAGGCGAAGTGAAATAATTGTCCATGAAAATTTTGTGGCCCAGTCCCTCAACTCTTCGAATAACTTGCAGCACCGTTCCATGCGTTGCTGTTATTTGAGCTGTGTCATGCTGCCGTTGTTTGCCTAAATACATGCTCATATCATAAGTGTAGCCCAGAGAGCCGCAAAGTTTGTAAATTTTGATACCAAATCTTTTATGTTTCTTGGAATATACTGCCAAAAGATTACTCTTCCTTTGTTCAACACGATCAGTTCATCAACAGCAAATTGTTCTCTCGGATTGTACAGTTCACAAAATTTGTTGTTAAAATCAAATAAGCGACAGTTACTAATAATGCACCACATGTCTAAAGTCTAAATACGAGGGTTGTTCGGAAAGTAAAGAACGTTTGCGCATACAACCCGCGCAGTTGTTTCATTGTACCAGATCAGTCATGTGGTGTGTTCAGTAGATTGTAGATAGTTACCTGATACAGTTGGTGCAGTGAACTTTTTCACGTTGTGAGTGTAACAGGTTGTGACAATGAACACACCGATATCAAATCCTGCTGACTGTGAGGTGCGAGGCGTGATTCAGTTTTTGCAGGCAGAAAACGTTAGACCCAGTGAAATTCACCGAAGACTTGTTGCAGTCTATGGCGAACATGTTATGAACGTGGCCAGTGTCGAAAAATGGTGCACAATGTTTAGGAATGGGTGAACAGATGTGCATGACACTGAGAGATCAGGGCGACCCTCTGTCATCACAGACGCATTGAAGCAAAAGGTGAACCACGTCATTCGAGAGAATCGACATTTCGCAATTAGCGAGATTTACGAACAATGTCCGGAAGTGTCTCGTACAGTTGTGTACGAAATTGTCAACGAACATTTGCAATACCACAAAATAGCCAGGCGGCCTTCTGGTACGAGGAGGGAATAAGTAAACTGGTGTCACGGTACGACAAGTGCCCCAATGTCCAAGGTGACTATGTGGAGAAGTAGGTGAAGGTGTGTGATAAAACCTGCGTATTCTGTTTCTTTCCTATTATCAATAAATATCTTAGTATGGCAAAACGTTCTTTACTTTCCGAACGACTTTCGTAATTCTTCAACGGGAAAGTAATGCAGATGAAACTCTGTCGGTAAACACTGAGGAAAAATATCAATACCAGAGAGGAATGGGGTACTTCCCTTACAAATCACCAGTGAATTTATGCAATATATACAGTTTGCCGCTGATAATGTAACATCAAACACGACCGTGAAACGTAACACTTGCAGCTTTGACAATAAATGTGAAAAATTGTGGATTGCGGTTTATAACCAATCCGCCACTGTCACACATATGCCAGTCCGCCACTACAAAACAATATAAAGATGGGGCCACACTTCTACGAAAGCTGCCAGAAGACTGACTAGAGCTCTATGTCATCAAGGTTCTACGTTTCAGCCTCAAACAATGGTCTACTGTGTCGTGCCTGTCACTCCCTCAGCTTATCCCCAGAGGTCAAGTTTGCACATAAATAATATCGAAACCTGGACCGCCATATATGACATCATCACTCCTGACGAATACCAGGCCTTGTTGTGGGACCCACAGTGGGTTTGTTTGGTTTTATTGCTCAAGTAAACACTGTGAGCGCTGAAAACTTTATGCCTGCACGGCATTAGATACATCTAACATTTGGCCACTGGGGAGTGCAGGCTGCATTAGATATATCTAACATTCGGCCTTTAAAGGTTAAAGCCAGTAAAGGATGGGTCATAAGGTTCATGCACCAGATGGGGCTGGTGTTGCTGTGTAGGACGACGATATGCCAGAAGCTCCCAAAATATTTTGAACAAAAGTTGTTGAATTATCAGCGGTACATCTCTAACCTGAGGAAGACAGGAAATTTTCTGATGGGGCAAATGGCCATTGCCGATGAAACGGCCATTTATCTTGATATGCCACCAAACCACACGTTGGAGAAGAAAGGCGTGAAGGAGGTACTTTTGAAAACCACTGGGTGCGAAAAGCTTCGCCTAACAGTAATGCTGGCAGCAACTGTTGATGGGAGAAAACTACCACCCTTGCTAATTTTGAAAAGGAAGCCTTTACCCAAATCAGAGGCATTTCCAAAGGACATTATAGTCAGGGTCCAGGAAAAAGGATGGATGACGGAGGAGCTGATGTTGGAGTGGCTGAAAATAGTATGGGGTCACAGGCCTAGAGCCTTCTTAAATCAACCATCAATGCTTGTGCTTGATGCATTCAAAGGGCATCTCACTGATTCCTTGAAGAACCAGCTCCGTAAGATGAAAACTGAGCTTGTTGTCATCCCGGGTGGAATGACATCAGTGTTGCAACCAATGGACATATCCATTAACAAGCTCTTTAAAGACAGGTTGAGGCAACAATATCTGACCTGGATTGTGGATCCTGCCTGTGAGTTAACAGAAACTGGAAAACTCAAACGCGCAGCTCCTTCAGAAATTGCGCCGTGGGTGTCGGCTGCATGGAAAGCCATTCCGGAGAGCATTATAGTCAGATCTTTTAAGAAGTGTTGCATAAGCAATGCTTAGGACGGATCCAAAGATGACATTCTGTGGGAGGATGATGGTGAAGATAAAGATGATTGTGACTGGGTGACAGATAACGATTCAGTTATGATTGGCGACGGTGAGCCTGATGAATAATAAATTATAAATATTATATAATATATAATATTATAAATAATAAATAAAATAACAAATTATTGTATTGTTCTTACTGCACATGCAGCAGCTCTATCATTTTTCCAAAATCCAGCTCTCAACCGCGAATCTAATCCACACACGATTCTAATCCGCATCTGATTTTTTAGCCTTCTGAAACTGTAAAAAGGGTGCGGATTAGATTTGAAAATATACGGTGTGTGCTGCAGTAAGGGACAGAGATTCAGCTGGAGAGTAAACTGGTGTTGGTCATCTTTAGAAAAGAAGCATTAAGGAAGGTCCAGTGTGTGCTCTGTTCTGATATCACTCATTATGTGATTCAGCCAGAAACTGAAACATGTCATTTAAACAGACGGTGATAAGTTTCTTCCTTCCATGATGTGAGTAGCTGGGATAGAATAATCAGTATTGTGACTAGGCTACAGGCTGGATGACCTGGGGTTCAAATCCCAGTAGGAACAAGAGATTTTTATTTTTCAAAATATCCATTCAGGCTCTGGGGCCCACGCTGCCTCCTGTTCAGTGGGTGCTGGGGGCTCTTTGCCTTAAGCTAAGAGGTGACAGGGCATGATGCTGGTCACTCACCTGCATTGAGCAGCAAGATTAAGAATGAGTGGAGCTATACTTCCAGTCACTCTGTATGCTTTCATGGTTTGTACAGGGGCAGGTTTTACTTCTTTACTTTCCACAATGTGGCAACACTGTGATCTGGACCTACCCCCACTCATAGTTCACTGTTAACATCTGTGTTTGTTATTGTTTGAATTTTGGTTTTCCCATCATTATCCTGGATTTTTAAGAGTTGAAATTGTACCATAAATGTTGAATTGCATGATTCCTGATACAGGGGGGCGCAGTGACTAGAGGGAACTGCCGTGCGGACTTCAAGTGCTGAGATGTTTCATCACCCCTACCTTGACTTGGGTAACATCATTCTGCCTCTGCATGAAAGCTGACAAGCCCTACCAGCACCATTAACACTGTGTCACACGTGATATGTGTCCACTCCCATTGTGCTTGACCTAACCTGATTGGTATGTATCCCCATATTAGAACTGGTAGTCTGGCGGTATATCCCCACACTCAATTTGAATTTGCATCTCTTCATACTAAATGAGACGTCTGTATGTAATTTCATATTCCTTTTTATTTCATTCTGTAGGTCATTTTATAATGTCCATTTAATATTCTTCAGTTTAAGGTTTATAAGGTTAACTTACAATAGTATGAAGTCAGATTCCTTGCATTGAAGGTTTTCTTTAATTTAGTCTTTATGTACCATGTTCCAGAAGAAATATTAAGTGGGGATTTTACGTATACGGGGAGATTCTTTGTATGCAGTGTGGTGTGCTCAGATTGCAGAATGATATCACTTCTCTGTGTCAGTCCTCAGAGTGAATTATGAAGGACTTAACACAGTTCATTTTACATTGAATTGCTGAGAGGTTGAGAGAAAGAAGTGACAGTGATCACAGGCTGGTGCCATTGAAAGAGCTGTGTCATCTGTCTAGAGTCTGTTATTCTGCAGTGATGGGCTGATAGACTGTAGTCAATATTTCACCTGCATTTATTTATTTTGTTATTTCTTCAAGGTGTGAAAAGATTCAGAATTGATTGTAACTTACAAGAAATGTATAGGCAGTGTGATAATGAAGTAAGCATATGACGGTGGTAATGCCATTGTCATGTTTACAAAGGCAGCATAAATGTTCATGCTTCATATGGAAGCTTGATATTTATTCTCAAGAGGTCTGTATGCCCTTTTTGTTTTTTTGAGTGCTTGTCTACTTGTGTGTGTGTGTGTGTGTGTGTGTGTGTGTGTGTGTGTGCTTACATGCATGCATGCATGCATACATTCATGCTCTGTATTTGACAACAGTGCATTGTAGCAGTGGGCTTAGCATGGCCATATGCCATCACAGAAATGCATTTAATGGTTCCTGTATTTATGTCTAGGATAACAGTGTTTAAATGTGTGTTCTGTTTACAGGATTATAGATGGGTAAAATCAGTAACATACATTTATATAGGTTAGAGAAAACAGAAAATATATTCAGTGCAGCAAGTTGTAAAAGATAATGATAATTTTGTGTAATTTCATGAACTTTCACTCATAATAGTTCTGCGTGTCATATTTCTTTTTTATTTTTTTTACCACTATAAATGTTTTATTTTATTTAATGAAAGGCGTTTGTAATGGGGACATTATCAAAGCAAGCCTGTAGTCACTGGCTGTTTGTAAGCAAGATTTGTTAATGGAAAAATGCATGTTTCCAAACCTCAAAACATGTGCAACCTGTCCAATGTATCTGTTTTAGAAATGTAAGTGAAATGGGTGCTGGATGGAATGTACTCTGACTTAATTGTATTCATAAGTAGCTTCTTAAATGTTACGGGTAGATGTAGTGTTACATGTATATTGAGATTTATTTGTTGTATAATAAATGTTTACATATTGAGAATGGTTCTTACTGTGTTACATAATTCATTTCTTATACCACATTGTTTTTTTTTAATCATTCATTTAAAAGAATGAAGAAATATGACTGAGGAAGCACTAGATTGCACTCTGTGGAGAAGTCACTTTGAAAGACGCAATGGACCTGTCATAAGACAGACTACTTAATGTATGTATGAATGAATTAATGAATTATTTAATTCTTTTTTTTAATCAGGTATATAAAAGAATTATGTATGTCCATTATGTGAATTTCTGATGAGACTGACTCATTTTGTGGGGTTATCCAAATAGTTCAAAATTTAAACTGATTGTGTATATATTTATTCTGTGTTGGGTTCAGTACATGCTGTATTTGTAGTTACTACATGGAAAGTACTTAAAAATTTTTACATAGCATGAGGGGTACTTGACATGATTACGCAACTAGTTTGTAAACTGGGAATTGTCACTATCACCTGGAGCTGTTAATGTAAACTGCCACTATGGATTATGTCAATTCTGATTTCCAAACCAGGGAGTTGAATGAAATGCTTGTAATGCTCGTATGTTCAGAATTACAGTTAAAAGCTTAGCATTGGCAGTTAGGACATTGAATCATTTAAGTATTTTTGGATTTGATGATAATATACCAAATAAGTGAGCATTATGTAAGAAAGTGTGCACTGTGTACTGGTGATACGACATTTTGTTTGTGGATCTTAAAAACTTGATGGCCATAGTTTCAGTACCTTTATTACTATGCATCTAGATATTATACTAAATGTCCATTTTGGACACTGGTTCTCCTTCTGTCCACAGGTAAAAAAACGGGGGTATGAACTGAGGGTCCCTTTGATAGAGCTAGTCTCAGGCACTGTATTACCTGCAGAATAGAACTGATGACCCCCTCCTCTCACAGTAACATGGTCAAAGCTCTCCCGAAGGTGCCTGACATTAGTTATTGGTCCATCAAAGAGTTCAAATTGGGTCTGAAACACCCACTTCCTTAGTGTTGCAGAGCATTGCAGTCTCCATCTGTGTTTATAGCTTTGTGTGTAGTTTTGGGAGATGGAAGGTGGTAGCAGAGGTTGCAGAGAGTGGGTCATGAGCACATATGCAGGCTTTTCAGTGGGCAGTGAGTTGCACCTGTTTGTCTTATGTAATTAGCTGTATTACAATGTAAGGTTTTTGCCATTAGGACCAAATGTTGGGGGAAAATGGAGCTGATAATGTTCCAGGGTTGATGGAAATGAACTCTAGAATAATAGTCATGGTAGGTGTTAATGTGTAACTGTTCATTTAATTGTGTTACATGTAAGATACATTTTTATTAAACACTTTTCTGATGAAGTAGTGGAGTCATGAAAACCTTTGTCCAAGAGTCTCTTTGGCTTTACTGTGACACATTACAGAAATAGACTTCGTATTATGGAGATCTTGTAATAGTAGTACATTTTGCAGCATTTATGTTGTTCATTGTCCATTGTCTTAAGTATATTTAAGTATGCACTAAATTTTGAAATTGGTTGTCAGTGTAAGAGCCAGTTTTTTTTGTCTTTTATTTTCAGTGTTAATCCCAACAGTAGTGTTTGAACATGAAATATTAGAATACCAAAAATTTATGCTAATCACTAGAACACTGGTGTGGTCAGGTATAAACGATTCAAGTTCATTCCCAATTAAAGGTAACGTTCACCCTATAACAGGCCATGAAGGCCCAGAGGAGGAGTAGAGTTACAGCTGTACTCTTCCTTTAACCTTGGCGCTAGATGGGGTGAGTGGTCAATGCCACACCTCGGCTGCTCTATCCCACGGAAAGAGACCTGGTATCCATTGTACAAGAGGGTGGGTGGGCCCCAGGGCAGGTGCGGAAAATATCGCCTCTACTGAGATTCGATCCCCAGACCATCCAGCACATAGCAAGTTGCTATAACAACTATGCTATTCAATCCCAACTGCTGCCTCTATATCATAAATAATAATAATAATAATAATAATAATAATAATCTGTGGACACTTATGTAGTGAACCAACAAATGCACATTGGTAAAATATGCTTTCATATATACAGGGTGTCACAGGAGGAAAGGACGAAACTTCGGGAGGGTGTTCCTTATGTTAAACTATACCGATATAACCCAAAACACCTATATCCAAAGTTGAACGGTTACGGAGATAATGGCCAGAGAAAAGTGTGGACATCTTGCATTTCTGCTGCATCGCGAGCCGCCCCTCCCACTAGTTCTTCTGACTGCGTGCAGAGCGTACGTTGGCTAGTTTTACAGCGTACAAGCTCCACCCAACGCGATAAGACAGTACTTCATTGCTACTAGATATGCAAGTGCTTGGAACCCTAAAGACAACCACCGGTATTAGTGCGAGAGTTTTTGTAGTTCAATTTAATGGCTT
>Ga0209629_10002114_pt1 | contig 13256 bp, 3 predicted proteins | sample TergutCu122P5_FD_187286 | JGI IMG/M metagenome (GOLD analysis project Ga0209629, IMG submission 187286) | Cubitermes ugandensis P5 segment gut microbial communities from Kakamega Forest, Kenya - Cu122 P5 (SPAdes) (version 2) | ecosystem: Host-associated > Arthropoda: Insects > Digestive system >... | reverse complement strand
TGAGAAAACCCATCTTGTGAAGTGATGAGTTTGTAGCAAATCATCTAATGGATTGCTTGATCAGGAAGTGCAGACTGTTGTCATTGTCCTCCCCTTGTGAGAAAACTTTCCTAATTATTGAATGGACGCATTGTCTTGAGAGAATTGATGGTTGCAACCCTTTCTTGTTCCATCCATTCCTTCCTTTCTTATGAATCAGAAATTGTTGTACCATCTTCACACAGCAAGTCTGCGCCTGGTCAAGATCTTGTGTGGACAGAGTGGTCGTTTGCCTGTTGGCTTTAATGTCTGCAGATGGTGAAGAATCTGCTGCAGTTGCAATGACTGATGAGTAGTTCCAACTTGGAAAGTCCTGGTATAGTGACTTCTAGGTTGTAGAAGCGCAACATGTACTTCTGATTTCCAGGTTGTCTGTAGTGGTGACCTCTGTGGTAGGCCAGCTTGAAAGCTCCTGTGATGACATGTGGGGTCCCTTCCTCCATGGTGTGGAAGTGTTGAAGGCTCAATTCCCCTTGAAATGAGATCAGCAGGAGTGGATTGAGATGGCACATGTCTCCGTATTGCTGAAGAATTTTCTTCGTGAATGATGGCGACTGTTGCCTACAGATGTCTTCCATTTGCTTAGTGGACCCTGTATCCATGCCAGTATAATGGAGAAATCTGTCCCTGGTTGAGACTTATCTGTTTTATTGTTGGGTGCCGTTACAAGGCTTGGCACTTCCACCAAATGCATTCCAAGTACTTGCTGTAGAACTTGTTTCACTGAAGACTGGATGATGTGGTAGAAGTAACATGTGGTTTTCCCCTCTTGGGATTTCACTGGTTCCATGTCACCAAGGTCTTCATATTCCTTCATGAAGCTGTGGTACTGAACCTTGAGTTGTGGATCTGTTTCAAACCTGCATTCAGTAGCATGTAGTCTTTGCCTTACAGAGAGGCTCCAAGTTAATTGGGCTCCATTTTAGATGGAAGTCTGACCATGAATCTTCCGTCTAATTGTTGGGTTGTCTCTGTGATGAAGTGTTCTTCACAGGCTTGTTACTGTGCTGTCATGGAGGATTGCTCCACGGGTTCTACTTCCCAGAAGCGGTTTAAATGGATTCCAGACTGTTGTCTTCTCGCAGCAGGAATATGTGTTGTGTGTCACGTGATGTAGTGACAGCTGGTGTTTGAACAGTTTTATTCTGAACATCAACGATGCCTTTTGCAAGCAACATGTGGTTTGTTGGCTTGCCATTCAATAACAATATTAACCTCTGCAGTTGATATGCCCTTTGCATTTGTAGGCAGGTTGTTGTTTGCTGTTGACCCTTTGTCATTTGTTGGTTGATTCTGTTTTCAAACATGGTTGCAAGCAATTGAAATAAATCTGTGGTTGTTTTAACAATTGAAGCATTGTTTGAGTTAAAACTTGAAGTTAGTCACATGTGAATTGTCTATGTGACACCTTGCATGATAACACTGCAACTGTGTTGCTAAGTTACAATGTGAAGTTGACTGACCTGACTCCAGCTGATCGTTGATTGCGGAGGGACAGTAACCGGTCTTGTTGACTGTGTAATGTGAAGTTGTTTCAGCACCTTGCATGTTGATTAAGGAAGTTGATTCCTTCTGTTGTAAGTGGAATGATTTGATGAGTTGTGTGTAGCTACCATTTCAGCTTCAATGAACGCTGCATACGCGTGTGTTCGCTTGGCAAGCACACTCTCTGTTGATGTGTCCGCCATCTTGATATGTGTCCCAGCTGTTGAGTGCAGTGAACTCTGGGTAGGTAATGGCTGACCAGTGGCCGCTGTTCCGACTGGGTCCATGGTTGAATGTCAACTGATGACATCAAGCCGAATGTCGCAGACGGGGCCGAACGACAGCGCCCGAGTGAGGTACACGACTCTTACCGAGTCACCCCTACTGTGTCCTTTGTCCAGCAGTGGTGACTGATGACGTCATCGTAATGCCGCAATTACATACGTAAAGTCATCAGAGCCCAGAGCCACCTACATGGTACATCCATCCCATTGTTATACAATGGTGATCTCCAAATAAACAAATGATATAAAGACAGAATTCAGGCACATTTTTTAGTACCTACTGTGTATAAATTTCGCATTTTCCTACCGGCTGCAACAGTTTGTTGATATGTTGCCAGGGAACGTCAAATGATCTTAATTTTTGGAGAGTCGAATGCATAATACACATGAGATAAGTTGTCAGATAAAGATTTTAGAGATAAGAAGGAGAGCTGGAATTTTCTTCCACAATATACCACGGGTAAGATGGCATCAAGAAACCCTCTGGCAAATGCTGAATAGTGTAGTTCAGCCTTGCTTATTTCTCTGACTGTTCATCAGTCATTTTTTCTATTCCCAGCACTCAATACCACTGTCAGACAAAGAATGTTTTACAAGTACGAGATTTTTTAAACCGCTCTTGAAAAAGAAGAATACTTGAAAAATTCTAAAAACGACTGATTGAAATATAAAGGGAAATACAGAAGAGGAAATTATTAGAAATGACAGTTATATATAGGCAGATAATAAAGATATATGTTAACATATTTAGGAGACAAACGACTACACCTGTTTTGCCATTTATAAGATTCAAATACGGAGATTCACAATGGAATAACATTAAAGGGAAAGACCTAAAGAACGACAAAAACAAAATAGTTTTTCCAACAAAAGCAAGAAGAATACCTGGCAAGGTATAGAAAATGAAAAACAATATTAATACAAGTCATAATTCACTGGTTCAAAATAATTCGAGAAATAAGATATGTGTCAGCATATGAAAGTCCTTATTATCATATTACGAGTAAAAGGGGGAGTTGAGAAAATCATTATTGGATCCAGAATAAATAGTTAGGATTTGAAAAAACAAGCAAAGATTAAAAATTTTTATAAGTAAATAGCCATAATTTTTCCAAATCTCAATCCTGAAGATATAAGCCATATTCCCCTGCGGAAAGTCCCCTTTTACCAACTGAAGCAGGGCCATATCCAACAAGGCTACAATCAGGAACTTCAAATTTTACATTCCGCTTTTTTCACTCCGCTTACAGCATTCGAGTACGACCGATAAATGCACAGATTATTAATTTATTCATATGTCTGGAGGTCGGTTGCCACGTAATTTCGACGAACGCAATTGTCATTAATATTCAATAATTGTTAGGAATCACTGCAAGAACCTGTCTAATAGAACCATCCGATCTTACTGGCTAATGACGTCATCTGTTGATCACGTCGAAATTTCTCGAAGCAGCTTTTTATACGTGCAAAATACGTTATACTTTTCAAGAACTAATCAGGAAAATGCAGAATAAATACTATAAAAATTATAGTTATATGTAGGAAGATGATAGAAACATTTGTTAGACAAATAAGTACAGCTCAGTCTTCCTCAGAGTAAAATTGAAATAAAGAGATTCGAAATTGACAAAATTTTAAAGAAAAACGCATACAGAACAACTAAGTGCAACAAAGTTTTTTTTTCATACAAAATTAAGAAGAAGCACATAGCACAAAATATAATTTAAAAATCAACATTAACACAATGAAAAATTAGTACATCCAGAAAATCCGAAAAATAATATGGATTTCAGCATTTGAAATCTTTTATATTCATATTAAAAGGAGGGAATTGGAAAATGTTTAGGTGATTGGAAATAAGTATTTAAGATTTCATAAAGCAAGCAGCTTTTACCAATTTTTGTAAAGTAAAGGCCATTACTCTTCAACTGCTCAATCCTGCAGATGTAAGCAATATTCCCCTGTGGAATGTCGCTTTTACCAGTTGAAACAGTGCCACATCCAACAAGGCTTGAATCAGGAACTTCAAATCTTGCCTTTCCCTCCTTTCTCACTGCTTACAACTAAACACTGCGACAGACAAATCTCAGATTTGCAACAATTATTGGTTTGTTTATATGTTTTTAAGTCTGTTGCCAAGTAACGTCGAAGAATGCCAATTTACTTGTCACTGTTCCACAGTCGTGACATCGAAATTAACAATTGATAGCGAGACCGAATTCAGGCACTTTCTTTAATATCTACTGTGGGTAAAATTAGCAGTTATCCTGACGGCTGTAGCGATTTGCCACGCCCCAGAAATCAATAAACTTAATAGCGAGAAGAGAACGTATAATTCCGAATTATTGACCGTTAATTTTGTGAGATAAAAGGGATACATACATATGATATAACAACACTTCTAAAGCAAATTAAAATTACGTCCCTTTTATTTCCATATGGGCAAATGTATATTCAGATTTTCCATCGTAACAATGAACTCATTCCCGAGCAGCATCGGAGCGAACACAATCCCATGTTTGAACTCCTCTAGCACACACACCGCACGCCCCTTACCGGCTTGACAACTAATCAGTATTCCCGTCCACCCGTCATTTCGCTCTGAACCGGCGTACTGTACGGCCGTTTACATGAGTAAGGCAATAAATAAACAACGTATATTGCATTTTCTGTAGTCTTAACATATAATTTAGACACTTCAGTATTATATCTTGTAAATTTATATTAACTTTAACATTTATAACAGACCCAACAGAGGAGGTAGCTAGACATTTTACACAAATTTTATGACAAGGCAAATTTTTTCACTGCTGCATTTAACAAGCTCATTAGAATTCACTTCACTAGTCACAGTATTTTTACTCCACTATTGTTTTAACAATAGAGCAAACCTCAATTTATTAATATAGATCTTTCACTTATTTCCAGAGTGACGATACCAGATGCTGTAAAAATAAAATTTGACACCCTGAAGATGAGCACAGTACTTCTCGAAACATGTCGAGGGTTATAATGTAATATATATATATTGTTATTGAACAAAGGAATTGTGCAATGATTTGGTAATTTCAAACAAGACTCTTATTGTGTCAGTTCTAGGCGATCGCTCTTTATCACTTTTCCATTTGACATCTTCAATTTTTTAAAATCGTTCACTGAAGTCTTACTTCTTGAAATCCTATTATGTTGATAATTTGTGACCTTTAACAATATTTCAGCTTTGTTCTTCTCCTTGTGTCTTATTCTGATTTTGTTCTATTCATTATCTCTTCTCAGTATTTAGCTTCATTTTATAACATAACTCTTCCTTCATCCCTCCTTCTTATTTGCAACCTACTTCCGTCAGCTGCATGGTGATGCATTTGATACACTCTCATTATACTTCATTTATTTCAATTTATTATCATTATCATAATTTCTCCTACTCCGTTCGTATCTACTTTATACTCCTTAATATTTGATATTTTACAAATAATAATTGTTGATTTATTTGTTATTTGCAATAGTTTATATTATTTTTGCTTATCATCGACAGGTCTATCGTTTTACTAAGAAAACTGCCAAAAGTAAATTTGGGCAGTCTTGGAGTGAACTAATACAGAAGAGATGCATGGATATGTGCATGGAAATGAATGTAAAATTAAATATGACCGCTTGATATTTTCTCCTAGAATAAAGAAAATTTGTGACAGTGTGATGCTTAATTCCTTATGCTTTAAAGATCTAGGAATAATGCTACTTCAAACAAATTACTAAGTGTAAAGCAATCAATTCAAAATTAGTGTAGACCAGAGAGTAAATGATACTGAAGTGTCCATAATGTTTCAAATTTGCAAATGGGCACTGACGATTTATGTCACAGAATTCCTAATAAAAAGACCAGATTATAGGATATAGTAAAATTGTTATTATTTTTTTTTTCAAAATATTTCCTTCTCCCTTCTCTGATGAAGACAGTTTACGGATAAAAGAAATTTTATTCGTTATATTGTCGAGCAGATACATTACTATATAAAACTTTCAATAATTATGTAATTAGTCCAAAATGAATGAAGTTTACAGCACAAAGAATGTGTTTAATATAATTTCATCCATCACTTCCAATAAACAGATGTAACTTATTTACCGGATAGACAATGTTTCATTTTGTGTCGAATTTCCGAGAAAATAAAATTTATAACTTGTATTCGGAAAACAATAATCTCTGATTTTACTGAACAAAAGGAGACAGCGTTTCCTAAGGAACAAAAACAATTTCTGCTATCAATAAATAAATTTGGACAGTGTTTACAGGAAATGTAAAGCATAAGACAAAGCACTTCTTACATACTTAATAAGAAAATCTTTATTCTCCAGAGTTAAGAAAGAAATTTAAAATTATGTTCCATAATCATAGAAGATGAACTGCAAGACTGACAGGCAAATGCCCAGGATTATGGATTTCTAAATAGCTAAAGAGAAAAAATTGGAAACAAATTTTTAATAATAAAATGTGAAGAAAAATTTTTGTGGCAATTTGGATTGAATATATAAGTGATCATTTGTAACCCTTGCATCAGGGTGTAAATTTGATCCGGGAAAACCGATACAATACTTGTGTTGATAATTTTAAGTCCTCGGCAGATAAACAAATATCAGTTAGTATCACTGATTATTAGTGAAATAATTATTTCCTTACAAATTTCAAATAGAAATAAATACATAAATTTTACAAAACAGCATCCCAAAATCGCCGAGTTTTTCCTTCTCAAACATGCATATATTACATGCACGTGTAGCTGGCCCAAGAAATATAAGCTGGCTGTTGCTTACTTACTCTTATGTTAGAGCTCATTTCTGAGGCATAAACAATATCGAAGCCTTTCCTCTTGCACAATATCTAGAGTTCTGTTACCAAGTAGCACGTATTCAGAAAGCAACCGTTCCGCTGTGTGTCTAACCGATCAATAATTCAGTTGTGGCTGCATGACAAGCTGACATATTAGGACAAAATACGAAAACAAACAGTGGTTACAAGAAATAACATGCTAAGAAATCGTACTTCTTCCAATAAACGTAAAATGTGACATCACAATTTCGTTCCTTCTTTATAATTATGTAAAAAATTGATAACAATCTTTGTGGATTATAGAGATAAATTCTTCTAAATTACCCTGAATAAATACCACGTACGCTTGTAGACGTCAGAGGAACAGATTGAAATGGTCTGTGATTTACTTGTATCTGCCTATACATTACAGTCTGACAGTAAATAATACTACTAATTTAGATGTGTGACTGACAGGACGCAGTAGCGTTTAACCCTGACACGTGACTTGTTCTTAGGCGTGTTCGAAAATGCGAAAAGCGACTATTAGCTTTGTCATGTCTCTCCTTGTTAGCATAAGCAGAATATTTATTAATTTTAATGTTAGAAGTTCTTCTTAAAGTATTTATAGAAATTTAATTTCCTTTAAATTATTAAATGAACAATTGCGGTTTTGTATAGAACTGTGCTTATTTATGAAAATATTACGCCGATTACTTCTCAGACTGAGAAACATTTCAGAAGTAATATTAAGGTACTAATGTAACAGTCTAACACAACTGTTTATTGATATATCTATAAACATAGATACATGGGCTACATATTTCGACACTTACTGAGTTATCTTCAGGCCCTCAAGGAATATAGATCAAATTAACAAGAAGTACGTAGTAGAGGAAATTTATACACACATCAAATCTTCAGTAACTCTCTTCACAAGCTCTTGCTGTTTACGAGAACTAATGAAAAATATGTAGCATAACCTGAAAAAAAAATGGTACCGTCTAATAATTTATAGATGACAATAATATTCGGCATATACATTTTTCATTTTGGATGATTAGTGCTACAAACACCCAAAATAACTCATTACTTATATCTCTCGCACGGTGTAAATTGTTGCGCGAAGGTGACTCAATAATTCCTTCAATGTTCATCGACTTTCTTTTTTAGAACTTGCCTATCACAAAATATTCTGCATTTGTAACTTGAAGTCTTAGCTTGTAATAAACAGCTGCGCAAGATGGAGGGTGATCGATTCACAAAATATTTTTGGATCTTTGTCTACAATCAATTTTCCATTTACTTTCTATGATACATTCCGCTCTGTTACAGAGCTCACTTAAAATGATTATAAGTCACATCAGTCAAACACAATTCAACGAGTGGCACTCTACACTGCTACATGTTTCGATTTGTAAGGGATAATAAAAAGCTAATTTATAAAAAAGTATTTAAAACACATCGTTCACTGAAAGGTAACGAAAAACATGAAGAACAGATGTGATTCAAATAATTTGTATGAATTGCCTGATGACACTGGACAACAAATGTCAAAATTTTTGTATCTGTGATGAATATGTTATTAATTTATTTGTTTTCATCTATGAAGTTAGAATAGAGGCATAAAAATACTTGGCTCTAGCTTTAAGATTATGCTACCACTATGATCTATTACCAAATAGGTTGAAATAGTATACAGAATGGTGGATTAAATAAAACACTAAATATTATTCAGTAGAAAAGAATGTGTTTAGTAGACTTATTCTGTTTAGGTATAATATTTACAACGTAAATTGAATATCTGGACAGTCTTCCTTATTTAAGTTCATTATTTAACACAAACAAAACCTTGTTTTTTTTTCATTTTGCCTGTCGCTTGTATTCCATGTTAGTGGAATCTCTTGCCAAAGTCCAGCAGTTGTCGGCGAGCAGAGCACAGTTCCATTTCCCTTGATATCTCTTCTCCATTGAAGAAATGTCTTGATGGAAACGTTCACTGCACCACAATTCTCTGGAAAAAATCCAAATGCGAGTGAAGGATGTGTATTTTTAGTAACATGTTGCAGCCTAATTTCTGGTAGCTCTGCAAAAGGTTGTTTACAATATCCTTATAATTTTGAGCCCTTCTGTTTCCCGAAACTCCTTTTACTACAAATTTAAAACTGTCCCAAACCCCCTTTTCGTCGCCTTGAAGGAACTTATCGAAGTATTCGTCCTTAATAAAGTCCTGTATTTGTGGACCAATGAAAATACGTTCTTTCAATTTTGCCTCACTTAGTCTGGGGAACTTTTCTCATTAAGTATGTAAAGGCAGCTTCTTCTTGGTTCACGAACTTTATAGAGCTTTTTTGTCAGACCAAGCTTTAAATGCATGGATAGCAACAAAATTTCACTCAGTAACCCTAGTGGTTGATTTTCCACACTTGTGATTCCTGGTCCCACGGATTTTCTGGCAGGTCATTCCTTTCTAGAGTAATGAAGAGACAGGGCTCTGCTGTCCCATTCACAAATAAAGCAGTAATATTTTGTTAGTTCTTGTTGTAGTCCAAGTAGTAAGGCAATCACTTTTAGTTCACCACAGATTTGCCATTTGAATTTATGGTAATTAATGGCTTCCATCAGAATCTTCATGTTCTCATATGACTCCTTATTATGAACTGATTGACCAAGTGGAAGACAAGGTAGGGTGTTGACATTGTGAAGGAGAACTGCTTTGAGACTCAATTTAGACGAGTCTGTAAACAGTCGCCAGTCCAGCGGAAAGTGATTAATATTGGGTGTTTGCATCAGACCATCAATACCAGTGCAAGCAACAAGGCCCTGTCCATTTTAAAGAACTGAACAAGATCTTCGTACCTTTTACGATACACAGAAAGTCTGACGTTTTCTTTCAGAAGTATAAATTGCTAGAATCTTGAAACTAACAGTTCAGCCTTACATTTAGGTAGGTCACGATCCCTAATTAGATCATTTAATTCCTCTTGTGTAATTCAATGGAATTTCTTGGTTTGAAGATCAGCTGTAAAATCAGAATCCCTAGACGTTGGGGTTGTGGTGTCTTCTCCCGGTTTTCGGTAGGCTCGTCATCTGAATCTAAAATACGAGTATACTGCTGCAGTGGTTTTGAAAGAGGAAGGTCTTCAGTGTGGGGTACCGGTCGAATAGCAGAGGGAATAAACTGGTCAACACGCAAAATGTATCCGTAACCAAAAATTGATTCCTCTTCAATTCAATTTGCTGAATCCAAATATGGCCTTAGAATTCAATTCTTGGCTCTAGTTGTTATGATATATGAAGTGGGGCTTAATGCGTAAAATAATTTAATTCTAAGGCCATAGTTGGATTCAGAACAATGAATTGAAGAGGAATCAACTATTTTGGTTACGGATACAATTTGTGTGTTGACCAGTGTAATGATTGCTTACGAATCTAAACAGGTAGAAGGCAAGTTGCCATTTATGAAATTGAGTTGTTTGACTGAATTGTTCGTACTGTTGTTCTATTCACTTTGCTGTTGGCTGTAACACAGCAAAATTTGCGAAGGCGTCGTCAGGTGCCTTGCCACAGCACTGCCATGATGGTTGTTTGATAAGTCTGATCTGATATTTAACGTACAGGACAGGGGTTTTTACGCGACTCCCACCGACAAAAATGATATTACCTCTTTGGAAATGAGATATTAAGGTCAAAAACACAACGAGGAAGAAATTGTGTCAATAAATACAAAATCTTTAAGAAGGAAACTATAATTGCCCTTCCCAAACATCCCACGCCTAATAATATACAGCGCTCAAGCGATCTTCCATGCTGCAGGCTGACATGTTGAATACATTAGAAATATATTTTATTATTCAAACTGACCTGATTTATTCGTGGAAGATCAATTGAAATTTATATTATTTTCGCATTTTTGAGCTTCTTGAAATTTCCTACTATTCACCCTTCGTTTATGAATCTGAATCTGAAGCCAACCCAATTAAATTACCACAATTACGCGTACAGGTGCTAACATTAAATCACAAAGCCAAAGGAATCTGAAAACACAAGTCGCTTTTTGACACGGTGTAGATTTAAACAAGTTTTCCTACACAGCACAAGGGATGTGCTTGATTGCAAGTGATTCTGATACCTTCAAAGAAAGAGAATTAGATTCATTCAATAAATTAACATGGTCGGTCTGGATGCAGCTGCCTGACATCTTAAGAAAACAAGTGAAACATCTCCTTAGAAGTTCCGTTTAAAACATAGAGTCTCCAGACTAGTATATAAGGATTAATTCCACAAATTCCCCAAATTTAAGTGCAGGTAACTGTAGACAGTCTAAGCTTATGGTATAAGCCATGAGAATTAGCGAATTAATGTAGGCGTAGATCAGTGTTTTCCTGCTGACAAGTGGGGACGACATGAGCCTGTATTCTTCTGATTTGGCAGTAGCTGCTAATCACGTGACTGAGGTAGGTGTACCGTAATATTTGTCAGACTCGCTCCGAAGTTTGCCATTTACAATAACGTGGACTTTGTGGATATAATCCTAATATACACTGGTATTTCTCCTTATTTATGCATGCGGTTTCGACAGTGGGGTTGTAAATCCTGCGGACTCCTACGATGAGACGCTGTGTGACTGTGTAGAAGATTTTCGTTATCCGCCCTCATACCGGAAACAGGGAGGAGCTTCGAAATATAGACTTTTTTGACTGAATATACGTCACATTTCGCTAGATAATATTCTCCATATATAATATTATTTACGAAGTGGGAATCAATGTTTTAACTTGTTACGTATGTCTGGAAACAGATGCAAATAAGAGTTACCTCGTAAGTATATAACATTAAACTTCCATCTTAGCTGTCAATATCACAGTGCACAACAGCGTACGGCTGAACAGCAACACCGCCAATTGTACATTTATACTGCATTGTGTTGCGTATTACGTGAAGACAACTAAACTGTTATGTGACTGTTATTAGGTAGGGATATTTTGACACAGTTCTTTCTTACAGACAGCTAAATTTTAACCTCAAAAATATGTCCTAAGCAGATATTACATAAGAGATTCAAATTATGATATTTAAACCTAACACATTCTGGAGGAAAACATTTCTTGTGTAATTCAACATAAACCAATGCCGGTATAAAGTGGACGTCTGCGGTCGTTTGCTTAAAGGAAAAGCTTGTTCGAACCCCACCAGAGGCGTGGTTATATGTCTTCTGTGAATTTTGTGCGTTATCAAGTAGTGATTTTTGGGTCGGGCTGATCACTCGTCCAGGGAAGTACAACGAATGTGTTGGGTCTGAATATAATGAAGAATCCTTGGTAATGAAGAGCCCATGGCCCTTCGGGGATCTTGCACCATTGTAAAGAAAACAAGCATAATTAGATAACATAACATTCCTGGAAAGGAGATTTGAAAACGGGGATTTCGAATTAGTAGTATAAATAAAATCACTCGACTTCTCTATTCAGTTCCAAATTTCTTCTATTCATTTTGAAGGAATACGTGTGTCATTGCTTGGTTATTCAGCATTGTGACGTAATAACATAAAACTGACTGTAGTTTTGAGCCACGTTGTAGCACCTTCCCATCGGCTTTATATGAAAGCCGCTATCTGTTAAATTTTAGTGTCCACGGAATTAGATTTTGCGAATGAAAATCAACAATAATTTAACATTCACGGTTACAACTAGAAGAACGAATTGAATTCGTGAATTTGCTCCATAGCGAAAAATGTTCTGTATCTCCTGTAGTTTCGCAAATACCCAATAACTCCCCACACTTTAAAGAATTTCTAATTACTATTGCCTTCTTTACATGACCCGAAATATGCTGAGGTGTTTTTAAATTTATGATTTATATTATCCTCCTAACATGCAATTCCTATTAACCCATTAAGCTATGAAATTATATTAATCATTTTATTGTACTTTTCAGCTATATTTTGCTTCAATATTTTAGCAAATTAATTATGTAAGGGGAATTAAATTGTGACGATTTTCATAATTAATTTTTCGAAATAAAAATATTTCATTCACAAAAATTTAATTAATAAAAATGTAAAATACTTAACAATTGTTTATATTCTACCAAAACTCCGATAACGAAGGCTGTAACGCAGTATTGCAGAATATCATTCCGATATTCTTAGAGTGAATATCTTTACAGATTCCTTCTGAAATTCATTTTAATAAAACCAGGATTTCAGACCTTGATCATAACCAGAAAATCACCTGTAAATATCTGCGTTTCTTCTCTTTCAATCTCCCCCTTCCATTTCACCACATGCTTCGCTCCACAAAGTGCCTAACATAAATCATACTCGCCTGACCAATTATCACATTCAAATGGCCCTACATTCTGTTGACAAGCAGTAATAGCTTACGACATTGCCGTCTAACTCTGCCATCTGTTGATCCTATCGAGATTCCTCGAATAAGCTCTTGAATCATACAAAATACGTAATAAATTCTAAGAACTATTGAGCGAAATGGGGAAAAGAGTTTTATTATATGTATATAGTTCTTTCCATGTGATAAGTGGGTCCCTGTCACCACGGCATGGAGCGTCCTCAGGTTGCGGATGGAGGAACGGCCTCCGATATGGAGGGTAGCTGCGAATAAATTGAATAAGCAGTCGCG
>Ga0209629_10002112_pt1 | contig 13259 bp, 10 predicted proteins | sample TergutCu122P5_FD_187286 | JGI IMG/M metagenome (GOLD analysis project Ga0209629, IMG submission 187286) | Cubitermes ugandensis P5 segment gut microbial communities from Kakamega Forest, Kenya - Cu122 P5 (SPAdes) (version 2) | ecosystem: Host-associated > Arthropoda: Insects > Digestive system... | reverse complement strand
TAATGAAACTACATTATTTTGAATAAACTCCTGCACATTTTAGCTCAAAATTTAAATACCCTGTAGAAAAACCTTCCCACATCACAGTATGAACTGGGGATTAAATGCCCCCACGCTGAAGGGTTAATACTCTAACAAATGATGCCAGAATTAACCAAATGTAGTGGTAGGAATTCACTGTTACTTTGGAAAACAGGAGCCCTGTGATTTTTTGTGCACTCACTGCACACAAGAACTTAAAGGTCATGCAAATAAACTTCTTGAATTACCTTGGGATTTTGAGAACACTAGTACCTGTTATTCCAGCTGTTTATACTCCCACTGCATGCAGACCATTGCCCATTCATCCAATTTTTCCTGGAACTTTTCCACTTTTTTATTCAATAGATTTCTCACTTACATCACTGTAAAAGTGCAATTTGTCCGTATCTTACACTGATGGTTAGCGAGTTCAATGTTTATTATTGGTGGTTTCGTGTGTGTGTTGGGGGAAATCAATCAGGTATTTGTTTGGTAATGTTGGCAACAATGTGTACTGGTACCATGCATTCTTCCATCCTTCACTTGTTTTCTGGTTCAGATGTTGAAAACAGAGAAGTGGTCTTCGTGAAACATGAGTGATCCAGCTGTTTATCAACTGCCATGAGGGTCATCACACCAAGAAGAAAGTGCACTATTAAGAACAGAATAAGAAGTAAACTACCTTTCATCAGAGAACAAGGTGAAAATGTGGACAGCACACTTTGTAGTGCACCATTATGTATTGCGCATGGGGGCCATCAGATTATTTTGAACCATTTGAAAACAAAGAAAGTGAGGCACTGAAAAACACAATAAACATGTAAAAACTGTTGGTGAAATGCAAAGACAAGTAGCTGCACAGGAAGTTAAATTAGCTTTCCATACAGCAATTCACAACCACAGTTTAAAGTCGAACAACTGCACCACAGCTCTAATTAAAGATCTTTTCAACCAAATATTAACATGCTCTCACACAAAAACCAAGGTAATTATCACAAAGGGCATGGCACCACTTGCAAAGAAACAAGTGCTGAATGGTCTGCAACAGGCTTCATTTCAGTTATGACCAATTCTTCTAATCACTGGAAGTTGGTCCAATTTCTTATTAGATATTATCATCCTGAGAAAGGGGTAAAGGTGAAGATGATACGTAAGTCTGGGTAGAGAAACTAGTGATCTTGTATCCTATTATGCACTGGAACTCTTCAAGAAGTTTGAACTTCATGACAAAGTGACAGAAGTCTCTGCAGACAACACAAATACAAATTCTGTAGGCAAGACACGGAAAAGAAAGACAATTTGTACCACAAATTGAATGAAAAAATAGCCAACAATTTGATCGTTGTTGACTGTTCTGCTGATATTGTGGGCAGTGCTGTTCAGATAGCTTCTGACTGCTTACCAATTGATATTCAATCAATCATAGGAAAATTTACCACCACTTTCACGTTTCTGCTGTACCTTTTGAAGCCCTGTGGTCCTGTGTGAATTTACAGAAATGGAAAATAAGACTATCCTAAGACATGGCAAGACAAGGTGCTTACCCTTCTTACCAACAGTTTAAAGAACCAAAGAAGTTTTTCCTGACTTGAAAACCTATTTCCTTTCCCACGAAAAAGTCCTGTTTAACATCAACTTTTTTTTTTAATTCCCTTGCAATTACCATCCTACATTCCTTTGGCAGTCAGCTAACAATTTGTTCCTGTGACATTCAGAATACTGAATAGCAAAGCACAAGTATACATGAAGTGGAAACTGAAATAAATAAACTGTTGTTGAAGTTTCAGCACAAAAGAATCTAAGTGTTTCTTTACATCTCTTGTGAAAGTTCAGCTAATGAGTTAGAGGACAATGGTCAAATAGCCTATGGAATTTTTCCAGGCAGTACAACCCCATTGTTTTTTTTTAATAATCTAGGATATATAAGAAATTCAACCAAACACAACCAATACATTTAACTAAACTCAGCATATATTCACTTCAAGTCAGCTTTCTGGTGGATAACAGCTTGACTAGCATTTATAATTTTTAGGCACTTCATCCACGTTGTGTTTGTAATATAATCTAGGATATATAATAAATTCAATCATACAGGAATTTCAAAGCTAGTGTGATGATTTCCACACAACTTGCACCAGGTATAGACAAGAATGATGTATTCTTTTTCTTGCATCTCTTCAATCTATGGACCGGATAAGAATGAAGAAAGTGCATGATTGGAAATGTGTTCAAAATACTGTTTCATAAAAGCTGCTGTCAAAATTTCCGTGCGTAAAGAAATACTGTGAATGACAGTCAACAGAATGACATGAAAGTTCAAGTAGCACTTGTGGTGACAAATAGAGTGATGTGTTCCATCATTTCAAGGAAGAAAGCATAGGTGTAAAAAACATCAGCTACTTGGTTCAGTTTTCACTTGCAGTTCCAGTTTCAAACACTGCCGCCAAAAATACATTTTCTTTAATCAATGACCTACGGTCAGATGAGAGGAATACTCTGACGCTAAATGGTCAGATGAGAGAAATACTCTGACACTAGAAACTGTGAAAGCTGAGATCATAAAAACACACTACTCAGGTCTCACTTGTGTGCAGTTTTATAAATTAATCTTAAATAAGCAACACTTCCTTGAAGAAGTCCATCCTTCAGAAAAGTATTCCACAAAGGACAAGCCAGGTTGTTCCAGATCATGGGAAGTGTAAGTTACAGACTGCAATAACAGTATACATATGGTAACATTATTATAATATTTTGTTTCCCTGTTTTCTAAAAACACATGACAAATGTTAGTGGTGATAAACAGCAAATTTTGTGAATATTCCACAGACATTCCACGGCTTGTGTATGCTACACATTCCGTCTTCCTAATACCACTTAATGCTTCCTTGAAAATGCATAACTTTATTTTTGGATCTGTTTAGCACTAGAAAAAAATATAATGAATATACTGAACCCTCTTTTATTACCAACTGATGCACACAACGTTAAAAAACGCAGAGTTATTAAAACATTCTAAATTAGATAAAAACGCTCCAACATGTTTCGGTTTACATAGAAACCATCTTCAGGGAGCTAAAGTCAATAACTCTGCGTTTTTTAACGTTGTGTGCATCAGTTGGTAATAAAAGAGGGTTCAGTATTGTTGATGCACGGTGTAACCATGAAGTATAATGAATATACATTTGTAAAAGGGTCTTATGTAGTGGACTTAAAAGCACCTGCGTATGTAAGAGATGCAGCTTGTCCATGAAAAATCTGATTTTTAAAATGTGTCCCCACCTTTCTATTCTGAATGTTCCAGGCTTTTAGTACAGATTTTCTGAAAATGTTCTGCCTTTCCTTTAAAAATATTACGGAAACCCTACCATGCCACACTCAAGAAAAACATGAGTTCTGGATCAAAAATCCAATGGATATCAATTTTTGAAACCACCTGCAATACCAGCTTCTTGTGCCTCAGTCTAAAGAAAAGAGCTGTTATGTGGCTCTAATTTTATGTGGGCAAAATTTTAAAAGCTTTGTTGCCCCATGAGCAGAGGATTTTGACACCTTCCCTTGAACAGCCAACCAGCAGAAAGATTTCTACACTTGTTTCTATTCAAGCACCAGTATCATCCAATTATTCTTCAGTTAAAACATACTATTTTCACATTTTTTATTTTTTTACCGTGCATTTTGATTGACTGAATATTACATACCAACTAATGCACTTCCATATATAATAATATATTAGTCTGAAATGTTAATCTTAAAAACACTTAAAAATACTCCAACATATTTCGATCTTTATTCAGATCATCTTCATAGAGCTCGAAGGTTCCTTGTTAGAGTCACTGAATTTAAAAAAATTTTTAAAAGGTCAATTGTGGTGATGCAGCAGCATAACGTTTGGTGTATGTGCGTGACGTGAACGTCACACACATACACCAAACGTTATGCTGTTGCATCACCACAATTGACCTTTTAAAAAATTTTTTAAATTCAGTGATTTTTAAATTCAGTGACTCTAACAAGGAACCTTCGAGCTCCATGAAGATGATCTGAATAAAGATCGAAACATGTTGGAGTATTTTTAAGTGTTTTAAGATTAACATTTCAGACTAATATATTATTATATATAGAAGTGCATTAGTTGTATGTAATATTCAAAAATATTTTCACACTTTCCTTCTGTCCACCACCTGTCATTCAAAATTTTGCCACTATTCTGTATGTTCTTTTACATAACACTGTTGGATGGGGCATTTTTTCCATGATAAAGTATTGTAAATAGACTCTCTGCTTCAAAGAATACATTTCTCAAATGCAGTGTCCATCTGCTCTCTATAACTTACAACATATGTCTGAACAACCACATCACATTCCAGCACTGACAAAAGGAAGAACCTGTGGGCTGTGTACCTTAAACAAGCTAGCATCATAGTTCCTAGTGACACGAATGGAGGTACTCTCTGTAAAACAGGTTGTGTACAATAAAAAGATGCACAAAATCCAAACCTATGGCACAGCCAAAGTAATCCCAACTTTCTCATATTACATGCTACAACCCACTTTTGAGTCATAAAAGAATCATACAAGACCACTACCTAATAAATACAGTAATGTGATCCAGACACTATAAATTTAATTTCAATATGATATACTCTATGAATATGCCATGCTACTTTCAGTGTGGACACTTGTACAGAGAAAAATGAATATGTTGATCACACACACACTTGAAGACAGTACAGCAATTCTTAACATCTGAAATTTGTCTTCATTTCAATACATGGAAAAATAAACAAGGATCTGCACATTCCAAAAACACACAATTAAGCAGAAATATTTATAGCCATGATTTTCATTTTAATGGAAAACATGCCTTCAACTAAAAAGGGTCTAAGAGGCTTGAGAAGAACCTGAAACCCATGATGAAGAAAACACAATGGTCCTTTGAAATGTTCAGGAACAATTAACAAATGATACAGCATCATGCCCCAGAAGGACAGAAACTTTATTACCAACACTGTAAAAGATTCAAGGCTCACATTTTCATTTTTCTCTTCAAATGTTATTGAGAAGAGCTGTTAGTATTTCCCAGTTCACGTTACATGAACACTCCAAAACACTATTCCACTATGATTTATGCAAACTTACATCGAGACTGTTTACAGACCCAAGTTGTGAGTTTGACACTCTTTCCTTCTGAGACAGAACAGCATTAACTGGATACCAAGTTGCATTTGCTAAGCTGTGGAAGGCATCCAATCCCACTTTAGGACACAACTGTTCAACTGCCACCTAATTAAAATTAAACCTTCATTGAAGAAAAATTTGTAAGAAGGACACAACTTAAATGCACATTTTCATTGAGCTTTTCAGAATTAACAAATCAACATGCACTGCCAGTAAGACAGTTGACTTGCAGTGCTTCACCATACCTTCACTTCAGGTTGCACACTGAGATGCGAATACCAGCGGTGTATATGGCTCTGTTCTGACAACAGTTCCTGGTGATGTTTGACGCCTGTTGCTAGAGGGAACAAGATGCTCCACACAGCTACATCTGCCACAGTTACCCCATCCTTCATGGGCAGGGAGACAGAGAAAGCAGTCAGTACTAGTACGCAAAGAAAACTAGCAATAAATTATACCAAAAATTCTCAATATAGCAAACTATCTACCATAACGAAAGCTCTGGGTACTGGTACCTGAACATGTTACTCATTTCTCTAGCAACAACACCCATACAATACAGTCAAAAGAAAAGTGACACCCTCAGTTCCAAAACATTTGTGCTTACCATAACAGGGACCCACACCAACAATTAAAGATAACTCCAACAAATATCTTGCACTGAGAAGCTTTCCAAGTGGACAACATCAATGACAAAGATGATACCTAATTTACTCAAATGCAAGACAAGGTTTTGGCCTTAAATTTGGTGCACATATATGTGAGATTGTTTTAAATTTGTGTATGAAGCACTGAACTGGACCGCAGCAAACTAAATCTCTCTGAACCTTACCATGTGGAGCCAAACCAAGGCCTGCATTGTCAAATCATGTGTGATCTGCACTCCCCTCAGATACTATGCAGTGTAGAGTGGTAATTCCATACCGACATTTCAGGACAACCTATTGATCCCCAACTACAAAAGTCAAGAAATCCAAAAGAGAGAACAAAGCACGATGTAAGTTACCTGATACAATCTTCTTTTTTTGGGACTTTGTCCATCATCAAATTTCTTAAAAACACACAACATTGCGGAAGCCGGCCCCACTTCCATTTTCATGCAAAGACGCACCTAACCTGGTAGACCCCTTAGATTAGGGTATTCTCAACCACTAGGCACCACAAAAGCTGTAGCATGTTAAGATATGAGAACAGATCTGGTCCAAGGTTAGTAACAAGAAAATGGCTATTGCAAAATTAAAAATTAACTACAAGAATCAAAAATAAAACCTGGACCAATCCACAAATTATAAACCATAAAAAGAGCCATGAACTCTAACTGATCAGACTACTGACAGGACACAAAAATCCACAACACATGTATTTAAATTCTTAACACCATTAACAACCTCTGTGCAGAAAACCGTGAATCTTCATGGGTTCAAGTAAGTTTATAAACCAGGTAATAAAAATGTAGTATTTAGTTAATGTGGATCATAACAGCACATTGCACCAGAAGTCATTGTGAAGGCTGGTGAAAAGTGCTGCATATCCAATGCATTGGATGAGACTGATGTTGATATGTTATGGAATGGCAGTGAAAAGGACAGGAATGTTAGGAGTTAGTGTGAGGAAGATGAAGGCACTGACTCTGAAGATGTACAGATTGACAATGGTTGATAAAGGCAGATAGAATCTGACATGATTTGTGTATTAAGTGTATGAAATTAAAAGTAATATATATTTTCTTAGCATACATTTTATGGAAGGTCATCTTAGATTTGGAAAAATACGTTTTCCTTTGGCAGACATGTTATTTTAGGATGGGGGTCATCTTGCATTTGGGTAAATACGGTAATTACAGCAGCAAAGGACATACAGAGAAAACAAATTACATTGTTTCTATAGATCTTCCTAAGTGTTCCTTCTCTTCTCAACTATTCCTTACATTACCAAGAAACTGCTAGTCATCAGCTACTTCTTCCAAAACAACCAATTAAAAATGCCAAATAGCAGACGTAATAAATGTCTGAAAGCGAAAATTTAGATACTTCTATTACCAGACTGACAGACAAACTCAGTTACAAGCAACACACCCTAAATGTGGCAATTTTAAGGAAAATTAATCTTCTTACCAAGTCAGGTAATATTTTTAGGTAAAATTGGGCTACATAAACTTAACAACCTTATATTTTAAAAACCGTTCAGTGGACGACTTGAGGTAGACAAGATTCATTTATGCTGAAAAATACAAATAACAACTGAGATTCATCTCTTTCAACCACTGCATGTAATTCATTTCCAAAATTTAGTTTCTCCTAACAAATATCACAGTAAAACTGGCATCATGTGCAGTTTATTACAATGACAGTCTCTCGCTTTATGCATGGTCTCACATGAGCACATTTTTAGGATTACTTAATATATTGACTTGTTCCATCATCTGGCATTCCAATGATGGATCTATTTCTGACCTCAGTGCACAGATAGGGAGGAATCTACTCATTAGGGACTGATAACAGATATTCCCAATTAATGGACCAGTAAAACTTTGTTCCTTTCATAAATACCAAATGCTAACATGAGAATATTCACCAAATTTATGGCACACTTGCAATATCATTCTCATGGCTGAGATATATGACATCATGTTGACGATACGAGTGTTCTTTTATCAGCTGACAGTGAGGCTGAGTTACAGAGCAATATGAACCTGGCCATTGACTTCATGACTAAATGGTTTTCTGCAAATAAGACCACCACGATTTTGATTCACTGCTGGAAACAGGCAATTGCTTGACAATGAATTCCCCTCATAAAATCAAAATCACTGGGATTCTTTAGTTACAAAACTGTACACCACGCAAACGTACATTCTGACCAACCCTTCTACATCCTAATAAGTAAAATGTAAAATACAGTTCAACTAGTACTATTAGTGTAGTTAAATCTACTATTCATGTAGGTCACATGAGAAAAACAGAAGTGTTTATATTTATGGTGGGGAAACTTTTATCAAAACTAAGTTTAAAAATGCACAGAAGTAATTTCCTTGTTAGGTTTTAGGCAGTGCAAACCCAAAAGGTACCCCTGACAGTTCAGTCAGGTCTTCAGTCTTCTCAAAAGAAATGATTCTTGCAATCACAGTCACCATTTAACAAGAAGATCTATAACATGTACATGTACTTTGCTCTACATTTGTCTAAATCAAATATGGTACTGTAAAACCAAATTTTTAAGATTAAGGAAAAAATTAATGTTATACGGTGGTGAAGTGTGGAAGAATCAAAAACAGTAACTGAAAATAAACTGGATACTTATCAGTACAAAAATGATGATTCTGCAATAGATAGGATATAAATGTCACAGAAGAAAATATATGTACAATGGGTGGTATCAATACAAATGAGGAAAGTTCACACAGACGAATATTTAAGCACTGAACTCATCATATTTATGTAGCAGAAATGGACACAGCAACACAGCGTATGCACCTGTGGTCCATATAGTGTAGATGCTGATTGAATGGAAAGTGCTGAATGATGTGAAAATACTATCATATGTTCATCTGGAACAGGATGGGTGAGAAACATACCGTAACAATTTTACAGCACTAAAATCAAAGTAGAGATATACAAAAAAACTGAACACAAAGAATGCCTACAGACAAAACAAATCTACCAATTTCGTCTGCATATAACATGATCCCATTCCCCTCCTTCACAACCTTCAAATTTCATGAACATACCTAAACAGGAATTGTTCAACTTCATGCATCATTATGAACCCCCACCATCACCATTGTTGAGATGAAAAATTAGGGAAAAAGAGTGTCTAATATTCAGGTAAATCTGGTATAATCACTATGTAAAATGTAAAATCACCTAAAAATGCATATAACTTACCCCAACAAGGAATTTATTTTCTGAAAGAGCTGAGTTCAGAGTAGTTAGCAGCTCTTTCAGATGGCTGTCCACTCCAGTGTCTGGCTTGGTTGCAGTACTTAGGTAAAATGCAAGCACAGGCTGTTAACAAAAAGCATTTCATTAATTTATACAAACAGCTCCACATTATTCCAACCAAAAATCTTTAACATAATGCACAGTGAATGTACCAGATTCATATAAAATCAACTGAATACCGGTAGTCACTTTGAGTCCACACACAATAATATTATTACATTAACACATGACAAGATGTGGACGGATCATCTGGCTCAGGATTAGGAACAGTGTCAGGCTTTTTTTTTTTTTTTGAAAAGGTAATGAACATCTGGGTTCCATTAAATGCAACAAATGATTGACTAGCTGTGGAACTATCAGTTTCCCATGGACTCAGGGCCATGGAATTCATTAATACCATGTAAATGAGGCTTGGAATAAGTATTTTCCTAATGCGTCTTTCTGCTACAGACTTTCAGATGTGTACTACAGTGGAAAACTAGTTCAGGCACTCGCAAATGTAGACTTATGAATTATTAAATTATCATTATCTCTTCCTAGTACTTACCTGTAATTGTGACGATTCCCATTCCAGCCACTGATCTACTGCTACACTGGACTTCTGCAGTGGTGGAAACAACAACCGACTGGCTGAATTTGTTGAAAAGAGAAATTCACCACTATCCAGCTCAAGAACAGGAAGGTGACATGGAGACTGAAAACGTGGATCTATAAAAACGCCAGCACAGTAAAAAAAAAATTAATACAGACCACGACTTGCTACGAAGGGGCTAACAGCGTAAAATGGACACGAACAAATGTGACTGTTTGCTAAATCCAAAGTACAGTATGCAGAACAAAATTAGCAGTCACACAGTTATCGCATCTTTAAAGATTTATTTTCTTCTCATTTAGATTATTCTAGGTTACCTAAGTCTTCAACCACAATTATTTTTATTTTAACTTTAATTTCCGGTTCTCTTACCGTATGTAATGTTTCACCGAAACCTACCGTTCACACTAGCGACTTCAAGTTTCAGTTCTTTCTGGGCAAAATTTGCCGATATTAACACTTTAAGTGACAGCGGATTATTCTCGTTTGTAAGCAGCTTCATTATTTTCTGTTTAATATGTCACTATAATAAATAACAGAAAAATCAATCGCATTAATGCACAACAGTTCGTCTACTACCTTCCGTCCACTACCGTAAGAAATGCCACATGGCCCTGATTATACATGCGCGTCACAATGTTCTTGCCACACAAAACAAGTCACACACAAGCAAACAAGTCCTTTCATCATCACACAATTTGATAAAATTGTACTCATATGCATGGATATTACAGATATGTTTTCGTTCAAACTTTACTTCTGAAATACACCTGCGAGATTCCAAAAATTCAAAGCATAGTAACATTGGTACGCCTGCAACACGAAAGTTGCATCAGCCTTTTCTCACACCTGTGACTTTCGTTGTCACAGATCAACTGTTCGTTGTGATGTAAGAGGATACTAGTTACAGGTGAGGTGTCCATCTGTTTGGCATGGCGCATGGGCTGTTGCGGCGCGGAATGACTGTTGCAGCTTCGATATATGTTGGTGAGCCTGATTACCGCCAAAGTGCACAGTGCTTTTGGCTATATGTATAATCTGTGGCTTATGGTGAAGTTAGTACGTCGTGAGCACAGATCATGTCCTTGGTAAGTCCACACTTTTCTCGCGTTTGGAGTACCCATGTTTACTGCAAGCCGCCACGTCCCTCTCTCGTACGAGATGAATCCAGTCCATGCCCTCCCATCCTATTTCAACATTATCTTAGCACATCTGGGCCGTCAAGCCCTTACCTTCAGCTTCTCCGACCAAACCTCTGTATGAATTTCTCGTCTTGGTGGTACCCGCACGCCTCATACCTTGCCCATCTCATCCTGGATTCATCACCGAAATTATATTTGGCGAGAAGTACAAATCACAGATCATCTTGCCCAAAAATGTATAAAATATAGATACATTACAGCTATTTTTACATTTCTTTACAACACCGCTTACTAGCACAGACAGACGCAATACTCAGTGGTCCACTTCAGTATAAACATCAACAAACAGCAAGGGGATATTACCCCCTTTAGAATGAAGATGACAGTAATGACATAGGTGTTTGTCTGCTACTAAACATAAAATTATTAAGACACCTAAAATGCCCGTAATTAATCTATATTTTATACACTTTAATCGACGTTTATTTTAATTTCATATGTGCACATCCTGGAATATCATTTATTATACATGTATTCCTCTGTAAATGACCTCTCTGAAGATGACCTGTACGGGCCGACACAGGTACGAAAACCATCACAAAATAATAAATGGTTAATTACGTGTACATGTGCAATTAGCTGCATTATATATTTTATATTCCCTGTAGCCGATTCCTATGGTAGCACGCTTGCTGGGATGCGGGGTCGGATCCCGCAGGGGGAATGGAAGTTTGTCTCTTGTGGGTGTTGTGTGTTGTCTGGTAGAGGTCTCTGCTTCGGGCTCATCTCACGACCGCAGGAATCCTACCAAATGTGGTGTGTCTGAGTATTATCGTGCAGCCTCGATAATGAGGAGGCCCTGGCCCTCTAGGGGCTGTTCCGCCATGGAAAATAATACATATATTCCATATTATTTTAACATTGGGAACCCTGCATTTAGTGCTACCCCACGTAGTCGTCATCCGCTGAAGAATAATTGTAGAGATATGCCCATAGCCGTTAAATAAATTCCGATTCTTTTTCATACTGGAAGGACACAGACACACGAAGCAAGCATTGTCTACGGTTATCTCAGACTAAATGATCACTATTCAGTAGTAAAAGTAAGGTTCAATATGTGCAAAAAAGCTCTGCATTCAAAAATTCAAACCCTTTCACTTGTCGTACAGTGCAGCCTTGTAATTCTTCCTAAATTTTAAGTGTGACATACCACTGTGTTTCGTAACATATCAGCAATTAAAAGGCACGTTCTAACACAGTGGTAAACAACCTTTCGGGCATGAGGGGAAAGTAACAGAAACAAATATTTGTGGAACACATAAATAATTCCCTAATTTTTCACTTATGCATAATTAGCGATAACACCCTGTCGTCAGTAATGTCATGTAAAACATGTCTACATTTAATCTCACAATATATGAATTGACCACACAAAATTTGCAACTGATTTTACTTCAGTACACGTTCTTTTTTTGTCAGATACTAATATTTAGCCATCACCCCACTCTCCGTTTCTAAATTGTAAACAAGGAAGGCAAATGGCTTGATAATTACTTTCACGTGAGATGGAACGTTTGTTTCTAATTTTGGTATGAAATGTATTTTGTGTTGTCAATTATACAACGTATTTCTGAATAATATTTCCGTCTGAATGTGGATAAAATAACTATTCTTCGAAGATAACAACTTGGTGCTTTGTAATTCTGAAATCAGACCGCGGGCCGCATTCTGCTCATTGCTGGTCTGACACAACTGTTGTTACCGTAAAACAACATCTTTTACTTTGCAACAGAAGCAGCTACATATTTCGACCCTAATGGGTCATCTCCAGGCTCGAATATGAAAAATTTTAAAATAATGGACCATATAACTTTACAATTTTATTATTCCCTTGTCATAAGAACTCAACCTTGAGTAAGTCTTACAATATGTTACTTGTATTAATTTATGCCTCATTGAAGCCTGTAAAACGACGCATTCCAAGTTACGTTAGCTCAGTTTTTAAACTCCCTTTCCATTTTTAGGAATACAATTATTTACTTAGGGAGGTAGGTAAAATAATGATTAACATAACACAAAAGTACTCTAGGTTCTTAACTTAAAATCCCCTATTCTATTCAACTTAAGAATTAAGTTTCGTTTTTTTATAACTCGAATCTTCTTTTGCTGCCATTTATCCTTTTTTTTATCTACTACCTTGTCTTGGTATACCGAATGCAGTCATTCGATACATTAACCAACAAATGCACTCGACGAAAACAATACAATACACATAATTAAAAAACAAAACAAGTTCAGTCAACGACTGTACTGTCGAAGATGTAGAATTACTTACATCTCCAACAGAGTGTTGAAGCTGTAGAATTACATACATCTTCGACAGTA
>Ga0209629_10002111_pt1 | contig 13263 bp, 7 predicted proteins | sample TergutCu122P5_FD_187286 | JGI IMG/M metagenome (GOLD analysis project Ga0209629, IMG submission 187286) | Cubitermes ugandensis P5 segment gut microbial communities from Kakamega Forest, Kenya - Cu122 P5 (SPAdes) (version 2) | ecosystem: Host-associated > Arthropoda: Insects > Digestive system >... | reverse complement strand
TCTGCATTGATTCAGTGTTGAAACATTGTGCAGCAAATAGAAAGAGACTGTTTCAGCGTTGCCAAACGTAGGTCCATATATATACGACGTTAGCATTTCTGGCTTTACTAGGAGCTCCATATATATACGAAATTAGTAGCCTAAGGGTTAATATTATTAAATGGCAAGTGAAATTTAATCCGGTAGCCTAAGGGTTAAAACAATGCAAGAGTTTGGAAAATCTTAATTAACCTTGTTCTTTTACACACAACCTGTCTAATGTTTTTATGTGTCAATGTTTCCAGAATGCTGCTTTTGCACAAATATTTGTCTAGAAGTACAACCAGACCATACATATGACAAAGCTAGACTGGATGTAATATCTGTTTATGGTGGTCCAAGCTCACCCCTATGAAAAGATGTGAAAAATTTCAGGGCTCTCAGTGGGGATGTGGACAAATGAACATGGAAATATGTCACTGTACAGCCCTGACAAGGTTACAGCCTAGATTCTTCCCACACGTTCCTTCCCAACACATAATTCATAAGAATCATCAACCCTTCAGATGTGTATGTTGCTGTCTGTTCTATCTATACAATTTCTAAACAACTTATGCATCTGTAATTTGGTCACTGCGAAAAAAACATATTTGCAATGAGAACTACAACAATAAATAAAATTACATTTCAATACAGCACATGAAGTGCATATGCCAATGAAGATGATACAGGCATTCCAAACTGAAGAATATGTTAATAAAATAAAATACAAGGTTTACAGGAAAACATTAATAATGCTGCTCTTCCATGGTTTACTATACAAATGTAAAGTTTTCCTCTTGAATAAACACATTTCAACTTGAAACACCATTAACAACAAATACAAAAATATATTACATCTAAGTAAAATTCAAGAAATAGTTCAATGAATTGCAATTTCGGAAATTAACTGAAACCAATTTGTTACAGTAACCATATATACTGGTCAATACAATGCACCTGTTCTTTGGTGGATAGCACAATTGTTGATAATTGTCCCACATTTTTTGTCATTGCACATTTTACCTATTAGTGCAGTATGATACAACTGCAATGACCAATCTTGCACTGATTTTGAAAATATTTTAATCTCCAAGTAATTTGTGCAACTTATGTTGTAGGGAAACTATGGAAAATTAAAACTTGTACTTCCTATACCTGGTGGGGAGACACAACCTTCCCAAGCTTTCGGAAACTGTAAAACAACAGTAACACAAGACAGACAGCAGACACCTATCTTAAGCACTAGTTTACAGACACTCCACTGCATTCTATGGTGTACATGATTACAGACCTGTACTTAGGCACAAGACAGAGGTCTATTTGCTCAAAGCAAACAAATTGTAACTTATCATCATCACAGAAAAGAAAATCAGACCACAGACATACAACTATCTCCCACAATCTGTACAAAAGACCACAGATATCCCATTCACTCCCACAAACTACAGTACAAAAGGTAAATGAAAAAAATGAGATTCTATCTTATCTCAGCATTGCAGAATAAAAAGCACCTCCCCTCACATTCAATCTGATATATTACACATCACAACATTGAAAATTCTTTGAGCCCCTAAAATTAACAGTGAAGCCTCAGTCTTATCAATTATTACTACAGTATATACATATTTCTCACTTCTTTGTTTCAACACTCGATTGACATTATGAGTTTTATACTGGGGAAATCTAAACGATTACATGGGCTCTCTCTGACCAGTCTAGGAAGATTCTGTGCCACTTAAGGGTCACACTAATGATGCCACAGACATCGTGAAGAACTGCAAGCATTCTTACTTTACAATGGTAGGTGAAGTAAACCTGACTATAATAAATGTTCGCATAGTAGCCCTGATACAACAATTACAATACCTTGATGTGAAAAGCATGAAGTTATTGCAGGATAATAGGTTAAACATTATTTAACCTGCAATGTTCCACTGATGTAAGACCTTCCTGCTTGATGCATGCTCTTTTACATTCTTACATTTTGTTTTTTGCTCCCTGAACTGTTTGAATGCAAAAGTGTGGTTACATTTCTTAAGCTCAATTATGTATAAAAAAGATGGGCAATCCACAATTTCTTTTTTATTTTCTGAGTCCTTCATTCTTTAAGCAATGCAACCAGAGGGCAGAACATTTATTTACTTATTTGAACATTTTTTTTATGTGACATGAAAGAAAGCTAACACATCCATGGGAAGACTTTTATTTTCAGTCAAAATTACTGGTCACATAGCATGTATTATTTCTATTACCCACACATACACAGCATGATGTAAACATGCAAGTTAAACATAACAAAAATTTTAATATGTTTCCCACAAATTTTCGAACTTTAACTGGAAACCAGAAACATCAGAATCCCACTGAATGTTCTGGAATTGGAGTTGGATACATTTTTCCACCTTATTTTTGAAATAACAAGTAAAGTTTCCACTTACTTTCATTATGGTACATGTTACTTACAAACTCTTCTTCACACACATTAACAGGCAACAAGTTTCTTAGACATCTGTGCACACAAATACATACACAGTGGACCCACCATCTAATGTCTCTGAAAGGAAGTTTACCCTTGTTCAATGCACAATTTTAGCATTCCCTACCCAATGTCCAGTAAGTTACATTTCTCCATTTAAGGTCTTCCTGAACTGAGTGGCCTCAGAGAAACATCAATGCACAAGAAGATACAAAGTGCACTGCGAATGTATTAGTACTTTCAAAATACTACAGCTCTTCGCAACAAAGTAAGATACATTAAGTACTAATTCCACGCAAAAATGAATCCTACTATACAAACAGTTTTCAGCATAAAACCAAGAAGCAGGGGTCTGATACAACTCAATAATTTGGAAGTGTTATGGTAAAAGTTCAAAATTATTCACAAGAGGCAGATGTGGAAGCTTTTACAGTCAACAGAACAAAGTTGTGGACACACAACCTCAACGGGGCTAGTGAAATAATTACGCTTTCTGTGTTCATTACAAACAACATGGTCAAACATAACTGCTTCTTAACAAAATCACTAATGTACCATCTCACCATCATTTCCAGCTCCCCAGTAATTTTTAAGGGCTTCTGATACTAACACATAAACATATGTACATGGATGAACTGTTTCTATAAACATTAGCTCTGTACAATAACAGCACATAATCAAAAGGAAAATGACTCAGTTATTCATGCTACACAACTCTTAACCTCATGAACTGAATGCTGATACCGCAACATGTAGGAGCTGCAAAGAATTAAACAACATGCCATAAGAAGAGGAAAAATGGGAATTGAAAGGAAAATGGAAATGTATAATTTCAAATGGTACTTGCATTTCTTCCACAATCAGACTTCATATACAGTAAAAGGTAAAATGAAAGCCAGAAACTGCCAATACAGAGTAAAATTATCCAGCACTTTGACAGTAAGTTTGCTCTAACATATTTTTCCATTCACTCCACTGCCATTTACACCTCCCTCCATTTCTCCATTAATTTCAGTTTTCTGAGAAACAGTTAACATATTTTTAGGGCTCAGTTCAAAGGTGCGGAGGTTATTAACAGACATAAACAGCTAACTTGTGAGCAAAGCACCACAAGTGGAAGACTCCAGAACAGTCTGAATGGCTCTAAGAGTCCAACTGCAGTGCTACACAGACTAGCTTTACCCACCAACCACATTTAGTTTTCCATTGACAGCCATTATGGTGTGTTAGTTCAGCAGTAATACTTCTGTAGAGCCCACATGCAAGCTGCTTTTGGTCAGTCATCATTCGGTCTGTCAGCAAGATCATTCTATCAGCATACCTGATTCCTGTCATCATGGAATATACTGCTTTTGCCTCAATAAGTGCAAATATGAGCCAGAAAAAATCTATAAATTTATGAAAAGTTAACATCTATTGGCATTACTCAACGTGCAAATAAGTAAATGATCATTTAAGACAACTTGGATATATATCACAATCCTATGTCACACATCTTAACACAGTACTTACTATACATTCAAAATCAACCAGCTTACTGATAAAACTGTTTGCTGATATCGTACAACAACTGTCACTTTAAGCTATTTCAGACATTCTGAATCATCACAGAAAATCCAGCTGTTTTTAGAACAGCAAAGTGTGAATGGAAGTCCCCCCCGCAATTAATTCAAACAGTTGTCATCTGCAGTTTAAGAGTCATTATTCTTTATGAAACATCTGCCACATACAGTTCACAGTGAAATTATCTCACTGTTGGAGGAAAATTAGAACTAATTAAAAATGTGCTCAAAAGCGGCACACAAGTACCTTCAATTTGGAAGTATGTAATTCTATTATTATTATTATTATTATTATACTTATCACCTTTATGCAGGGTATTTACAATTATAAACCTGAAACAAACCACATTTCTAGGGTATATGGTGTTCTAGCTGTTCTGTATTTACAATTTGTGCTACATGTAATGTTATTTTGCCCATGAAATATGTTTTGTACTTTTACATTAGCACTTTCCATAGTATGTGTGCAGTGCCCAGTATGACTGTTTTCTGCAGCTCCTTTATTGTTGTTGTTGTTGTTGTTGTTGAGGAAATAGTATGTATTAGTATTCTTCTCTGCATTTCAGATTAAAATTAATTTTATTCTTCACACTTATGGATAAATAAAGTGACACTTGCATGTACATGCGCACGTGCTCTCTCTCTCTCTCTCTCTCTCTCACACACACACACACACACACACACACACACACACAAAAGAAAAAAGAAGAAACAAAAAAGTTGCAGTACAAACTATCGACAACATAAAACCATACAGGAAACAAGCACACGTATGTTCTGAACAAAATAATACAACCTTGTCAGTCGTGGCAAAAATAATTGGGCTGAAGTTCACAAAGGAAGATGATAAGTGTAACATCTGGTATGAAAATCTTTTGGGTAGATTTTGGCCACATTCTTGTTTTTAACAATTCTGGCACAGTTCAGCTTTTTTGTGCTACAAATTACACTCAGCAACATAAAAGATATACGCTTAAATGATGGATTTTTGTAGGGTAACACAAATGTGCATCAGCAACAGTTCATGAGCAATTCATGTCAAAAATACTGTTGTTTGACAATCACAACTGAGCTACAAAACACAAGAGGAACAAGTATGGCTACATGCAGTTTCTTCTGACCTGCCAGGTATCCTAGCTGATAAACAAAACTGTAAGGACAGACAGCACGCGAGACTTCATAATTATGTCACAACTACATTTCACAGACATTAAGGACCTGAACAGTTTATTCCAAATATGATTATCAGAGGCTAGAGTACTTCTTAACTGATCACAATGTTTGAAGTACATTTAAAAAGTAAGAAATTCTAAATCAGTGGTTCTGAAGCAAGAATGTAATTTGGCTTCATACAACAACATACTACATTAACTTACCAAAAAAATATATGGAGCCACAATCGATCAGAAATGTGAAAAAAAATCTTATGTTCTGATTTAAATTCCTACTATACCGGGGTGGTGTGCAGGCATACAAGAAATTTGGGGGGGGGAGTTCCACTCACCCCTTGATAAATAGGCACTTCACTTGTAAGATTAAGGTGAGATACACACAAACATATTTGTATTAAAAAGTGAACTTCTGCCACTAACAAAGGCTCATACAATCAGAGAAAACTGTTGCTTTTTTGGTGAACTAAGTGTAAAGAATGACTTTGAATCTCAGTTCATCTGATTAAATTATAGAGTGATACTTTATTACTGGAACCACAAATTTCCTAACACTTGACATACAACTATAACTTGAAGAAATATACCTTTTGAAGGTCCCATGGGGATATTAATTAGGAAGCTGCTTGGGATCTTGGAAAAGCTACAGCTTCAAAGGATTTGGAAACATCTTTAGACAGAATTTGAAGTTCATCTTAAGTGTCAGAGGACTGTAGGAAGGCAACGTATTACCACACACTTAGCAATTCAGTAGAAGCTTTAAAACAAAACAGTCAACAGTCAAAACCACTGAATATCCTCCTGGTTCCAAATGGTCTAAAAAGGAAACTGGACTCACCTAAATATTTTACTTTGATTCACAACAGTCAGGACATAAATAAGTATAATTAATAAGCTATTAGGGTGTTCAATGGCACGAACGTTCACAGTTACATACTCATACACGATACTACCCGAATGCTCACTTCATACAGGCAATGCGAAGAGGTAACCATGGAGGTGGTCAGAATAACACTGCATAATGTAGCCTAATACAAAAGTAAGTACAAGTTACTGCGCTAATTCACGTTCTTCAACAGGCCTGCTTATGATCATATCACTGTGACTTGTCATATTTGAAGCAGCAGCTTCCTCAGCCACGTAAAACTGTGTGGCTGGGGAGCCAAAGTACTTCGTGAGTGCATATACCACAGCCTCGTACGTGGCCATCATGATTGCTGTGTTTGGAATCTGGCGAATGAGCTGAGTACCCAGACCACGATATACACCACGATAACCCTCCTCCCGTGCTACAGTTGACAGTGTCTGCCAGAATGAGCGGTACTTTGTGCCTTCCTCCCTTAGTCTTGTACGTGCCACTTCTGAAAAATGAGATTGTAAAGTAATTTGTCAAATGAATGAATAATACATAACACAATATGATGGGTGGATTTACTGGTTTATACATGTGATACACATGTTAACAAGTACAGCTATTTGTAACCATATAATAGTATGTATACCAAACTATACTGACTGGACTCACTCCCAGCTATTCAGTTGGTCAAAACATATTGTGAGGAGTCCAGTCTCCTGAGATATGACACCATTTCAGTCAGTACACATACACTTAAGTTCCAGAGAAGCTTGCTGCCCCGACCTTCAGGAAAATCCACATCATCAGGGTAGTCCTACCCTGATGACGGGGGCAGCTAGCACCTCCAAAACGCTGATATGTACAATTTACAAGGTAACATATCCCACAAAACTGAAATGTTCTTCAGTACTGCTATGATAATCTCAAATGTCACAGAACTTTCCAAACTTGTATGATTGAATTCCCTGCATCTTCTGAGATGTTAACATCACCCAACAGGAGGACACCCTTCTCAGACTACTTAACCCTGAAGATGGAGGCAGTATGCTCCTCCAAAACGATTGTAACTATTTACCAGTCGACACACTGTGACATCCCAGAAGACTTGAATCTTCATCAGTACCAATGTCAAAACCTCAAAGCTTACAAACCACAGCTGGTCACTATCCTGAGCTAATTCAATCCATTTCACAACCTTGGAACCCTTTTTAGGTGTGTTCGCAAGAATTGCAAAGAGAGACTATTAGCTTTGTCATGCCCGTCTGTATGTCCGTCCAGATGGGTCAACTACATACCCAATGAACAGATTTTCATGAAGCCTGATAATTGCCATGAGATAACAGATTTCTACGAGTATTTAGCAGATGGTGGTGTGTTAAAAATAACAGAATTGTTAATACACCTATGACATTATATCAGTGGCTAGACCTAGTGTTTTTAAGTCCAACTGATGCAACCTACATGTTACATACTCCCTTGAGACAGAGCATGCGAAGCAACTTGAGCTAGTTTGTTCTTATGTGTATGTGTGTGTGTGTGTGTGTGTGTGTGTGTGTGTGTGTGTAAACAACAAACTGAATGCAGGGTAGATGAGAGAAGGTAAGACAGTTGTAGTATCAAAACCAGTGTAATCCTTTCAAATTTTCCAACCAAGAGATTTTATATATACTTTTTTTGGTTTTGTCCACTCATTGTACTTTACTGACTCCTCTAGCAATTCTGCCTTCTAGGAATTTGCATTGTGGTTTATGACTGATGAAAATAAAACTGTAGAGATGAAACTTGTGTTGAAAGTAAATGGATCAGGAAGTGAACTTGGGGTTTGGAGCACCAAAACTAAGCAATAAATGAGAAAGTTACATCAAATCCCATAACTGGTACGAGGACATTGAACACTGAAGACTGTATAAAACAAGGCTGGGTAATAATTTCGGTCAGAGTTGGCCAGAATGTACACTAAAACGAAAGTTGAAAGGCTCAGGTTAAGGTGGCTGAACATGCAGAATATTGATAAGAGTTGAGAGTGAAGTCATGGAGACACACAGAAAACTATAGAAACAGGCATCTGTCACCAAGGAGAATCAAGTTACTTTGAAGGCTGATTTGTTAAGGGGTTAAATGCAGAAGTGAATGAATGAGTAGGAAGGAAGGAATGAAAGCTATACTGATGCAACCATTCAACTAGCTACAATCAGCATGACCATTATCTGTTTCTTGCCTACATAGGACTAAGTCAAGATTGTTTCCGGGGTTCAGCCACACCTCCACCTCACAGGTATCAAAGTCTATTTCTCCAGGGCTAACATGGCTGAACCTAAAGCTATCACCATCTCCATATAGTACTGAGGTTAAAAATACATGTATGTTGAGCATTGCAGCCAATTCCTCTGTACACCTTTATGATAGAGTAAAGGTAAAGGAGTCCCGTAACAGGCCCAGTGTGGCCCAGAGGGTTCCAGGAGGTTTAGGCTCCCAGATTTTCATGACATTCGGCACATGAAGGTGGTGAGGTCGTCAGCCTCACGCACCGGCCGCCTTTACCCCCAGGAATGTTCCTGGTACACATTTTCACTAGGGGCTGAGTCGACCCCAGGGCCATGGTACGGTTGGAAGGAATATGTCACTGAAAAATCCAGTGACACCACCGGGAATCGATACCAGGACCGTCCGACTAGTGGCGCAACGCTTTAACCACTACGTTACCCCAGGCCCCCCTGTATGATATCGTAGTTTGGTTTAATGACAGTGACTGTTCATACTCGTATATGTATATGAAGTGAATAACGACCTTTGAAAGCAGTAATACTTATTCTGTATTGTGACTGATTACCAGTGAAAACGAGACTATAAATATACAATTACAGAGACACAAAAATCAAATTGTGATTATATATAATTACAAATCGGGACCAATTGAAGTAAAACACATTTTTTTAAATTGGTGTGGTGTGCCAAATGAAACCTTAAAGAACTATCTCTAGCAATTCTTCACAACTTGGTTAACAGCCAAACATTACAATCTGCATCCAAAACATCAACTTCTCAAGAATCTGAATGGTGCAACAAAAACAGAAAAAAAAAAAAACAAAGATACGAACTGCATTTCTATATATTTACTGCAGCTCCAACAACAATAAAGTTATTCATTCTTTGCAAAGGAGTTTCACATGTTGCACAGTGTAACCACCGCTAACGGGAACTGGTCGTCTGCAGGGCCGCTTTAAAATAAACCAAGAGTCAACATATGAGATGCCAATCCAAACAGTCACAGTTCCTTATTCTTCAATATGTCACTGCAGACCACAACAAACAGGCAGATTAGAAACTTACAGAAATGGTATACTGAATTTAAAACACATCTGTCTGTCACAGGAGGAAATCATCCCACCACTTGCGGACATGATGCAAATAACCTGCGCTGAGTATTATCAGATGCAACACCATGCAGTTTGGTAGACATGCACCAAAGTTTCTGATAAACCTGCCACCGGGCCACAACATTGAACACGGAGGAAGCAGGCTCCTCCAAAACACTGGTATCCTTCTACAAAACCACATGTTACACCCAGATGACCACGCAAAGAGCTGTAAAACTGTACACTGAAAGTACAGCACAAACCTGACACATCTCTTGGTTGCCCCCACATTACAGGGTTTTACAGAAATTACATGAGATAAAATATGCATCTGGGGGGGGGTTAAATATACAGTGCAGACTCGAACTGTTGCTAGCTAGAGGCACGAGTGACGGATCCGACAGTACGTGTACTACATATTTATTGACAAGTTCACAAATCGCATATGTACAAATTCAAGTACTTTATTATGTTCTATGGGAAACAAAAGTATGTAAATAAAATTAACACGGAGGTGGAAAAAGTAAAAATTCCGCTTTCGAAGTAAACGAAATATTTAAAAAAAAACTCCATTTCAATTTGAAAATTAAAAAATAATTTTTATGTATGTAAATAAACAATCCAAAACAGACCAGATTTAACCCTTTATCGACGCTGCAGTTTGAATTACCGTCCAGGACAGAGGAGTTTTGTAACTTACGTAACCCTTAAATGCATCCACGACCTACGGTGTACCAAGGCCGGCAAAAGGTCAAGAATTACACGTCCATACAAGGCACCGGACCAGCACAGAAGGGTTAAGGTCATATCAAGGTCACTTCCGATCTTAGGCACACATTTTTCTGCGAATCCTAAATAATTTAAGGAATACATTTTTAAAATACCAAACAAATGTCGTTTAAATTTACACTCCGCCGTTCAAACACGTTACCTCCCTTAATGTTCATGGCAATTCTGTCTGAAGCCCATGCAACAGCGCCGTGGAAGGCGGCAACTTCTCCGACTCAGGTGTGTGGTGCATTATCTAAACAGGATCCTGCAGGCGGACATCAGCAGACTTCAGGGCTAAGTCACTATCGCATGTGTTCACTGTTGTCACGTCAGAAGTACGGTACTGCTACGGGACACAGTGCACGACGAAGGGTCGAATCTGGTCGCAGTATCACAGCAGCTCGGCTCCCTCGCGCTATTCATTCTAAACTTCGCCTCACAACGCGTCAGGCAGCAATTTTATACTTATTAAAGAAACATTTTGAAGATGGAAACCAAACTCAAAGTTTTGTTTAGTTTCGAGCCCACCAATACCGAGAACAAAACCGACCAAATTGGACTGATATTCATGATGCAATTCAGCTAACAGCACTAACACCATGAAGCAGAGACTCTCTTGAAAGGCTAACAGCTGCTCAGTTAAGCAAGAAACTGCTCGCATAATGTAAATGCCGAATGTTCATTGCCGTGTGCACAACAACCTGCCACTGGTCCCTATCCTAGGCCAGACGAATTCAATCCACAACCGTAACATCCATTTTAATATCATCCTCTATCTACGCATAGTTCCGAACACATTCCAATCCCAGAAATGCGCCCTACCACTCAGTCTTCCTATGCCGAATCTAAAACCCGTCAAGATACCAAACTGTAATTTTCCCCAGACTGCAGCCATTCGAACGGACATTATGTAGTTTCGTCAGCAGGCGCAAACGTTAGGGGGATCTCCTGCCACGATCGTCTGTGCCTTCCAACATTAAAGAGCAAAAAGTTTCATCAACGTTGGCACAAATCTACCCAGCTGCACGGCATCGTATCCCAGAAGACCTGGACCATGACACCACCGTCAGACCCTTCAACTGCACATAGTTTTGATTTCTCAAATTAAGGGGTGTACAGTGACTGCAGGTGATTGACGACAAAGTGCTTAGGCCGGTATTGCGACGGCAGCAACAGCAAGTTAGAAAATTGCTCTTACGTATAAGGACTTACTCATGAGTAGACCAATAGATCAAACGAAAACAGATCCTCACTGAATGTGAAGGCATGGAAAACATTTAATTGGCTCGGGTATGATGCAGTAGTGGGCTCTGAAGAACAATGTAATGAACGTTCGGATTCCATAAGAGGCAAGAGATTCATCCACAGTTTCTCAGACAATCTGCTGCTGTTGCTGTTGGTCTCCGTCGTCGTCGTCGTCGTCAATATGCGCTTATTTTCCCATATAAGCACCGCAAAATACATTATTATAGCCCTAGCGACAGAATTTATTAACCTCGTAACCAACGAATACGGCGCAATCACTTACGCACAAAAAAAGCCACAAGGAATCAATTGGGAAAAAAGTGCAGAGGTTCGACCCCAAAACGTTACGCCACGCAGCGAATTTTCCGGAACCTCCTCCGCCAAATAAACCCTGAAGATCAACGAGTCACAGAAATGTAGAAGCGCGACTGATTCTGGTTCGTATCAGTTGCGCTTCCGAAACAACAAGAAGTGACTACAGGTCGATGTTTGTTAGAGCGGTGTTCACCTGGCAAGATTTCGGCATCAAGCCAGGCTGGCAACAGCGCGGTCGAGTTCCAAAACGAACCGTCAACAAACAGGAATGTAACACAGACGGCTAAATCTACAGGTAAGGTTGCCAGCAGTAAGCACACCATGCCATTCGCCAATCACGCCAGCTCCATTATTACTCGCACACATTGGACATTAATCACTTACGAGCGCTTCTTTGTCAAATGTCCAAATGCAACACATGCAGACCACCTCACTGAATCAAACTGTTGTGTTACAATACCACAGGAATCGCTGCACTCAGCACTGTATAGTTTAAAAGACTTGGCGCTTCTTGGTTTGTTAACGACTCTTTACAAACTGTTATGCAGCATCCAATGGTAAAGCGACTTGCGAAAGACGGACATGCCACAGCATTCAGACTGCTTCCGGCGCCCGCCCAAACTACCCAACAGACACCAGATAAGGGGGCCGCGAAATAAAGCTGACCTTTCTATTTGGTGTTGAGGTTATATGCTGAGCTATATCTCCACTTCCCCATACGGTTTCGTAGCATGGTGAGTTGTTAAGCACAAGGATAACTTCAGCTTCACAATGGTAACTTCATCTTTAAATATCGATGTTGGGTAGGGCAGCAGTAACCTCACTCAAGAGGAAAGAAATTTTGGCAGGGACGCTCCCGAGGTTTTTCCGTGTTTTTCCTCAGTTGTAAGGCAAATGCCAGGGTTAAACTCGCAAAGTCGGGGCACGGACCGCATCTCTTCAGAATTATTTTCTTTTTTGTTGTGCTTGTCATTGTGTTATGCTATTGTCTTTATGCTGTTCTGTTGTTATTATGTTGTACTGTTATTGTGTTGCTCTGTTATTATTTGTGTTGTCCTATGTCTTGATTGTGTGTACTGTACCACTGCCACCGGGTGTTAACCCAATTGCAGTTGACAAATATATCAAGATCGCCTCAAATTGAAGGGAATTGTTGAGAAGTCCAAGACTGTACCAGAGCGCCAAGCAAGAAGAATAAAAAGAAGAATATACCCGAATTAAACCCTGCTCACACCACAAGATGTGAGGAAAGAGACCTGTAAGTGTTTTTAAGACCTGGTTAATTGAGAAGATTCGACATTGAATGAGAAGATGGGTTAAGGAAGTGGTAGTATTTTTAATATTCGGTAATTTTCCCGTTCTCCGAGGGGGGCGTCATTACTTTATTTCAAAACACAGCTTGATGTTTTTCTGACCGTGCATCATGAATTGACTATATATTAATCACCAACTTTTGTGCACTGATTATTATTTATTCATAAAATATTAATCT
>Ga0209629_10002110_pt1 | contig 13267 bp, 11 predicted proteins | sample TergutCu122P5_FD_187286 | JGI IMG/M metagenome (GOLD analysis project Ga0209629, IMG submission 187286) | Cubitermes ugandensis P5 segment gut microbial communities from Kakamega Forest, Kenya - Cu122 P5 (SPAdes) (version 2) | ecosystem: Host-associated > Arthropoda: Insects > Digestive system... | reverse complement strand
AACGCAACCGGCGGTACGGGGTGAGCGTGGCGACCGACTACGCGCGGTACCTGACCGAGGCCGGCCGGACGTACGAGGCCGGGTCCGTACTCGGGGCCTGGACCGGAAGGGACCGCTGATGGGCTACTTCACACGCTCGGGCCAGGACCTCTACTCGGAGCTGGCCCCGCTGACCACCGGGCGCGTCAAGGCGTGCCTCGACGCGCACGAGTGGCACTACGAGGTCGACGAGGACGGCGACATCGGCGGGTGGTGGGACGGCTATTGGTTCGTCTTCTCGCTGAAGGGCCGCAACAAGGAGATCCTGTTCGCGCACGCCCTGTGGGGCCGGCGCGTGCCGGCCAGCGAGTTCACCCAGGTCGTCCTGTACGCGAACGAGTGGAACTCCGAGCACCTCTGGCCGATGCTGAGCGCCCGGGAGCGCGACGGCTACGCGGCCGCGATCGCCGACTTCTCGGTGGACTACACGTACGGCCTGACCGACGAGCAGCTCAACCTGCACGTCCGCTGCGCCATCGACACGATGGTGACCGCCCTGACGTGGCTGGACTCCAAGTACCCGGCGTACGCCGTCGACGAAAGGGGCTGACGATGGATCTGGTGGTGGTGGGCGCCGGCCTCACGGGGTTGACGGTCGCGGAGCAGGCGGCCAGCCGGTACGGGATGAACGTACTCGTGCTCGACCGGCGGGACCACCTGGGCGGCAACGCGTACTCCAGCCCCGACGCCGGCACCGGGATCGAGATCCACCGGTACGGCGCGCACATCTTCCACACGAGCAACGAGCGGGTGTGGGAGTACGCCAACCGCTTCACGGGTTTCACGGACTACCGCCACCGGGTGTACACCGTGCACCGGGGGACGGTGTACCCGCTGCCCGTCAACCTCGGGACCATCAACCAGTTCTTCGGCACGGCCATGGGCCCACACGAGGCGCGCGCGCTGATCGCGGCCCAGGCGGGGGAGCTGGGCGACCTCACACCGCGCAACTTCGTGGAGAAGGGGATTTCCCTGGTCGGCCGCCCGTTGTACGAGGCGTTCTTCGCCCAGTACACCGCCAAGCAGTGGCAGACCACGCCGGAGGACCTGCCGGCGTCGGTGGTCGCCCGGCTGCCGGTGCGGTACACGTACGACAACCGCTACTTCACCGATGTGTACGAGGGGATGCCCGTCGACGGGTACGGCGCCTGGGCGGCCCGCCTGGCGGACCACCCCCGCATCGAGGTACGGCTCGGCGTGGACTTCCTGGCGGACGGCCCGGTGGGTAGGAGCGCCTGTGTGGGCCAGGTGCCGGTGGTGTACACCGGGCCGGTCGACGAGTTCTTCGGCTGGGAGCTCGGGCGCCTGACGTGGCGGACGGTCCGGTTCGAGTACGACACGCCCGCCACGGGTGACTTCCAGGGCGCGGCGGTGATGAACTACGCCGACGCGGACGTACCGTGGACGCGCATCATCGAGTTCCGCCACTTCCACCCCGAACGGCCCTACCCGGGCGACCGGACGGTCATCGCCCGCGAGTACGCCGGGTTCGCGGGCGCGGGCGACGACCCGTACTACCCCGTCCGTACGCCCGCCGACGAGGCGCTCCTCGCGGCGTACCACGGGCTGGCCGCCGACACCCCCGGGGTGTACTTCGGGGGGCGCTGCGGCACGTACTCGTATATCGACATGGACCAGGCCATCGCGGCCGGGCTGGCGCTGGCGGACAAGGTGGGCCAGAATTGACCCCATGGCTAAAGCGCGGTCCCCGATCCTCAAAGTGTCCCACCTGAAAAAGGCGTACGGGGACCACGTCGTCATCTCGGATTTCTCCCTCGACGTGTGGCCCGGTGAGGCGGTCGCGCTGACCGGGCGCAACGGCGCCGGCAAGTCCACGATCCTGCGGTGCCTGGTCGGGGCCGAGCGGCCCGACGACGGCACGATCGAGATCGACGGCCTGCAGTTGCGGGAGTCCGACGCCAAGGTCCGCGCCGCGATGGCCACCGTCATCGACGACCTGGACTTCTTCCCCGACCTGTCGGTCGTCGAGCACCTGGACCTGTTGGCCCGGGCGTACGGCCTGCCCGACCCGGAGACCGCGGTCGATGCGATCCTGGGCGAGGTCTTGCTCGTACCCCAGTCCGGGCAGCTCCCCGGCACCCTGTCGTCCGGCCAGCGCCGCCGCCTGGCGCTCGCCACCGCGTTCGTACGGCCGCGCAAGGTCCTCGTACTCGACGAGCCCGAGCAGCGCCTCGACGTCGAGGGCGTGGAGTGGCTGGCGAACCGCCTGAAGGACGAGCGCGAGCAGGGGCTGGCCATCGTCATGGCTAGTCACGAGCCCAAGCTGGTCGACATCGTGGCCACGAAGACCCTCCACGTGGGTGAGGCGCGATGAGCAAGAAACGTGCCCCGCAGGGGTACAAGGCCAAGCCCGCCCCGCCCCCGCCGGAGGTGGCGCCCGAGCCCGCCCCGGAGCCCGAGCCCGTGCCGGTGCCCGAGGCGGAGGAGGTGTCCTACGACATCCCGCCGTGGGACCACTCGCTCATCGACGTGGAGCCCGAGCCGGTGTCCGAGCGCGAACTGGTCGGGCTGGTGCGCGATTGGCGCCACGGCCGGGCGACCAAGACGCTGCGGCAGGTGCTGGCCGACGGGTACGTGACGGTCTTCGCGGTCGTCCTGATCGTCGCCATGTTGGGCGGGGCGGTGTTCCAGGCGCAGAGCGCGGCCCAGGGGTGTACGTCGGAGGTGTGTACGGTCGGGCGGACCCTGTTGCCCTGGGTGGCGATGGGTGCGTCCTTCTGCCTGACGGCCATGGCGTCGCGCATCTTCGGCCCGGTCGTGGCGTCGGCCGCCGAGGGCTTCTGGCTCATGGACGCCCCGATCCGCCGCGGCCGCCTGCTGGTCAAGCGGCTCGTCGGCGTCGTCCTGGCCGTCACCGCGATCGCGGCCGTCCTCGGCGGGCTGCTGGCCGCGCTGACGGGGTACGGGTTCTCCGACATCTGGCGCTGGGCGGTGGCCATGGGGGTGGGGGCCGGCGGGCTGACCGCGCTGGCCGCCATGGAGCAGACGTGGGGCCGCAGTTGGATCGTCGGCATCGTCCAGTGGGCGTTCGGCCTGGTCGCCGTGGCCGTCCTGTTCCTCATCGTGTCCGTGGCCGCCGGCTGGTTCGGCCTGTCGATCCCGGCCATCCCGGGCACGGAGTCGGTGGTGTGGGTCGGCATCGGTGGCGGGGTGTTGCTCCTGGCCGCCGGGGCGGTCGCGCTCGCCCGGCTCGGCATGATCCACCGCGCCCGCCTGGTGTCGGGCGGGTCGCTCGTGGCCGGCATGCAGGGCGCCGCGTTCGCCATGGACTTCGGCCTGATGCGCGACATCCTGGTGGAGCGCGACTCGGCCCGCCGGGGCCACGTCCGGCCGCGCCGGGGGTCCTGGACCGGGTCCAAGGCGCTCGTCTGGCGCGAGGTACAGCGGCTGTGGCGCTACCCCAAGCGCATCCTGCTCGTGGTCGTGTCGGTCGTCGTCCCGTACGCCGTCGCCGCCCTCGGTATCAACGAGTTCAGCCCGTTCATCTCGGCGCTGATCCTGCTCATCGGGTTCGTCCCCATGCTCGGGTCGATGCGGGTGATGACGCGGACGAAGGGCCTCGCCCGTACGTTCCCGCTCAGCAACCCGCAGATCCGTTCCGCCCTGGCCACCGTACCGGCGCTGGTCGCTCTGCTCTGGGCGATCGCGGTCACCCCGGCGTTCTGGGGCGTCACGGGCGCCCACCAGGTGGGCCTGCCGGAGGCGTTCATCACCGCCGCCCTGACCGCCGTGGCCGGCCTGCTGGCGGCGGTACGGTGGGTCACCGCCAAGTCCGCCAACTACGCGGCCCCGATGATGCAGACCGGCTTCGGCGCCATGCCGCCCGGGCTGATGTTCAACCTGTTCCGTGGCCTCGACATCGTCGTCCTCGTGACCGGTCCCATGCTGCTGCACTGGGCCTGGTGGATCTCGGCGATCATCGCCGTCATCGTCGCCATCGTCCTATCCGGCTTCTACTCCCGCGAGGAGATGGAGGCCATGCAGGAGCAGGTCAACAAGCAGAAGGCGCAGGCCGGTGGCGGTGGCGGCGGACTCGGCGGGCTCATGGGCGCCCCCAAGCCCCCGGTCACCAAGCAGAAGATCGCCCCACCCCGGGGCTACACCACCCCCCGGCCGAGGTAGGGACTGTCGGCCGGGCGAGTCTGCAACTCTCGTCCTAGACCGCCTGCAATTCTCGTCCTAGAGTTCCTGCATTTGTCGTCCTAGAGTGTCTGCAAGTCTCGTCTTAGGATAGACTGACAAGCATGGACACTCTGCCTGTCTTCGGTCGCTCCTACGAGCCCCGCTTGGTCGATCCGCTGGTGACCGAGTCGTTGGCCACGGCGGGGGCGGTTCTGATCGAGGGCCCACGGGCCTGTGGCAAATCGATGACCGGCCTCAACGCCGCCGCCTCGTACGCACTCCTCGACGACACCGACACCGCGGATCTGGCGCGGGTCGCGCCGGCGGCCGTACTCGAAGGGTCCAGACCGCGACTGCTCGACGAGTGGCCCGCGGCACCTCAGTTGTGGAACTTGGTGCGCCGACGTGTGGACCGTTCCGGCGTGGGGCAGTTCATCCTGACCGGCTCGGCCGTTCCCGCCGACGACGATACCCGCCACACCGGGGCCGGACGAATCCTGCGCCTGCGCCTTCGCACCAAGACGTGGCAGGAGAAGACCGGGGCGACGAGCCCGGGAGTCAGCCTCGCCGGGTTGTTCGACGGGCAGTCGGCCGTCACGGACCTCGACACCGGAATGGCGTACGAGGCCGTGCTGGACGAACTTGTCAGGCCGGGTTTCCCGGAGCTGGGCGGCCTGCCACCAGCCCGGGCGCAACGGATGCTCCGTGCGTACATCGACGAGATCGCCCGCGCCGATGCCCCGCGCCTGGCCAACCTGCGGCACGACCCGGTGGTGATGCGGCGCTTGGTGTCCGCCATCGCCCGGTCGACGGCCTCGGATGTGTCGTATGCGGCACTGGCAACAGATGTGCGGGCCGTCGCTCCGGCAATCACGGCGGAGACCGTGGCGGTGTACGTGGGGGTGCTCGAGCGACTGTTCGTCGTCGAACCGCAGGAGGCATGGACCCCGGAACTGAGGTCCCGGGCTCGGCTGCGTACATCGCCCAAGCTACACCTGGCCGATCCGGGGCTCGCGGCGGTTGGTCTGGGTGTGGACGCGACCGGCCTGGCGCGTGATCCTCGTACCGCCGGGCTCCTGTTCGAGAGTGCGGTCGTCCACGACGTCAGCGTGCTGGCCGGGTTGCTGGATGGGGAGGTACGGCACTTCCGCGACTCCAACGGCCACGAGATCGATGCGGTGGTGTTGCTCCCCGACGGTCGTTGGGGAGCGGTCGAGGTGAAGCTCGGCGGCGGAGAGGCTCCTGAGGGTGCGGCGTCCCTGGTGACCGCGGTGCGGCAGATCGATGCCGCCTCGTGCGGCGAGCCCGCCTTCCGTCTCGTCGTCACCGGCACGGGGCAGACGTACACGATGACGGACGGTACGGTCACCTGCCCGCTCGCGGCGTTGCGCCCCTGAGTTTGGAGGCGTGGTGGAGGGGCAGCGGTTCCGGGTGCGACGAGGAAGAGCCTCCGGAGGGGGACCCGTACCGACGGCCGCGGCAGGCCGCCCCACGGGCATCTGGGGGAAACGCATGACTTTCTTGCATTTATCATAGGAAAAACGCAGAATTGTCCTGCAAAAATCATAGATACCGGTGTACGATGGGTGTCGAGGTGACACATGGACCGGTTGGGAATGGCCGCACTCGAGGCCTGGCGCACGAAGCCGGGTCGTAAGCCACTGGTCGTACGCGGAGTACGGCAGTGCGGGAAGACCTGGCTACTGCGAGAGTTCGGGCGGGAGAAGTTCGCCGACCAGGTGTACCTCAACTTCGAGCGGAACGCCGGGTTGGCCCGGCTGTTCGAGGAGGATCTCGATCCGGCCCGGATCGTCCGCGAGTTGGGGATTCTGAGGGGCCAGGCCATCGACCCGGCGGCAACTCTGATCATCTTCGACGAGGTCCAGACGTGTGCGAGTGCCCTGACGTCCCTGAAATACTTCGCGGAGGACGCTCCGGAGTACGCGCTGATCGCGGCCGGTTCTCTCCTTGGACTCGCGGTCCACGGTTCGGCGGGCTTCCCGGTCGGCAAGGTGGAGTTCCTCGATCTGTACCCCATGAGTTTCCGCGAGTTCCTGGTCGCCGATGGCCAGGCCTCGTTGGCCGACTACCTCGGTACGCTGACCCCGGGGATGACCCTCGCCCCGGTGCTCGCCGCCCGGGCGGAGGCGGCGCTACGGGATTACCTGATCGTTGGAGGGATGCCGGAGGCCGTGGGCGCCTGGCTGGCCCACCATGACATCGCGGAGGTGGAGGCGATCCAGCAGTCGATCCTCGATTCGTACCTGCTCGACATGGCCAAGCACGCACCGCCGACGCTGTTCCCGAGGCTGGAAGCCGTGTGGCGGTCCATTCCCCGGCAACTGGCCAAGCCGAACGACAAGTTCATCTTCAGCCAGGTCATGGCCGGCGCGCGGGCCAAGGACCTCGAAGACGCACTAGAGTGGCTCGTTGCCGCCAACATCGCCCTCAAGGTGCCGCGCGTGTTGGCCCCCGGGGTCCCCTTGTCGATGTACGCGGACGACCGGTACTTCAAGCTGTACGTCGCCGACGTCGGGTTGCTCCGGCGACTGGCCGGCGTCGATGCAGCCGTGACAATGCAGCCATCGGTGGGCGCGGAGCACTTCCGTGGCGCACTGGCCGAGAACTACGTGCTGACTCAGTTGGTGGCGGCGGGGGTTCGGACGCCATACTTCTGGCGCTCCGACAACACCGCGGAGATCGACTTCCTGGTTCAGATCGGCCCTGACATCATCCCGCTCGAGGTACAAGCCGGGCGGGCGACGGTATCCAGGTCGATGGCGGTGTACAAGTCCCGGTACTCCCCGGCGTACACCCTCAAGCTCACGAACAAGCCGACCGTCGACGGGCATCTGCCCCTGACCGCCGCGTGGGACCTGCCGGGGTACGTGGGGCGGCTGCGCGGCCAGCGACTCTCGTCCTAGAGGTTGCGGCGCCATGAGGGCTTGCCCTGGTTCTCCCCGGGTCCGGGGTGGCGTGCGGCGGTAAAGTCCTCACCGGGCCCGGTATGCCCTAGGCTGATAGCCAAGGACTTCCCGGCACCCGGAAGGTGGATGCGTGCTGACTGTCATACTGGTGATCTGCCAGGTCATCGCCGCGCTCGGGGCGTTGTACGGACTGTACTTCGTCATCATGGCGTTCCCGCTCCGGCGCCTGCAGCGGCGCCCGGACCCGGCGACGGTGAAGGTGACGCGGTTCGCCGTGGTGGTGTTCGCCAAGAACGAGGCGGCCGTGATCGGCCAGTTGCTCGACTCGCTGCGCAAGCAGGACTACCCGCCCGACGCGTACGACATCTTCGTGGTGGCCGACAACTGTACGGACGACACCGCGGGCGTGGCGGCGAAGGCCGGCGCGATCGTCTGGGAACGCGAGGATCCGGCCCACATCGGCAAGAGCTACGTCCAGACCTGGTTCTTCGAGCGCTTCCGAACCGAGTGCGCGGGCCGGTACGACGCGGCGGTCATCTTCGACGCGGACAACCTGGTCGACCCCGGATTCCTCGCCGCGATGAACCGGGAGCGGAACCTGGGCGCCGAGATCGCCATCGGGTACCGCCGCAGCAAGAACCCCTCCAGTTCGGCGGTCGCCGGGACGACGGCGCTGTTCTGGCTCCTGCAGGCGCGGTTGTTCCACGCCAGCCGCGTCCAGCGCGGGATGCCGTGCCTGACGGTCGGCGGAACGGGGTACATGTTCGACCTTGCCGTCCTGCCCGATGGGCGCTGGCAGACGTACTCCCTCGTCGAGGACATCGAGTTCACGCTCAACTCGATCGCCGAGGGCCACAGCGTGACGTTCACGTACGACGCGGTGTTCTACGACGAGCAGCCCGTCAAGTGGAGCCAGTCGTTCAAGCAGCGGTACCGCTGGAGTGTCGGCGCGTTCCAGATGATGAAGTACGCCCTGCCGCACCTGGTCCGGACCGCGCGGAAGTACGGCTGGCGCCAGGCCGACGCCATCGCCTATTCCTTCGGGGCGCTGGTCCAGGCGCTCTCCGCGATCGCCGGCATGGCGGTCACCGTACTGTTGGCCGTCCGCACCGGCCAATGGCTCCTGTTCGGCCTGATCAGCCTCGGCTTCGCCGTCGTCGCGTACGCCGCCGCCACCATCGTGGCCCGGGTCACCCTGGCCCTGGAGGGCGCGTGGTGGCGGGGTGCCAACCGGGCCGTCCTGGTGTTCCCCATTTTCGTCCTCACCTGGACGGTCTTGTACGTCGTCGCGATGTTCTACCGGAACCTGACCTGGCACCCCATCCCGCACACGGCCACCGTCAGCCTGGACCAGGTCACCGCGCAGCTCAGCACCGCCCGGGCGTCGTAGACTGTGGCGGTGATCCAGACCTCCGGCCAGCCGGTCCTCAGCGTGGTCGTACCGTGCTACAACTCGGCCGACTACATGGACCACTGCCTGGAGACCCTCCTCGTCGGCGCGGAAGACGTCGAGATCATCGTCGTGGACGACGGGTCGACGCGCGACAACACGGCCGCGAAGGCGGACGCCTGGGCGGAACGCCACCCGGACACCATCCGGGTCATCCACCAGGAGAACAAGGGGCACGGCGGGGCGGTGATGGCCGGGCTGCGGGCGGCGCGCGGGGTGTACCTGTTCGAGCTCGACTCCGACGACTGGGTGGACCGCGACGCCTTCAGCCTCCTGCTCACCACGCTGCGCCGCCTGGTGGGTTCCGGCCGGCCGGTGGACCTGATGATCGCCAACTACGTGTACGAGCACACGTACTCCGGGACGCGGCGCGTCATGAAGTTCGGCGGCGCGCTTCCGAAGAACCGGCCGTTCACCTGGGACGACATCGGGCGCTTCGCGGTCGACCAGAAGATTGCGATGCACTCCCTCATCTACCGCACGCAGGTGGTGCGTGATTCGGGTCTGGAACTGCCGGAGCACCTGTTCTACGTGGACAACCTCTACGCGTACGTCCCCCTGCCGTACGTGAAGACCGCCTACTACCTGCCGGTGGACCTGTACCGGTACTTCATCGGGCGCGACGACCAGTCGGTCAATGCCGACGTCTTCCTGGGCCGGATAGACCAGCAATACCGCATCACCTCGATGATGATCGATGCCGTGAAGCTGCCCGAGGGAGCCGGCAACCCGAAGCTGGCGGCGTACATGGCCGGCTACCTGAGCATGATCGTCGCCATCTCCGCGGCGCTGGCGGTGCGGGACGGGTCGCCGGCGGCGCTCGAGCGGCGCCGGGCGATGTGGGAGCACATCGAAGCGACCGATCCCGGCCTGAGGGCGCGCCTCGGGTGGCTTCCGCGCGTGGCGAGCCTGCCCGGGCGCTGGGGCCGGTGGATTGTGCTGGTCCTCTGGCGGTACGCGCGCCGGGTGTACCGGTTCAACTAGGAGGGTTGAGGTGAGCGAGCAGACAATCCTGACCGTGGTCGTGCCGTGCTACAACTCGGCCGACTACATGGACCACTGCGTGCGGTCGCTGCTGGTCGGGGCCACCGATGTGGAGATCCTGATCGTGGACGACGGATCGGGCAAGGACGAGACCCCGGCGAAGGCCGACGCGTGGGCCGCTCAGTATCCTGACACCATCACGGTCATCCACCAGGCGAACACCGGGTACGGTGGCGTGCTGTCGACCGGGTTGGCAGCGGCGCGCGGGACGTACTTCTACGTGGTGGACTCCGACGACTGGGTGGACCGCGACGCGTTCAACGTGCTGCTGGCCACGCTGCGGCGGCTGGTGAGCGCCGGTACGGCCCCCGACCTGATGGTCGTCAACTACGTCAGCGAGCACGTCAACGCCGGCACCCGTCGCGTGAGCAGTTTCGGCGGGGCCCTCCCGAAGAACCGGCTCTTCACCTGGAACGGTGTGGGCCGGTTCCGGCCCTGGCAGATGATGCTCCTCCACGCGCTGGTGTACCGCACGAGCCTGCTACGCGACGCCGCCCTGGTGGTCCCGCACCACACGTACTACGTCGACAACATCTTCTCGTACGTACCGTTGCCCCTGGTCAACACGGCGTTCTATCTGCCGGTGGACGTGTACCGGTACTTCATCGGCCGTGCCGACCAGTCCGTCAACCCGCGGGTGATGGTCCGCCGGCTGGACCAGCAGTTCCGCGTCACCACCTGCCTGATCGACGCCGTGAAACTGCCGGAGGGCGCCCACCACCCGAAGCTGGCGCGGTACATGCGGTCGTACCTGGCGATGATCGTGGCCATCACGGCCATCCTGGCGCTCATCGACGGGTCGCCGGCCGCCCTGGAGGGCCGGGCCCGGATGCGGGCGCAGATCGACGCCGCCGACCCCACGCTGTGGCGTCAGCTCGGCCCGCTGGCGTGGCTCACCAATCTGCCCGGGCGGTGGAGCGGGCCCCTCGTCCGCGCCGGGTACGAGCTCGCGCGCCGCGTGTACCGGTTCAACTAGGACCCGCGGACGATGATCCAGAACATCCCGGTCGCCGTCGTGCTCGCCACCGCCGCGTCGTTCAGCTTCGCCATGGCGGCCCGTGTCCAGCACTCGGCCGTCGCCACGCAGGTGAGCGAAAACCGGGCGAAGCGACGCCTCAGCTTCGCCCAGCTCGGCCGGCTCATCCGGGACGCCCGGTGGTGGGCGGGCACTGGACTGCTGGCCGCCTCGTGGATCGGCCAGTTCCTCGCGTTGTGGCTGGCCCCGGTGTCGGTGGTCCAGCCGGTCGGGCTCCTGGCCTTCCCCTGGTCGATCCTGCTGGCCCGCAAAGCGCTCGGGACGCGGCCGGTCCGTACCATCGTCGCGACTGCCGTCACCGTGGCGGCGACCGCCGGCTTCATCATCATCGTCTCGACGTACGCCGACCTTCCCGCGCGGCAGCTCAACCTGGTGTGGATCGGCGTGGCGGCCGGCCTGGTGTACGCCCTGGCCGGCTCGTTCGCCCTCCTGGGGTCGCACGGGCGGCGGCGGTGGCGTTGCCTGTTCTGGGCCTCCGGCGGGGCGCTGTTCTTCGGGCTGGAGTCCTCGGTGGTGCGGGCGCTGTTCGTGTACGCGGCAAGCCACGACTGGTGGCGTGACCCGCTGGTCTGGGGTACGGTCGGGGTGCTCGTCGCCGGCAGCGTGATCGCCAGCCTCATGATCCAGCAGGGGTACGCGACCGGGCCCGCTCCCGTGGTGGTCGCCTCCATGACGGTGACCAGTCCCGTCGTGGCCGTCATGTTCGGGACGCTTGTCCTCGGCGAGGGTGCCCGGCTGGCCTGGCAGCCGACCCTGGCGCTGGCGTGCCTCGGCGCCGTGGCCGTCGCGGGCGTCGTCGTCCTCGCGCGCGCCCAGACCGCCGCCGACCATCACGGCGCCTGAGGGGAGTACCCCGGTTCGCCCCGGGCCGTCGCGTCGCCGCGCCGTATGATACCGCTTCGTGGCCTACGCTAGTACAATCGTGAGCCCGTGCCGATCCAGCGAAAGAGCAGTGGTGACCAATCGAGAACAACCGGTCCTGACCGTCGTCATCCCGTGCTACAACTCGTCGGACTACCTGGACCATTGCGTCGAGTCGCTCCTAACTGGTTCCCTCGACGTCGAGATCGTCATCGTGGACGACGGCTCCGTAGACGACACGCCCGCGATCGCCGATGGATGGGCGGCGCGGCACCCCGAGGCAGTCCGGGTCATCCACCAGCCCAACAAGGGGCACGGCGGGGCCGTGATGGCCGGGCTGGCGGCCGCCCGCGGCGCGTACTTCTTCGTGGTGGACTCCGACGACTGGGTGGATGACGCCGCGTTCGGCCTACTGCTGAGCACCCTGCGGCGGATGGAGCACACCGGCCCGGCGGCAGACCTCGTCGTCGTGAACTACGTCCACGAACACACCGACACCGGGACGCGGCGGGTCCGGGCGTACCGGGCGCTGCCGAAGAACCGGCCGTTCACCTGGGACGAGACCAGGCATTTCACGCCGAGCCAGAACATGATGATGCACTCGCTGGTCTACCGGACCGAGGTGTTGCGGACCTCACGCCTGGAACTGCCGGAACACACGTTCTACGTGGACAACCTCTTCGCGTACGTCCCCCTCCCGTACGTGAAGACGCTCTACTACCTGCCGGTCGACCTGTACCGCTACTTCATCGGGCGGGCCGACCAGTCGGTGAACATGGGCAATCTCCTCAAGCGGCAGGATCAGTTCCACCGTGTCGTCACGCTCATGCTCGACGCGGTGAAGTTGCCGGAGGGCGCCCGCAACCCGAAACTGGCGGCGTACATGGCACAGTACCTGGGCGTCACGATCGCCTTCTCGACAGTCATCGCGTTGATCGACGGGTCGCCCGAAGCGTTCGCGGAACGGGCCCGGCTGTGGAAGCGCATCGATCCATCGCTTCGGCCACACCTCGGACTGCCCGCCAGGCTGACCAACGTCCCGGGCCGGTGGAGCCGGCCGATCGTCCTGGCCGTGTACGAACTCGCCCGCCGTTTGTACCGTTTCCTTTAGGCGTCCCGGACCCGGTGCCCAGTACGCTGGGGGCATGGACGAATCGGGTCCCGGCCGTTTGGCACTGTACGCCGCGCGCGGCGGAGTCGGTACGTCGCAGCACCTGGCCGCCCAGGCGGGCCTGGCGGCGCTGCGCGACGGCGGCAACGCGGTCGACGCGGCCATCACCACCGCGGCCTGCCTGACCGTCCTCGAACCGCAGTCCAACGGCCTGGGCGGGGACGCCTTCGCGATCGTCTCCACGCCGGCGGGGTTGGTCGGGCTCAACGCCTCCGGGCCGGCCGGGTCCGCCGCCGACGCGGTGGCGCTGCGGCGCCGGGGGCTGGACGCGATCCCCACCCACGGGATCCTGCCCGTGACCGTGCCCGGCGTGGTCGCCGGGTGGGTGGCGCTGAACCGGCGCTTCGGGCGGCGTGCTTTCGCGGCCAACCTCGCCCCGGCCGTCGAGTACGCCGAGAGCGGGTTCGTGGTCTCCCCGGTCCAGCACCGCGCGATGACGGCCGGGTGGGGGATGTTCCACCCGCCCGCGGCGGGCGAGCCGGCGTACGCGACCTGGGAGCGGGCGATCTGCCCGGACGGCGTACCGGCGGTCGGGACGCGGCACCGCCTGCCCCTGCACGCGGCCAGCCTGGCGGCGATCGCCGACAGCGAGGGGG
>Ga0209629_10002109_pt1 | contig 13271 bp, 14 predicted proteins | sample TergutCu122P5_FD_187286 | JGI IMG/M metagenome (GOLD analysis project Ga0209629, IMG submission 187286) | Cubitermes ugandensis P5 segment gut microbial communities from Kakamega Forest, Kenya - Cu122 P5 (SPAdes) (version 2) | ecosystem: Host-associated > Arthropoda: Insects > Digestive system... | reverse complement strand
CATAAAACGGCAAAACATCAAGATATTCCTTTAATTGAAAATATTCTTTTTCAGTTTTTACACCTTGAAGAATTTCCTGATAAATATGATTACAAATTCCAAAGACAATATTTTTATCAATTATTTCGTCTAAAATTTCATAAGGTTTGCCCGAACTGCCTTTTAGATAACCGATTAAAACAGAAGTATCTACAAGTACCATAATTATTGTCTCATTAATTTATAATTATAGTCATCAAAGAAATTTATTTGCCCTTTCAAATCGCGAATACTGCTTTTCTTACGGCGAATTATATATTCCATCAGTGCCTGCTGAACTATTTCATTTTCAGACATAATTTTATCGGAATAATTAAGTGCCTCAGTTATAAGATTATAATTATTATTTGCTATATGAGGTTGCATAATTTTTTTAAATAAATTTTCGCTGCAAAAATAATCTTTTTTTTTTAAATATAAAAATAATGCAGTTCTCTTTATTTTTGCCTGAAAAAAATATGTACGGGCGTACCTGTGAAATTCCATTTTTCGCGCAGTTTATTTTCGAGGAAACGGCGATATGGCTCTTTCACGTATTGCGGCAAATTTGCAAAAAATACAAAAGCAGGCGTTTGAGTATCAGGCAGTTGCGTAATATATTTTATTTTGATATATTTTCCTTTGAGAGCAGGCGGCGGATAATTTTCTATCAAAGGCAGAAAAAATTCATTTAATTTTGCAGTCGGAATTTTGCGCTGTTTGTTTTCATAAACTTCTGAAACTAAGTCAATTACCTTCAAAATTCGCTGTTTTTCGGTTGCCGAAGTGAAAACAATCGGAAAATCGGTAAAAGGCGCAAGTCGCTCACGGATTGCATTTTCAAAATGTTTAATATCTTTATTCGATTTTTCTGTAACCAAATCCCATTTATTTACGCAAACCACAAGCCCTTTTCTGTTTTTTTGAATAATGGAAAAAATGTTAAGGTCTTGACTTTCAATGCCTCGAGTGGCATCAATCATCAACACGCAAACATCGGCACTTTCGATAGCGCGAATGGAACGCACAACCGAATAATATTCCAAATCCTCATTGACTTTGGCTTTTTTGCGTATTCCGGCGGTGTCAATCACATAAAAATCGTGTCCGAATTTATTAAAACGAATATAAATAGAATCGCGAGTTGTGCCGGCAATTTCGGTTACAATAGTTCGCTGCTCGTCGAGTAAAGTGTTGATAATTGACGACTTACCTACATTCGGACGTCCGACAAAAGCAATGCGCGGCAAATGTTCAAGTTCCTCTTCATCGGCATTTTTACGAAAACTTTCAACAATTTTATCGAGCAAATCACCTGTTCCCAAGCCGTTTGCGGCGGAAATTGCCTGCGGCTCGCCAAGTCCGAAACGGAAAAATTCGGCGGCGGCAAATTCCAAATCGTGCGAATCGGCTTTGTTGGCAACCAAAAAAACGGGCTTTTCGGTGCGGCGCAGAATTTTGGCAACTTCCTGGTCGAAGTCGGTAATTCCGTTTTGCACATCAACCAAAAACAGAATCGTATCTGCCTCATCGATAGCAAGTTGCACCTGCCGTTTTATTTCATCTTCAAAAATATCAGTAGAATTAACCACCCAGCCGCCCGTATCAACGACAGAAAATTCACGTCCGTTCCACTCGCTTTTGCCGTATTGACGGTCGCGCGTGGTGCCTGCCTGCTCGTTCACAATGGCGCGACGACTCTTTGTCAGACGATTGAAAAGAGTGGATTTGCCCACATTCGGGCGACCAACTATGGCGATAATATTGCTCATTTTTGAAAAATAATCTGCAAAGATACGCAAAAGTTTTCAGATTGCAGAAAAAAAAACAGACACCGCTATTATTGCGATATCTGCTTTATTAATAAGGATTTTTTTTAAATGAAATAATAATTCAAAAAATTATTTAATAAATATAAACTTTCCGCGAATTTACGCTTCCGTCGGACATTAGACGTTTTACAATATATATTCCTTTTAAATTATTTAAGGAATAAATTCTTTGTCCCAACAAGGTATAATATTCTTCGGACACGACGGTAGCATTATTTTCAATCTGTTCTGTGGCAGCAGGATTTGAGTTGATAAATATCAGTGTTGTAACGCTCGATGCGCCAATTGCAGCCACTGGCTGATTGGTTTCTGAGGTAATATTAACGGTTGTTTCACTCAAATTTGCTGTGGCTGTAGTGGCGATGCTTTTCCCTGAAATAGAATTGAACGGCAAATTAACAGTCAGTGCATAAGTATTATTAGACGGATTCATAACTACAATCATCACGCTGTCGCCCGTTATTGACCGATACGACGAGCCGTACAAAGTAGCGTCGCTGAATGAGCTTTCGATGCGGGTGGCGCCGGTAATATATTTTGAATATTGGGCAAGAATATAACCGCGTTTTGTGATTTCGCCGTTTATAGAGCCGCCGTAACCGTCGCCTATCATTCCATAATAACGTTTTGCGGCATAATGTATCCAAGCGCTTATGTTTGCCAGCATACAGTCGTTGATTGCTTTTGCAAAATCAAAACCCTGACTTGCCCAATTAAAAGGTTGGACGTCGGCAAGAGCAGTGCCGCTTGGTGCCCAGTTAAGCAAATATTCCGTCATCCACATTTCTTTGCCTTTTGCGCTAATTGCCGAAATTGATGCAGGCGATCCGTTCCACCCATATTGATGTCCGGCGAAAATATCATATTGATTAATAGCATTATCCGCCGCAAAAGCATTAACATAAGAAGAAGTACCGATGCTCATCGCTTCGGGCGCAATCACTTTGCAACTAATGGCAGAACGGTATTGTGTCAAAAAACTGACTATCTGCGCGCCTGTCCAACTGCAACTGGCATAACTGACGTTTGCATCCGGTTCGTTTTGAATGGAAATGGCATCGAGTTCCACGCCGTTATTTCTCATTAGCGTTACAAAGCGGTTCAGATAATCGGCATAATCGCCATAATTGGCAATGTTCAATGTTCCGCCGGTCGTATTATTGCTCGATTTCCACGCGGCAGGCATCGTCCATGGACTTGCAAAAACGATTAATCCGAGCGTTTTGGCATATTGAGCGGCTGTTACGGCTTGCGTCCAACTGCTTTCGGGGTTGGTAGCCGAACCGGTCGGAATGTAAAGGCGTATAATGTTACATTTGAGTTCGCTGTCTTTACCCCAGATTTTTGCAATTTCGGTATTCGACATCCAATTATACGCAAATTGCGGACTGTTCACAAAACCGCCGAAACCCGTTATTTTTTGATGCGTGACAGCATTATTAACGGTAACAGTCGCCGTTTTTTGTGCCTGAGCATAATTTTGCAGCAGCATAATTGTGCAAAGCAAAATTAATGTTTTGATGAGTTTATTTTTAATTATCATAAAAAAATATTTTAAAATTAATAATATAACTATTTATTACTTGAATTTTTATTGTAAAATTGTACTTTTTTTGTTGAAAATAATGATTTTAAAAAAAATAAAGCGCAAAATTACAAAATTTATTATTAATGCAATGTTTTTTTTATAAAATTATTATTTATTTTTTAATTTACATATTATAATAAACAGACAATATTAGTTTGAGAATGAAAGTAATTTAATTATTTTTTCAAAAAATCTAAAAAAAAAGAATTTTCATATTTTTTGTTTATTTCGTATCTTTGCAGTCAAAAGAAATGAATTTAACACAATATCCATCAATATTGCTCGAAAATGCAGTTTGTGAGTTTGCAAAACTGCCCGGAATAGGTCGTAAAACGGCTTTGCGTCTGGTTTTAAATCTGCTGCGGCAGGGCGAGGTAGAGGTTGAAAATTTTGGCAACGCAATTATAAAAATGCGTAAAGAGATAAAGCATTGCAGCGTTTGTCATAATATTTCTGATACGGAAATTTGCCAGATTTGCAATAATGCGCGGCGGCAAAAAAATATCATTTGCGTTGTGCAGGACGTTCAAGATGTAATGGCGATTGAAAATACTCAGCAATACAACGGCATTTATCACGTTTTGGGCGGGCTGATTTCGCCCATTGACGGGGTCGGTCCTGCCGACCTCGAAATTGAAAGTTTGATTGAACGTGTGAAAAATGAAAATATTGAAGAAATTATTTTTGCCTTAAATACAACAATGGAAGGCGACACAACTAACTTCTACATTTACAAAAAGTTATCGCCTTTTAATATCAAAATAACCGCCATTGCACGCGGCATTTCTGTGGGCGACGAACTTGAATATGCAGACGAAATCACGCTCGGCAGGTCGATTATTAATAGAGTGGAAGTTAATAAATGAAGAATGAAGAATGAAGAATGAAGAATGAAGAATGAAGAATGAAGAATGAAGAATGAAGAATGAAGAATGAAGAATGAAGAATGAAGAATGAAGAATGAAGAATGAAGAATGAAGAATGAAGAATAAAGAATTTTTCTAACTTTCAACTTCATTCAACAAGAAAAAATCAGGTATAAAGCAGCTTAAATAATCAAAAAAAAATTGTATCTTTGCGCAAAATGAATTAAAGGAGGAAAAATGATGTCAAATTTACAAAATATGCCGCAGGCAACGCCTGAAACCGTTTGGGCGATTTTACAGGAAGTCGCTCAAACGCAGAAAGAAACCGACCGTAGAATGCAAGAAACCGACCGTAGATTGCAAGAGACCGACCGAATAATGAAAGAACTGCAAAAATCGGTTGGCGGAATATCCGATAATCAAGGTAAGTTTGCCGAAGAGTACTTTTTCAATTCCTTTGAGAAAGGTAAAACTAACTTTTTTGGCGAAAAGTTTGATGAAATTTCAAAACAATTAAAAACTCGCCGACAAGGGATTGAAGACGAATTTGATATTGTTTTGTACAATCACTCATCGGTAGCAATTATCGAAGTGAAATATAAGGCGCATACAAAAGATATTCCGACGGTGTTAAAAAAAGCGGAAACATTTCGTTTTTTATTCCCCGAATATAAGGATTTTAAAATTTATCTCGGATTTGCGAGTATGTCTTTTTACCCCGAATTGGAACAGGAATGTATTGAGCAGGGAATTGCGGTGATTAAGCAGGTAGGCGATAATGTTGTAATTAACGACAAGAATTTGAAAGTTTTTTAAACAATTAGAACATAGACCATAGACCGCTACGCTAATAGAATATAGACACAAGACACAAGTAGCAAGACAAAAAAAATTGACTATTGACTATTGACCAATTACTATTTTTAATTAAGAATTTAAAATGAATGTAATCTTGAAATTTTGAAATCTTGGAATTTTGAAATCAAAAATGGTAAATAGTCAATGGTTAAATGGTAAATAAATATTTTTTTTTAATTTTTAATTTTTTTATTAAAAAAATTGTATCTTTGCAAAAATTGAATTAAAGGAGAATAAATGATGTCAAATTTACAAAATATGCCGCAGGCAACGCCCGAAACCGTGTGGGCGATGTTACAAGAAAATGCTCAACAAATGAAAGAACTTCGCCAATCTCAGAACGAGACCGACCGAATAATGAAAGAACTGCAAAAATCGGTTGGCGGAATATCCGATAATCAAGGTAAGTTTGCCGAAGAGTACTTTTTCAATTCCTTTGAGAAAGGTAAAACTAACTTTTTTGGCGAAAAGTTTGATGAAATTTCAAAACAATTAAAAACTCGCCGACAAGGGATTGAAGACGAATTTGATATTGTTTTGTACAATCACTCATCGGTAGCAATTATCGAAGTGAAATATAAGGCGCATACAAAAGATATTCCGACGGTGTTAAAAAAAGCGGAAACATTTCGTTTTTTATTCCCCGAATATAAGGATTTTAAAATTTATCTCGGATTTGCGAGTATGTCTTTTTACCCCGAATTGGAACAGGAATGTATTGAGCAGGGAATTGCGGTGATTAAGCAGGTAGGCGACAATGTTGTAATTAACGACAAGAATTTGAAAGTTTTTTAAACAATTAGAACATAGACCATAGACCGCTACGCTAATAGAATATAGACAATAGACAAAAAAAATAATAACTAATCATTAAAAAAGTTGTATCTTTGCATTTTCTAAAATATAAATTAAAGGATATGGAAACATTAGAGATAATAGAACGATTGCCGTTGTCGCAACAAATGCTGATTGTTGAAAGAATTATACATTCGATACGACATCAAGAACAATCGTCAATGGAAGCGGCAGCAGAACGTTTGTATGCCGATTATATGAATGATAAAAATCTAACCGCATTTACTCAACTTGATTGCGAAAATTTTTATGAAACAAGGTGAAATATGGTTGATAAATTTAGACCCTACGGTTGGGGCAGAAATGAATAAAACACGTCCTGCCGTAATTGTCAATGATGACCAATTGGGAAAGTTACCATTGAAAATCATTGCACCCGTTACTGATTGGAAAGAACATTATAGCGTAGCACCTTGGATGATAGAGATTAATCCGTCCAATCAAAACGGATTAACTAAAAAATCGTCAATTGATTGTTTTCAAATACGTTCCGTGTCGAAAAATCGTCTAATAAAGCGAATTGGACAAATCACGTTTCCTGAAATTATGCAAGTACAGGAAGGAATTATCAAAGTAATCGGATATGATAAATACTGATAAAGCAAATAGAACATAGACAATAGACAATAGACAAAAAAATTGACCATTGACCAATTACTATTTTTATAAAAAAAATAATTTTTAATTTTTTTATTAAAAAAGTTGTATCTTTGCAAAATAAAAAGATATGCAAATGAGTTTCGCATTTTGTATATGTAAAAATATTAGTAAAAATTTAAAATGCTGATAATCAATAACAAAAAATAAAAAACTTTCGCATATTTACCCGTTAGTGGCAATGCGGGCGACAGCGTTCGGCGAGGGAAACCTGAAAGAACAGACTGACAACGCATTCCACCGACATAAAAAGTGGTGGCAATGCAAAAACAAAATGAATTAAAAGAAGGCTACGTTGTAGATTATATTTCGGGGGAACAAGTGAAAGCAACTCCTGAAGAAGTTGAGGCAGTACAAGTCTTTGCTAAAATTCTTGTAGAAGATTATTGCTACCCAAAAGAACAAATTCAAACCCGACCGCAATATCGTGTTAAAGTTCGACCGTCAGATGTAAAAAAAGAATACCCTGTTGATATTGCAGTTTTTACAACTGCGGAAAAATCAGAAGACAACATTTACATTATTGTTGAGTGCAAAAAGAAAAATCGCAAAGACGGCAGAACACAATTACAGGATTATTTGCGTTTTTCAAAAGCAAATTTAGGCGTTTGGTTTAACGGAGAAGAGCGATTTTATATTAGAAAAACAGAAAAAAATGGTTATGTATTCTTCAACGAAATTCCTAATATTCCAAAATACAAGCAGCGTTTGGAAGATATTGGGATGTTCAAACGAAAAGATTTACAGCCGACACACAATTTAAAATCAACATTTAAGGCAATACGCAATCATTTAGCAGCAAACGCAGTGGGTGCAACTCGTGATGAAATTTTGGCACAACAACTGATAAATTTGATTTTTTGTAAAATTTACGATGAAAGATTTACCGAACCTGACGAAACGGTTACTTTTAGAGCAGGCGTATTTGAAGAATCACAGAGCGTAAAAGAGAGAATTTTAGAACTTTTTGATAAGGTAAAACGCAAATACAAAGAGGTTTTAGACGAAAGTGATAGCATTACTCTTGATGCAGAATCAATAGTTTATGTTGTTGGAGAATTACAAAATTACTGTTTAATTGAAGCCGAAAGAGATGTTATTGCTGACGCTTTTGAAACATTTATCGGACACGCTCTCAAAGGCGGGCAAGGTCAATTTTTTACGCCGAGAAATGTTGTAAAAATGATGGTTGATATAATAAACCCAACCGAAGATGATATAATAATAGACCCTGCTTGTGGCAGTGGTGGATTTTTAATAGAAACATTACGGCATATTTGGCGAAAACTTGATACCGAAGGCGAAAAATATCATTGGAATAAAAGTAATTTGCAAGAAGAAAAAATGGAGGTCGCCTTAAACAGAATAAGAGGAATTGACAAAGATTATTTTCTCTCAAAAATTACCAAAGCATATATGGCAATAATCGGCGATGGTAAAAGTGGAATTTTCAACGAAGATAGTTTAGAGCGACCAGAAAATTGGCAAGATAAAACACGTTTAAAAATAGACGTAGGGAAGTTTAGTGTAATTTTGACAAACCCACCTTTTGGCTCAAAAATTCCCGTGAGTGGAGCAACAAAATTAAGTCAGTACGACCTTGCACATAAATGGTCTCAAAACAAAAAAACAGGAAATTGGGAAAAAGGGAAATTAAAAGACAATGAATCTCCCGAAATTTTGTTTATTGAGCGTTGTTTGCAATTATTGAAACCCAGCGGAAGAATGGGAATTGTTTTGCCTGACGGGATTTTTAATGAAAGTGAAACGTTTCTAAGAAATTGGCTTTTACAACACGTTAAAATTATAGCAATTATTGATGTTTGTAAAGAAACTTTTCAACCAAACACTTCGACAAAAACAAGTTTGTTGTTTTTTGAAAAGTTGAACGGACAAAATTTAAAAGATTATGATATTTTTATGGGAATTGCTTACTTTTGCGGTCATAATCGCAGGGGTTATAGCATTGAAAAAGACGATGTTCCAACAATTTTAAAGAATTTTAGGTTATGGTCGGAAAACAAAGATTTTGAAAAATCTAAAAATTGTTTTACAGCAAAATTAAGCGAATTACAAAAAACAAACTTTTGGATACCAAAGCATTTTTCGCCTTATTACAAGCAAGCAATTGAAAAAGTTAAGCAAAAATATAATGTTGTGAAACTTGGACAAATTGCAGATATGCAAAAAGGCAACGAGCCGGGAAGTGCAAATTATATTGATTTTATAGACCGAAATATTGATGATATTCCGTTTATTCGCACAGGCGATTTAGTAAATTCGGGTGCAAACCAAATTCCCGATAATTTTGTAGACAAGGAAACATATATTTCTCAATGTCAAGACCTTAAAGCAGATGACATTTTATATACAAAAGACGGAAAAATAGGAATTACTGCGATGCTGACTAAAAATGATAAAGTTGTCATTGCTTCGGGAATTTTGAGAATTAGATTAAAAGAAAGTGCAAAAAAGCAGTATGGTATTACCCCTGAGTACCTTTTTGCAGTTTTATCAAACAAATATACAGGATATTTTCAAGCGGTTCGCTCAACGGTTATTGCAGCAACAATTCCGCATTTACGAGAAAAACGAATAGCAGATTTTGACATTCCAATTGTTGATAAACAAACCATTGAAATGATTACAGAAAAAATTAGAAAAAGTTTAGATTTAAAAAATCAAAGCAAACTTTTAGACCAAGAAACATTACAAATCTTTAATGAAAGTTTGTGTTTGACCGAAGAAATAGAATAAAAAATAATGTAGAGAAATTATAGACAATTATTTTGAATAATAAGCGTTATACCAAAAAAAGAAAAGGCAAATGAAAGAGGAAAGAAAAGGAAATAGAGAAAAAAGCACTGCCACTAACGAGCGGTTTTGCGTGATTGGCGGTGTATGCCCGCCCGAAACTTTGTGCGTACTTGCAAGTTCTCCGCCCGCCCCAGCCTTTGTGAGCCGCCAACCACGCAAAGCCGCCACCACGTTAGGTGCAAGTGAAGCGGACAACGTGGTGGAAACGACTGCAAGCCAATGCGAGCAAAGAAGAAAGGCAGTCCAGAGTTCCCTGGAAAAAAACCGAAAATTTGCAACTAACTCAGCGGAGAAGCCGAAAGCCGTTTGAGAAGTGGAGGCAAAAAGTAATATTTTTATAATAATGAAAAAAAGTTTTTTATCAGTGGCAGTAGCCATACTCGGATTAATTTCTTGTAACAAAGAAATGACATTTAATGGAGACGACAGCACGTCTCAAATGCGCGCACCAGGAATGCAAAAGGAAGAAATGATTCCAGTTGCACAACTGACAGGAAAAGGGGCAGTTGAACTTTTGTTTTTGCAAAGTGATGTCCAGAACATTATGCAGAAACTATTTGACAAGACAAATCCTGATTTAAAATTAGTTTTTGTAGATGTCGAGATTCAAAACCCCAAAACTAATGAAGCAGGTCTATTATTTCAAATTTCAAACGCAAAGAAAGGTGTTAGAGAAACAACAATTGTTATGGCACTTACTCTTGATGCAGGTATTTATTATCTGCCAAAAGAATATGATGGTACAAGGTCAGATAGTCGTGCAATTGCTTGCTATACTAATTGTTCTAAACCATCAGAGAGCGGTTCCTTTGCATCAGGATGCAAACCAACAGAAACATATGCAGGTTCAAATGTTTGGTTTTGTTCTCAGATGAATTGTACAGGTAATGACCCTAAAGGCTTTCCATATGTATGTTCAACCAAACCTGTTATTGGTGGAGAACTTTCGGTGTGTTGCTTTGAGGAATTACTTCCGATTGAAGACCCACCAGTAGGTAGTGAAGATAAACCTCATAAAGTAGTTGAGTTTATGCCTCAATTCACTGTGGCAAATTACATTTTTATGTGGTTATTTAATAATGCTGAACCTAGTGCCTAAAAATTTTAGGTAATTAAAACCTGTGTGTCATTACTGAATAATAAGAATTAAGTAATGATACGCAGGTTATAATATAATTTTTTAAAGATAAATTAATAAAAAAGTATTGATAATATGCAAAAATTTTCAAAAATTACGGTTTTGTTTGCCCTTTTATTTTTGGGCATAAGTGCAACGAAAGCACAGAAATGGTATATTGGCACGCCTGACACAACAAGTATTACTGCAACTCTTGTTAAGAGTACGTTAATAATTGAGGGCACTGGTCAAATGCAAGATTTTGATGAAGGTACAGCACCTTGGTATTGTATTAGAACAAACATTCAAAATCTTATAATTGGTAAAAAAATTAGCAGAATTGGTAATTATGCTTTTCAGGATTGCAATTCTTTAACAGGCATTTTAACTATTCCAAATTATTGTAAATCAATTGGTAAAGGTGCCTTTGAAAATTGCAGTGGTTTATACGGCACGTTAATAATTCCAAACAGTGTTAAAACCATTGGCGATTACGCTTTTCGTAGTTGTATTGGTTTTACTTCTGCAACAATGAATTCGATTAATTTTATTGGTAACCAATCGTTTGCAAATTGTTTTGGTTTGACAGATGTATTAATTGGGAGTTCAATTATTTCAATAGGTAATGCTGCTTTTACAGGTTGTAAAGCAATAATAAATATTAAGGGAAATAACCCAAATATTTATAACCCAGCAGGTAATAGTAGAGCATATATTGAATAAGTTTATTTTGATTTAGTATTTTATAAAAATCAGGATATATGAGAAATTTATATTTAGTTATAATTTGCATTTTAGTGTTTTCTTGCGGGCATAAAAAAACACCACAAGGTGCTAAAATTGAGTTTGAAAATACCGAATGTAATGTTGGTAAAATCAAACGTGGAGAAAAAGCGAATTGTATTTTTATAATAAAAAATTCAGGCGACAGTACGCTCATTTTTTATAACATAATTCCTAATTGTGATTGTACTTCACTGTCAAACAAAAACATTGAAGTTCCTGCAGATAAAACTGACACGTTAAAGTTTGTTTTAAATACTGAAGGCAAAGAACTAGGAGTGTTAGAGAGCGAAATACGTATTATCACTAATACAATTCCTGACTTACACAGATTAAAAATAATCGCGGAAATTGAAAAAAAATAATAAATTGTTCCTGTTTAGAGTTTTCATTTAACACATAATAAAGAAATTAGTATGAGAAAAGAAAATTTATTTTTAGTAGTTGCTTTTTTAGCAACAATATTTTTTATCGCCTGTAAAGGTAATGAACCAAAAGAAGACACAACAATTATAGGCACTACCCCAGAAGAAATCGGGGTATTGATTAATGGTGTTGTGTGGGCACCTGGTAATGTCGATTTAATGGGTACGTTTGTTTCAAAGACGCACGATGAAGGTAAATGGTATCAATGGAATATAAAAGACCTTGCAAATTATTTGTATCCAACTGAATATAATGCAAGTGCATATGCAGCTGATACAGTATGGCTGCCTGAAAATGACCCAAGTCCCGAAGGGTGGCGTATTCCTACTATTGACGAGTTTAAAACTCTTTTTGATACTGAAAAAGTTAAAAACGAATGGGTTTTAAACGGCAGGCGGTTTACTGACATCTCGACAGGTAAAAGTATATTTCTGCCTGCTGCTGGTTACAGTTATTATACAAGTTATTTCAATAATGTGGGCGGTGTTGGAAAATATTGGAGTAGAAACAAATTTGAGGATATTTCTAACTTCGCATATAATTTATGTTTTGATGAAAACGAGCATAGTTTACGTTTGGCAAATAACCATAAATCGTACAGTATGTCTATACGTCCAGTAGCGAAATAAGAAATAGACCAAACACACCTGCACCTAACGAGCGGTTTTGCGAGATGGCGGGTGTATACCCGCAGAAACGGCAGTGCAAATTTGCAACTGCCTACCCCGCAGCAACTTCTGTGAACCCCGCCACCTCGCAAAGCCGCCACCACGTTAGCGGCAAGCTCGACAGTGAGGTTTGGACAGTTTGGTGGATTTTGAATTGGCTTAACTTGACAACTTTGCTGAACCTTGACAGTGTAGTACAAACAATTAAACAAGAACAAAAAAATAAAAGATTGAATTATGTCTATTTTGAAAATTTACAGCGATACAAAATCATTTAAAGCATTTTCGGAAAACACGGAAATGCCTGTTAGTAGTTGCTACGACAAAGAAGAGGCAATGACAAGTAAACGATTCTGCGAAGAATATCGCATTACATTTGATGTTTCAGACAGAGATTGGGATGATTTAGAAGGACAAATAAGTGATACTATTTTGTTTTTTGGAAAATACTATGCTCAAATACAAGAATTATTTTCGACACATTCAATTACGGATGCGAATGTGGTTTTTATTTTATGGTCAACGTTAGACGAAAATATGGTAAATCAAAATATCTACATTCCGAGTGAATTGATTAAATTAGCGGGCGAATTAAACATTGGCTTTAGAATGTCAATTTACACACAGAATGCGTTTGATTTTCTTAATGAAAAAGAAAATGCTATACGTAAAAAAATGCCTGCCGCTAACGAGCGGTTTCACGCAAGCGGGGGTGCAGACTCGTCTGACACAGAGCAGGTAACAGCATCGTTAGCTCTCGTCCGAGCCTTACCGATGCCCCCGCCT
>Ga0209629_10002107_pt1 | contig 13275 bp, 8 predicted proteins | sample TergutCu122P5_FD_187286 | JGI IMG/M metagenome (GOLD analysis project Ga0209629, IMG submission 187286) | Cubitermes ugandensis P5 segment gut microbial communities from Kakamega Forest, Kenya - Cu122 P5 (SPAdes) (version 2) | ecosystem: Host-associated > Arthropoda: Insects > Digestive system >... | reverse complement strand
GGTTGTACGTGTGGGACACCACCGCGGCCACCCACTACATGGGGCCAGCCCCGTGGGATGATCCCGTCGAATACTGGCAGTCCAAAGGCTACAAGGCCCGCCAATCCCACTGGTACTCCCATGTCCAGCTCCTGGTGGAATGGACCCAATCCGACAAACTCGTCGCCGAGAACCACCAGTTGGTGTCCCGCGCCAACACCCTGGCCGGGGACATCACCCAGGCCGAGGCCGACTGTGTCAACGCGTTGAACAAGCTGCTGCAATACTCGTGTGCCCCTGATGTCATCCCGGTCACCGGGCTGCAACTGGACGCCTGGATGGCCCAAGGCAACCAGGCCCCCTGGGGTGGGGAACCCGACGCCACCCACAACGCCCTGGAATCCATCGGGTTGGCGACCCAAGATTTCGTGGTGGGTTTTGTCAAGAGTGTGGGGGCCCTGCTCGGCTTCGACCCCACCAGCGGCGACTGGTCCTTGCTCACCGCCGGCCGTTCTTGGGCCGGGCTGGGGAAAATCGGTGGGGCCTTGGTGGTCGAGGTCGTCGGAACCCCGGTCGCCATGGCCTGCGTGATCGTGCCCGGACCAGTCGGGGACGTCTACGCGTGGGCAGTCAATACCACCACCCCGGTGGAGGACGCCATCATCAACAAAGACATGTGGGGTAAAGACCCGGTCAGGGCCGCCACCACCACCCTGCTCAACATCGGCACGTTCTTCCTGCCTGGGGCCGGGGAAATCGCCGGCGGAGTCAAGACCAGCCTGGAAGTCGTCTCCGCCACCACCAAGATCGCCCGCGTCGGTCAGATCGCCGAAACCGGGGCCAGCATCGCCGGCAAAGTCGAAGACGTCCTGGCCCTACCCGGCCGGCTCGCCGGGGACGCCATCACCCGGCTGACCAACCGCTTCCCCGACCTGCGCCTCCCCAAGACCAGCCCCGCCATCACCGACGAAACCCACCTGGCCGTCAAACCCGGACACACCACGCAAACAGACCTGGACCTCACCAGCCAGCCCGGCACCACCCGTGGGCCACACAACACCCAACCCGGCAGTTCCGTGTCACGCGACATGGGCGCCGCCAACCCGGAAGACGGGATGCTCACCGCAGCCAGGCGGGACGCCGACCATCCGCAAGCCGGGCGGGAAACCAGCCCCGACGAGGCTGGTGCGGGCAGCCCTGCGGGCAGGCCAGCCGGTGACGAACATCCGACAACAGGTCACGACGGTTCCAGCCGCGAGGCTGGGACGACCGACCACGGGGTGGATGGTCATGACAGCGCACCCATCGGGGATCATGCGACCAACGACCCGGGTTCTGCGGTCCCTGTTCCTGGGGACACTCCAGAGCCGGTTCTGGGTAGCGCCGGGCATGTCGCCGCCGATGACCCGGCACTGTACCCGCGTCCCAGCGTGACCGACCCAACCCACATCCACCACGTCCAAGCCGACGACCTGCCCGTCAACGAGGCTTTCGCGACCCGGACCAACCTGGACGCTAACGCGGTCTACCACGTCGAAGGCCGCGGCGACTTCTACACCAACGCTGACGGCAAAGTCACCTACGTCAAGACCACCTGGGCTGATGACCCAAAGTTGCCCAACCCCGACCTGATGGACCCGCAGCCCGGCACGACCTATGTGGTCACACCCCGTATCAAGGACCCCGTGGAGGGCCTGAACTACGACCAGGTACTGGTGGTGTCCGATGACAAACTCACGGTGACGTTCTACGCGGAACACCTCGCCCCCGGTGACGCCGTCCGCAACGACAGAGTCCAGTCCCTGGCCGGCGGCGCGGACCGAGACTACGAGGGTGGCCACTTGGGCTCCGCCGAGGACGGCGGAGGATACGAATTCATCAACTACACCCAACAGCACTGGCTCGCCAACCGGGGCTCAGGACCCCTGTCTTTCAAGAATCAAGATGCGTTCTTCAAGGAACTGACCAGCAACGACCCCACCGCTGTCGAACACGTCACCATCACCGTCACCTATCCCGACGGCGCTGTCCCCACTCCGACCACCTACACCCCACGCGGCGGTGACACCTACACCGGAACCATCAATCCGAAACCAGAGTCCTACAAGATACAATGGACAGAGCACGGGGTTGACAGAGATTTGCCAACAATCCCCAACGATGAAGCAGGATGGAAACAGGCCACACAAGACCTCAAGACGAGCCGAGGTGAACAATGACGAACAACCAGTGGGCGGACATGCCGCCTCTCCAGGCCCAAGCTGGGATCATCAACGAGATGGCCCGCAGCATGCTGGCGGCCATCTCTGGCGATTGGGACCACGCGACCTACACAGCCGTTAGGTTTGGCGGGCAGGGTTCCGGCTGGTTTGACATTGTCAACCCCGATGGATCCTCCCGGTTGGGTAGGGGCCGCACTGTCCTTGATTTGTCCACCGATTTGAAGCGTGTGATGTTTGTCGAGGGCCGGGGTTCGTGGTTCTCGATGACGCTGACCCTCCGGAATGGCGGATCAGTGGAAGCCCATTTCGACTACGAGTCGAGGCCTGAGTTCGACAGCAACCTGCTGGGGGTGACCCCGTACTGGGTGAGCCGTGAGCAACGCGACTTCCCCCGTGACAAGGCCCACCAGCCTCCGTGGTACGCCGAACTGCTCGACCAGTACATCACCGCAGAACAGGCCCGCCTGGACCTGTGGGCGGCACGGGACCGCTTGTGGGCCGAGGTCGGCCAGACGAGTGAGGTCTCGGATAGCACCCGGCTGGTCGTCCTGCCCAACGGGGTCGGCCTGCTCGCCACAGACGGCTATTCGAACCCGTCACCCCAGCATCCAGGTGATCCGGGGTTCGAGTTGTACATGCCCTCGACCCTGTTCACCGGCGAGGTCGATCAGGCCCGCCAGGTGTGGCCCTTCAAGGCCCTGAACTATCTGGTGAAGGTCACCACCGAACAGGATATTGACTGGCCGTCACGGGTGGGCGGTGGGCCGGTGGTGGTGACGTATGTGCCCAACTATGCCAATGACACTCCCAAGGATTGGCGTGATCAGCAAGGTGATGAGGATGTCTGCGGGATGCTGGTGGGAGTGAGGTGCCCGGGTGTTCCGGCGATGTTGGATGGCCCCCAGGGTCCGATCCGGTTGATCGGTGTGATCCCGGCTCGTCCCCAGGAATGGGCCTGCATGCCTGCCGGCGATGAGACGGCACGTCAAGCCATTCGAGCACGCCTGGAGGTTCTCGCTCCTCTGGTTCTGGCCGCACCTGACCGGCCCAGCGTCATGTAGAAATGCGCTGTGCGATGACCCGCTTCAACGTCGTGACCGCTGAGTTGCGACCGGCGCTCGACGTCTTGACGCATCTCGACTGGCCGGTGTCATGTGATCGTGTGCCAGCCATCGTGCGGGCATTGGGATGGACACTACAGACCAGTGGGGTTGGGGAAACCAGCTTACCGACATCCAGGCGCACGTTGATGATCGGGCAACTCGGCGATGAAATATCAACGGTGACGTCTCGGGTCAGTGACGTCCTTCCGCCCGGTGCGGGCTTGATCAGCTCGAACAGCGGACTACAAGATGACGTGACGGAGGCGTTGGCGCGCGCGGGGGTGGATCCAGCCTCGGATCTTGCCCGTTGCATCACCATGGATGTCCGGCTGCTACCCGGATAGAACAGGAGTGACCATGCTGCCGCCGGGCAGAACCAACGAAATTGAGGACTTCCTGGGCCAGGTTCCACACCTGACCCTCGATGACTTCGCACAGGTCAACACGGTCTTTCGAGCCTCCTACGTGGTTCGCAAGTTGGCGCGTCCAATCTTGCGATTGTCAGCGGCGGACCATTCCTGGCTGGACAAGAGGGTCCGCGATGTGCTGGCCCCCATGCACATCGGCTGGGGCCAGCAAGGCTTCAACATGACCAGCGTCTCAATCGATGTCGTGGTGTGGATGGCGCAGGCGATCATACGTCGCGATCGGCTCACGCGAGAGCAATACGATGCATTCGCGAATGGGTTCCGACAGGTCGGTGTCACAGTGCCGATGCATCCCTCGCAAGAAGCAGAAGCGAGAGACCGGGCAGCATCGATAGTGTCACTCAGCGATCAGCCGTTCCTCGCCTCAGGCAAGGTGGACTGAAAGCATGGCGTTCGCCTCCTTTACCTCGGTCACCCCGATACCCCCATCCACGTTCACTCGGCTTGGGCCCCGCGTCCCCGATGGTGTGGCGCAAGCCTGGCATGATCACGGCACTGGTCTGGTTGGCGACGGCTACTTCCGTCTGGTGGACCCGGCCCGGGCTGAGGCGATGCTCGGCACCGCCAGTCCCCTGCCCAGTGACGCGATCATCCTGTTCACGACTGCGATGGCTGATCGGATCGCCTGGTGGAACACCATGTTTCTGGTCGCCAAGTGTCGCCTGGGTGAGATCCATGCCACCTCGGAATCCTTCGACCAGCTGATCGCCTTGATGGATGATCAGCCCGGCTACCGTGATGTCATCTGGGACCACCAGCCCTACCCGCAGGCACGCGACCGGCTCGGGGTGCCCGACTTCGAAGACTGCCTGATGCACGTGCCGCTGCTCAAGATGGGCGGCCGGGGTGACGCCGATCATATGCACACCGGTAGCCTGTGGACCCATGTCGGTTTGATGACCCAACTTACGGGCAAGCCTGTTTTCACCCACATGCTGCCCCTGCCCACCCAAGATTGACCTGCCGGTCAATCAGGTCACGGCACTCGTCCCACCGGGTTACATCATCACTGGGTCATAGCGTCGACTGCGTGTCGCTGACGTATCATCAGACCATCGCCACCGCTACCTGGGGTCGTCTCCTGCTGGCGAACCCCTGACACGTGGAATCGCTCGCTCATCGCTTCCTATCAGCCGTCTGGACGCGTTCTCTAGCCAGTGCCACGTCACCTCGTCTTATCCCGATCCGGTCGCACGGCTTCTCCCCACCCTGTTTCTCCTTGTCATTGGTCACACGTTGGCAGTTGAGGTGGTCGGTGCTCACCTTCAGCGTGGAAGGGAGCGTCATGACGGTGTCGATGCGGTTGATGAGTGCCGGGGATGGCTACATGTACTATCTGACCAGCGTGGTGGCCGGGGATGGTGAGCGGTTACTGTCGACGCCGTTGACGCGCTACTACACCGCCACGGGCTATCCGCCGGGCTGGTGGATCGGGGCGGGTGTCGCCTCCCTGGGTGGGGTGCTGACCCCGGGTGATCAGGTCGGTGAGGCCCAGTTGCAGTTGCTGATGGGCTGGGGGCGTCACCCGGTCACCGGTGAACCGCTTGGTCGGGGGTTCCCGGTGTACACCCCGGTGAGTCAGCGGGTCGATCGGCGAGCCCGGGCGCTGGACCCCAGGCTCAGCGACCTGGAGCGCGCGGCGGCGCTCAGCCTGATCGAGCAGCAGGAGTCTGAGCGGGGCACGCGTCGGGCGGTGGCCGGGTTCGACTACACGTTCAGCCCGCCGAAGTCTGTCAGCGTCATCTGGGGCGTCAGTGACGGCGGCACCCAGGCGCTCATCGCCCAAGCGCATCACGACACCATCGCCGACGTGATCGCCTGGATGGAAACCCATGTGCTGGCGACCCGCACTGGGGTGCAGGCCCGTGACGGTTCCATCGTCTACACCGATGTGACCGGGGTGATCGCCACCGCGTTCGACCACTACGACTCCAGGGCAGGTGATCCGCAACTGCACACCCATGTGGTGGTCGCCAACCGGGTGTGTGCGGTCACCGACGGGAAGTGGCGCACCGTGGATTCCCGTCCGATGCACGCCGCGACGGTGACCATGTCGGCCCTGTACAACGCGCTGCTGGCCGACCGGTTGACCCGTGTGCTCGGGGTCGGCTGGGATGCCCGTCACCATGGGCGTAACCAGTACCCGTCCTGGGACATCACCGGGGTCGGTGAGAACCTGGTCGAAGGATTCTCAGGTCGGGAGCAGGATATTGAGGCAGAGACCAGCCGGCTGGTCGACCAGTATGTCGCCACCCGCGGCCACCAGCCCTCCAACCGGACCCGCCTGGTGCTCAAACAGCAGGCGACGTTGGCGACCCGGCCCGCCAAGCAGGCGTGTTCGCTGGCCGAGTTGACCAGCCGCTGGCGGACCCGAGCCACCGATCTGTTGGGTGAGGATGCCAGCGTGTGGGCGCGTCGGGTCCTTGCCTCATCCGAGGGGGTCACCATCCGGGCTGATGACATTCCCCTGGACCTGATCCAAGCCTTGGCTCAGTCCGTGCTGGAGACGGTGGGTGAGAAGCGTTCCACCTGGCGGCGCTGGAACCTGCACGCGGAGGCCTCCCGCCAGACGATGGGCTGGCGGTTCGCCTCCACCGCCGACCGTGAACAGTTGACCGATCTGATCTGTGATCAGGCCGAGGCCCGGTCTCTGCGGCTGACCCCAGCCGAAATGAGCGTGCCGGCCGGGTTCACCCGCCCGGACGGCAGTTCACGGTTGCGGCCCCACCACATGAGCGTCTACTCCTCCCAAGACCTGCTCGACGCCGAACAGCGCCTGACCGTTCTGGCTGAGACGTTCACCGCCCCCGTGGTCGCCTTCACCACGATCACCGGGATCGTGGCACACCCGGATCCTCAAGGACACCTGCTGGGCCCCGACCAGGCCGACGCGCTGACCCGGATCGCGACCAGCGGGCGGGTGGTCGATGTGCTGGTCGGCCCGGCCGGGGCCGGCAAGACCACCGCCCTGGCCAGCCTGCGCACGGCCTGGGAGACCCAGCACGGCCCGGGCTCAGTGGTGGGCCTGGCCCCCTCAGCCACCGCTGCCGCCGTCTTGGGTCAAGACCTGGGCATTCCCACCGAGAACACGGCCCGCTGGCTCGCCCTACACGACCACACCGGTGTTGAGTTCCAGGCCGGCCAGCTGGTGATCGTGGATGAGGCCTCCCTGGCCGGGACCTTCACCTTGGACCGGATCACCCGGCTGGCCCATGATGCGGGCGCCAAGGTGGTGCTGGTGGGTGACTGGGCCCAGTTGCAGGCCGTGGACGCCGGTGGGGCGTTCACCATGCTGGTGGCCAACCGGGCCGATGCCCCCGAACTCACCGACATCCACCGGTTCACCAACACCTGGGAGAAGACCGCCTCCCTCCAGTTACGCCACGGCGACCCGGCCGCTATCCACGCCTACCACACCCAAGGGCGCCTGACCGGAGGCGAACTGGAGCAGGTCACCGTCCAGGCCTACCAGGCGTGGCGCCACGACACCACCCACGGCCTGGCGTCCCTGCTCGTGGCCGACGCTTTGGACACCGTCCGCGAGTTGAACCGGCAGGCCCGCCATGATCGCATCCTCGCAGGTTTCGTCGACCCCACTGTCGAGGCCACCCTGGCTGACGGTTCCCGCGTCTCCGCCGGTGATGTGGTGATCACCCGGTTGAACCACCGGCATCTGGTCGCCGGCCGGACCGGCTGGGTCCGCAACGGTGACCGCTGGACCATCACCAAAGTCCATTCCGACGGTGCGGTCACCGTCCGGCGGGCCGGCCACACCCGCGGCGCCCAGGTCACCTTGCCCGCCGACTATGTCGCCCAACACGTGGACCTCGGGTATGCGGTGACCGCCCACCGGGCCCAAGGCGTCACCGTCGACACCTGCCACGTGCTGGTCACACCCATAACCACTCGTGAGAACCTCTACGTCGCCATGACAAGGGGCCGCACATCCAACCAGGCCTACGTCGCCACCGACCACCCCGACCAGACCCATGACGCGTCGCACCCGTCCGACAACCCGGACGCGACCGCACGCACCGTCCTGCTCGGCGTGCTACAGAACACGGGCGCGGAACTGTCGGCCCACCAGATGCGCCAAGCGGAGGCCGAGACATGGGGTAACACCGCCCAGTTGCGCGCCGAGATCGAAACCCTGATCGCCGCCGCCCAAGAGACCCGCTGGGAGGCGCTCGTCGCCACGTGCGGCCTGGACGAGACACAGGTCGGGCAGGTGCTCGCCTCGGACGCGTTCGGCCCGCTGTGCGCCGAACTACGCCGCGCCGAAGCCAACCACATCAACCCCGAAACCACCCTGCCTCGCCTCGTCGCCGCCCGGACCATGGTCGGCGCGGTCGATGTCGCCGCCGTCCTCCACGGACGCCTGACCCAATACATCGACAACACCACCACCACCCGACGCGTCCGAACCAGCCCCCGCTACATCCTCGACCTCATCCCACAGGTCACCGACCGCCTCGACCCCGCCATGGCTTCGGCCATCCAAGAGCGCATCGACGCTATCTTGACCAGAGCACGCGACCTGCTTACCCAAGCCGTCGCCAACCACGAACCATGGATCGCGACGCTGGGCACCCGGCCAACGGACCCGCTGGCAGCCCGCCGTTGGGACGACTCCGCGCTCGCAATCGCCGCCTATCGGGACGCCTGGGCCGTCACAGCCCACGAACCATTAGGCGATCCGTCGACGCTGATCCAGCGGCAGGACGCGGCCCGGATCGCGGCGTTGATCGGAGTGGGACGTACACCGTCATCGACGCCAGCGTCCCCAACTCTGTCGCAGGTAGCCCCGATCCTCTAGAGCCATACCCTCGACCCACCCGGTCCTGGCAGTGCCCATCTCTCCTTGGCCGCGCGCGCGTGGAACTGTCAGAGCATGTCCCTACGCTTGTAAGCATGGCCACATCATCTGCATCCCAGCGAGGCCGTGCCGGGCGGGATGAGCCACAAGGTCAGACGGAGGGGTCGCAGTGGATCTGTGACCACTCCGTCTGAACACAGCGCATCGCCTGATCCGGTCCGCCGCAGTTGAGGCGGAGCACTTCAGCGCCCCCAGGCGCCCCAAGCGGGGGTTGGCCCGTCAAGCGGGCCAACCCCTCGAAGCGTCCGTACTGAGGAGAAGGAGAGACGCGGGTGATGCGACCGAGGATTCGGTTTGGGCAGCGTATCCTTCATTTCGACGACGGCAGGTCGATTGTCGGTTCCTATCAGTTTGGACTTGCCCAGCACGTCGCCGATCCGACTGCCGTCGTTCCTCTTCTCAACACGATCCTGGATGGCTCTCGCGAACTTGATGATGCGATCGCTGCATTCGCGGATCAGGCTGGCATATCGACAGGGAAAAGTCAACGCCTCATTGAGCAGCTTATCAGGTTGGGTCACATAGAGGATGCTTCCGCATCGACCAGCCTCAGTTCAGACGAGCAAGATCGATACTCACGGAGCGCCGACTTCTTCGCTTGGATCACGAAGGAAGAGGAGTTGAGTCACTGGTCTCCACAAGAGCGCCTGCGAGACGCCCGAGCGTGCGTGATCGGCATCGGCGGAATGGGCAGTGTCATCGCCACGCAACTGGTTGCATCAGGCGTCGGGCTTGTCACCATTGTGGACTGTGACCGTATTGAGCAATCAAACCTCAATCGGCAGACGCTCTTCCGCACTTCGGACATCGGCCGGCCCAAAGTTGAGGCTGCGGCGGAACACCTGCTAGCGATTAACCCGCTCGTGGAAGTGAACCCAATCAACCGACGCCTGGAGTGCGTGGAGGATATCGCGGACTTGTTCTCTCATCACGATCTGCTCTTTCGGTCCGCGGACCGTCCAGATCAACTGCCGTACTGGACATCCGACGCGGCTCTCGCCACTGACAGGCCTTGGGTGGACGCGAGCTACAATGGTCCCATGGTGAGTTGCTGTACGTTCGTACCCGGTCATACAGGGTGCTACAGGTGCCTCCGCGAATCAGACTGGAGGCGAGTTAGCGCCGAGGGGCGTCGCGACGTGTATTCCGACGAGGTACCTCTCGTGAATGCCGCACTTGGCCCAATCGTCTGTATCTCGGGAGCTCTGGCCGCCTATGAAGGAATTCGATTCCTTACTGACAGGAAGCCACAAAGTGTCGGCCGTTATCTTCACCAGAACATGTACCGGTACGACAACTCGTATGCTGTTCCCGTGCCAGCGGATTGCCGTCATGGCGTGTCGACATGGCCGCATCGTCACTAGCAGCCAATCGACCGTTTCAGAGGCTTGTCGGAGCGGCGCTGTCAAATGAGTTCTCATCCGCCATGGCCTCCGTTGTTCTTCCGCTGTTCGTACTCTCTGCAGGTGGTTCGGCTACCGTCGTCGGGATCATCACATTCGTCTGCACTCTTGTGGCAGTCGCATCGCAGGCCCTAGCGGGAGCATTGGTTGACCGTCTCTCACCCGCGCGCGCGTTTCGGATGGCGAGCACAATGCAGGCCGTCTGTTGGGGAACACTTGCCCTGATCGTAATCCGGCACGAGCACCCCACGTGGCCGCTCGTGGGTGCCATAGGCGCTATCGCGATGGGCTTTTCGTCTTTGTGCTATCCCAGCGAGGGAGCGCTCATCAAGGTGCTGGTCTCGCCAGAGCAGTTCGGTCGTGCGGCTGCGGTGAGCCAAGGAAGGGAGGCGGCTGCAGGCTTACTTGGCGGGCCGACCGGGGGTGCGCTGTTCGGTGTTGCGGCGGTGCTCGGGATCTCGGCGCAGGCGGCCATGCACGCCATTGCAGCCTTGCTCGTGCCGTCGCCTGACGAGAGAACAGTCGGGGCGGCAGGGTCCAAGCATGCTGGCCAGGGGTACCTCAGCGATGTGATCGATGGCTTCCATGCTTCTCTTCAGCACTACCACCTGCGCAGCATAACGGTCGTGGCTGCGCTGATGAATCTCCCCATGGCCGCCTTGCCGTTGACTCTCATACTGTATTTCCAGAGCCGGGGGTTTTCCGCAGGATTGATTGGAATGATGTCCGCTTGTGTCGGTGTCGGTGTACTGGGTGGGTCTTTCATATCGGGTGCGCTCACAGGTCGATACACTGTCGGGTCGCTTGGTGTCATGGCACTCGGAGGGTACGTTACGACCGTTCTTCTTGTGGTCATTCTTCATGAGAGCTTCGTTTGGACGTGCGTGAGCCTGGTTGCGTCTGGCTTCTTGTTGCCAGCGTTCAACTCGGCGATCAGTGCGTACACGATTACCGTCACCCCACCTGAACGCGTCGGTCGTGTGACATCTGCCATTGCCGTTCCCGGAATGGCTCTGATGCCGCTCGGACCGCTGCTTGCCGGAGTACTGTTCGACCAGGCGGGCGTTCGTCTAACCTTAGCTGTGGTTTGGCTCCTTGCGCTTGGGCCTTTCCTTGTGGCCGCGGTTAGCCCTGGATTCCGGACCACTCCGGGTCTCGCTGCCCTCACGGAGGGGACGTCGTGTGCGGTCACTGCACCGGAGCGAACTGCGAATGACTGAACGAAGGAACCCAGACCGTGCAGTGCGTCCGTCTCCTCGGCAGAATCTGTACCTATACTCCAACTGGGAATGGCTCGGGTCGGCAAGGATTCCCGATGACAGATCCCGATGGTCGTTGTTCGACGAATTGAGGCAATTGACGGAGTCGCGCTGTCGAGATATCGTCGCGGAACTACCAACCGAGGATTCACCGTCCACAGATGCCGCTAAGGTTTCTGCCTTATTCCGATCTTTCACGAATGTAGAGATTGTTGAGGGCCTAGGAGCGCTACCGCTCAGCGGTTTCATGGAGCGGATCGATTCGATTATCACGATTGAGGATCTCTTCGGATTCTTTGGGTGGTCGATGCGCCATGGTGTCCGGTCGCTGTTTCGCTTCGATCAGGACGTCGATCCGGGCGACCCGGGTCGGTACGTGACCTATGTTGGTCAAGGCGGGATCGCAATGCCTGATGCGTCCTTTTATACGGCGGCTCAGCACGGTGATCTCCTGCGCCGATACGGGGCCTTCATTGCGCAGATGTTCTCGGTGTGTGGAGTGGAAGGAGCCGGTGATCAGGCGCAGAATGTGCTGGCGCTTGAGCATGAGATTGCACTTCTTCACTGGGATCGGACACGACGGCGTGATCTAGAGGAAATGTACCACGCGGAGTCATGGGATGACTTCATGGCCAAGACCGGCCTACCCTGGGAGTATCTTCTTGAGGGTGGACACTTGAAGACAACTGCGGTGGAGCGTATTATCAACGCGCAACACACGTTCCCATCTGATGCCGCCTGCCTTCTTCGGAAGGGGAATCTGGACCGATGGAAGAGTTGGGCGCGGTGGATGGTTGTCTTCTCACTTGGCCCGTTCCTATCTTCGACGGTTTCAGACGCTCACTTCCGGTTCTATCAACAGGACATCTTGGGTGTGCGACGGCGAGCACCTCGCTGGCGACTTGGGCTGAAGTTTGCGGAGGAGATCGCCGGGGATGTGATCGGGAAGATGTATGTAGAACGATACTGTCCTCAGGCCTTGATCGATCGCGCACTGGGGCTCGTTGATTCATTGTTCCGTGCGTTTCGGGACGCGATCGGCGCCGCGAGTTGGTTGGAGCCAACGACGAGGTCGGCGGCGAGGAGGAAGCTTGACCTGATGACTCGGCTAGTTGTTGGGCCGGAACGGGTGCGGGACTACTCGACGTTGCACGTTGCGCCGGATGACCTCGTGGGCAATTTCGTGCGGGGGGCGTCCTTCGCTTGGGACTACGCCTTTGGTCAGATTGGGGGTTCAGTCGATGCACAGGAATGGACAATGTTCCCGCAGACTGTGAACGCCTCGTATCACCCACTCCGCAATCGGATTACGATAGCGGCGGCGATGCTGCAGCCTCCGCTGTTCGGCGAAGATGTGGTGGAAGCTACCGAGTTTGGTGGAATCGGCGCTTTGGTGGCTCATGAGATGAGCCACGCGTTCGATGACCGGGGCTCGTCGACGGACTGGATGGGGCGAGTGCGTGGGTGGTGGTCTGAGCGCGATGAGTATCGTTTCAAGGCGTTCGCTGATGCGTTTGTGCGAGAGTATGATGGCCTTTCCGTGGAGTGCGAGGATGGCTCGGAAGTCAAGGTGGACGGAAGAATGACGCCGGGCGAGAATATGGCGGATGTGGGTGGTCTTGTGATCTCCCACCGAGCCTGGCAGATGGGGCGCGACACGATGCCGAGCCTTGCCGAGGAGCGTGCGTTTTTCATGGGCTGGGCGTCGGTGTGGAGGGCCCAGACGAGAGCGGCCGCGCTTCGACACATCTCGGCGGTCGACCCGCATGCTCCGGGTGAGATTCGATGCAATCAAACGGTCAAACATGTTTCGGCTTTCCACATGGCGTTCGGCACGCGAATGAGTGACGAGATGTGGCTTGATCCGGAGAGTCGGATCAGCCTGTGGTAAGCGGCGCAGGCGCTGCAGTACGGGCGCAGGAGCATCGGGCTGATACTTGGCGGTTCGAGTCAGGCCGAGTCCGTCCGGGCCGGAGTCAGCATTGCGCCGAGGGAGGTCGGCTGG
>Ga0209629_10002106_pt1 | contig 13286 bp, 11 predicted proteins | sample TergutCu122P5_FD_187286 | JGI IMG/M metagenome (GOLD analysis project Ga0209629, IMG submission 187286) | Cubitermes ugandensis P5 segment gut microbial communities from Kakamega Forest, Kenya - Cu122 P5 (SPAdes) (version 2) | ecosystem: Host-associated > Arthropoda: Insects > Digestive system... | reverse complement strand
GAAATGGGCTATGGTACAAACCATGTGAATCTGCCTTGATATGCGGAAAAGAAAGCTGAACTGTGAGTCAGGATTCAAGAAAATGAAAGAAGCAACGTCTGATCATAATAAACCTGCTTATAAGAGGCAACTGTAAGACTGATAGCTATAATCACAACAGAGATGACCATTTTCTGGGTAATACTGAGCAGTCCACAGAAGTGCACTAAAGATTCACATGAAACAGCTGTTGCCATCATCTGATGATCAGGTGACGATTCAAACAGCAGATTCCTGTAAAACATCAGCAGACACTGCAAAGCATCACATACTAGAGAACAGTCATATTTACAATCACTGCTGTGAGAACCTGAAACGTAAAATTTGATCCCAGAGTGTATGTAAAAGTCTGTAATCAAACAGATGGCTTTGTTGCATCTAAAGTGACCAGGTCACAGTCACCACATCTACCACCAGTCTACCTCTAGCAACATCATCTCAACATATCACATGCAGAACACAACTTTTACGTAGATTCTCCAAAGTCGGTAATGGTGTAATGCGGGCAATGAATGACACAGCCCTTCAAAGCAGCACTGCCACAATTGCATGGACTTGCTACATGATGTTAATAGCACTACAGCTATGAGAAAAATGATGCTGTAACAAGTACAGTAACTGAAGTATGGGAGAGTCAGAGTACTGGAAACTGTTCACTTTCTGTGTTCTGTATCATGGCAGATATATTTTATGCAAATTATAACATCACTGGATCTCGTTACATATCAGGCAAGTCAAAGAGTTTTTACAGAAATAAAAAATTCAGAAAATGTTTATGAGAAAAATGTTACAGTGGACCTTTCGGTGTCAGTTATGCTGACAAACAATTATCTAGAACATTTTCAAGTAGCTGATTAAAATCTTTAATAAAATCGTGAGCTGTCATTATTTATCTCATTTTCAATAAAAACTTGCAGGTTTTACACTAGCAACACACAATTTTCGACATAACACACCAGAAACACATGAATATATTATACAGCTCATGAATGTAGTAGCAATTACTCAATCTGTTCTACCTGGCAGTTGATACACTCATTACAAAACTTAAAAAGAAAATTGCAGCCAGGAATAACAATGCACCTGCTACTCTACATAATAAAGTCAGGAAGTTAACATGGAAATTGTAAGTGAGGATGAGGGCATCAGTTTTTTTGAGATGCAAACACTATTTCTATTGAAAGGAACCAAAATCGTGTGCACTGGAAAATATGACAAAATTTTCCTGCTAAAAAGATTACTAGGAATTTTTGTTTACATTTTAGTATTTAATTTGTTTTGGCCTAAAACTTTCACTTTTTATTTTCACTGACTAACTAATATTCTAATGTGTCAATTCTTCTGTAACATCCTGACCAGTGAAGACATTACCACGAAGTTTTCTCAAAACATTGCGTGCCAATCTCCCAGTGCCACATGGCACATCCCACAAGAATAAAGACCTCCCAAGTGCACTGCTGCAATATCCTACAAATACACACAATATTCTGTGCTCTGAAGGATCCTACTCTCTGTATCTCCAAGGCAAATAAACATGAGTTCCTTTGCAACACCCCATTATCCACCAATAGTACTTTCTCATTGTACAAGTTTTACTTGTGTACTGCAACAACAATTTGTAACACAGTATAAATCCCAATTTTCAAGATACATTACTGTCCTAAGTCTACTGTAATATTATGAGACACATATATTTATGTATATCTGTAACATACTTTAAATATGCAGAAAATTCAATACAAGATGGGAACATGACACCTGTTAGAGCATAAGATCATCAAATGAAACACAAATGTATGAAGTGTCCGTTGTATGTAGGAATCACACGTTACTTTCGGTCTTTCCCTTCAGCTATTACTAGGTGGCAGAAAAGGAAAATGCTAGATCTCATATAATTTCATCTCCTCGTAGTTTCTTGGAGAACAAAACATATTTTTTAACCACATTTAAAGTATCCAGCTTCAATGGTACCTTCACTTTTTACAGTAACTTGATAATTGCATTAATGCATTTTACTTCTCCTAATAAAAACTTTGTTGTTTTCCATCTGCTGTGTCACCTACATGTTGGCCTACCAGGAGCAGATTAAAGGAATTCTACTATATACAGAGTGTTTCACAACTTGTGGACATTACTGCAGGAGGTGATTTCCTAGGTCTTTGTGATCAAAAAAGTTCATATAAACATGTGTCCGATTTTGGACAGTTACAGAGTTATGACCGCTTGAAACTTAGAATAGAAGGTAACGATTATTGACAATAAACGGAACAAAATAATAAACCAGCATAGTACATGATACATTTAAAGTATAAATGTAAAGTTAACTTCGTGAAATTACCTTTAATTTGAATTGATCTGTGCTTAAAGCTGGTTTTTGAGAATGCCACCGCCGGCCGCAACACAGGCTGCCGCTCGGTTGTGAACTGCGCGAGTCACATGACACACATAATGCTTGCAACGCAAATGATAAGCCACCAAGTTGAGTACATCACCCGCCAGCTGGTTCTGTAAGACGCGGTTCACACAAGGGCGTGTAGGGAATTAAAAAATGCCCATAACTCTGTAACCGTCCAAAATCGGACACATGTTTATATGAATTTTTTTGATCACAAAGACCTAGGAAATCACCTCCTGCAGTAATGTCCACAAGTCATGAAACACCCTGTAAATACATACCTACACATTAGACCATAGTGGAAAGCTTACAGTATAATCAGATTTGTCAATACAGTGCATGAACCACGACGCACATGAATGTGAAAACATGCCAACCATAAAATTTTCAGGAGATATTGATGATGACATGAACATAAACATAAAAACACATCTGTCATAAGCAGAACAATGATTGTGATAAAGGCAGTTGGTAGTCCATAACAACATTATGTTACAAGATAAGCCAAATGGAATGCACAACATGAAGTTCGTACAGCCGACATGCGGAAGTTACCATATTATGGACTTCTAAACAGACTTCAATTTTTGCAATGTTCTACAAAGAATTCTTGGCAAACAACTTGAAGAATAAAATGTCATTTACTGCCACATATCTTTCTTTCAGAATCATGAATATTGCAAATGCTACCACATTCATGTTAGATTTTCAGCCAGAGCTATTTGTAATGATATCCTCAAAGACTTAATTTTAAAAAACACATCAAGACTTTATTTTCCACTACAAAAGGAAACTTAAAGATCCACTGTGTAATATTTCAAATGTGTAAGAGTGTTAACAGAAATGAAGGAAGGCTTAATGAAAAGCATAAGAATAGCCAAAATACACAATTAGCTAGACAGCCCCATCTAATGGCAGATGCTGAGGTGTATGTGCTAAATGAAAGGAACACAATGTTCCTACCAACCTAGAGACCATCTTCCCTTTCAGCTTGCTAGTGCAGGGTACAGGAAGGGTTCACCATTGCAAGGAAACAAGGAGTGGGGAGTAAAGGTGTGGAAGAAAGAAAAAACAAACATAAATAAAATTAGTTATATGGCCATACTATGGACCTACATACTAGCAAATACCATAATAAGCTTAAAAAATTTTACTTAAAGTATACCAATTATCTGTATGCTCTTTTGGAGAGTATATATGAAACCACTTCTTTTAAAAATAACAGACCTAAATTTGTATACAGCAGCAGAGGAGATGCACTACTTTGTGGACACCCAATGTAATGGTAAATCATCACTCCTAGGCACAACAACATGAAGGTGTGTACGTAGAGTGCAGGTAAAATGTACTCTTGTCCTAGGTAAATGTTCAGTTTCAAACTTGGCTTTCACACTTTGGGAAAATGCTCTGCATACTGATTGGATAGGAAGTTGCTTATGATGATAAGGCAGGATAAACTGTCCCTACTCAACACCAATGCCTGGCCATCTAGCCAATAACTAGCAAAATAAAAACTTTGTTTTAATTCATTTTACAGCACACACCGTCCCTTGCTGTCATTATACTGTAGTGTCATCATACTGTACTGTCATTATGAAATATGAGAATCAATGTATAGCTCGCAAACTGTTACTATGTCAACAGCCTACTGAACTGTCATTAGCAAATATGATATTTAATGTACAGTACACAAATTTTTACTATGTGAACAGCATACTGTACTGTCATTTAAGAAACGTGAGATTTACCGTCAAGCATGGAACTGTTACTATGTACCTGCATACCTATCTACATCTGTCTACTGAACCCATCCACAGCCTTAATGAATTACATATGTACTTAATTCAACCCAGATCTTCCTATCCTCTTAGCAGTACTGACAACATTCACTGCAAGCACATAAATCCCAAACAATGTTGATGAGACTGATATACAGGTATGTAATTAGTCAACTGCCAGACAACAGGGCAAGGCAAGAGGACATTTGTGCTCTGCAGTATATAATCCGAAGTCAGAACAATGTCCAGAATTTGGAATGAGACCCATGAAATGAATAAAGTACATTAAAACAAAGCTGTTTTGCTTTTAAGACAAGAAGACATTATTGTCATGCAGTATGCTATCTGAAGACAGAATTTGGAATGAGACCTATGAAATGGGTAAAGTATACTAAAACAAAGTTGTTTTGCTTTCTATGTGTCTCACAAGTGACTTCCATAATGTGTTGAACATCCAACATTATACATTTCTCACTGAATACATTTAATGTGAAAGAGATGTATTTCCATTCAAGATGCAGCCGCCAATGTTCTGGTATTTGGTTTTGTTATGACATACTGTAAATATCTAGCTCTCAAAAAATGTTCAAATCCTTGCAAAAATATGAGCTGCAGTAAACGGCACATACTATTCAATTCCAAATTTAAACATATGAATTTCTATGCTATTCCGTTCCTTAACTAACATTTTTTTCTGATGTTTTAAAACTGTTATCTCTTTAGTGTGAAAGATAACAGCCGACACAGACTCATGGATAATGTAACACATATTGTTCCTGATATTCTCTACCAAAAAAGCTTACAGATTCAAGTATGCAATATGTCTACAGATCACACAGTTTAATAAATATGATATAATAAATAAGTAAATCATAAAACACATCGTACAACAAACTGATGCAAAACAATCAATGGAAAAGTGCTTTCTAGAAGCGACTATTTGTGAAAAATAAACTGATTAATACAACTACATTGCAGAGCAGCAAACAAAATAACTCTGCATACAAATGTTTTGTGTGAAGACATTTTGTGACATATTTAATTTAAAACTGTAAATACATGTATACAAAAATGCAGGTACTATATAAACACATGACATGGCAACTGTAAGTAATTTATTACGACAGAAAAATGATGCAAAATGCATCATCCCCTAGTGATCAAGTTAAAAAGTTTCATTATTATCAACTTCCATTCCCACTGCTTTGGAAAACAAAAAATAAAATTTAGGAGAATAAAAGACAAATTTTCTCTAATTTCTGAATAACATATCACCCAAGATCCGTGCTTAGGGTCATAAATGAAATAAGTTCAACACAGAATTTTACAAACAGCTGTCTTCATATGATAATTTTATTTTCTAACACATTCATCCTGAAGAGTGTCAAATAAGCAACCAACACTGCTTGGGTTTTGATGTATCAAGAGGGTGACACTTAACTGGTGAACTGAAGGCAATTCCTATAACAATCATATCAGTATGGGAAGAGTTTAATGCTAAATATGGACATATGTAGATATGTACATTAGAATATAGCAGTGGTACAGGATCAATTGGGAAATATTTGGAATATGATAAGCCAACATCTTATCTATCCCCACTCTCCCATCAACAGTCTCCTGCCCTCCAAAGAGATGAGATGAGATAGCTTACGAATAGTGAACATGTCTGTAACCACACCCTACTGTTTTCACAGGAAGAAAATACAGTGCTGGTAGTCTACAGGGACATGTTAGGCTCTCCTGAGAGTAGGGGCACTTCCCTGCCAAAGCTACTACCCACAAGTCATGTTCAGAGGCATTAATCTCTCCCCAGGCTCAGACAGTAGTTCACTAAGGAAACTAAAGGCCTCAGCTGCTGAGAAAGAGAAAAGTGTTGGTCAATAATCTTTAACCTCAGTCAATCTACCAACACACCACTGCTGGATTTGTCAGGCAGGCAGTCAGAACCTGATAAGACACCTGGCAATGCACTGTTATTATTCATCATGTCCATACATATTTTTAACCTTGGATCTAAAAACCCAGAACTACTGTAATTCAAAGCACAGAGCTTGATACTTTTCACCACTTCTGAATAAGGTGAATGTCGGTTGTTTTTGTAAGTGATGCCTAATCTCAGAAAAAGTAACGCCCAATTCTGAACCTGTAAGTTAACCATCGAACTACATTTAATATTAGATATGGAAAAAGATAACTGAAACCATACAAAAACTAAACCTACAACACTATCCACATCCGGTTTCACATTATATGACACCAGTCCTTCTCTTCCTGTATGACCAGTTAATTATCATACCAAGACAACTGCAGGCCTAGTCTATTATTTTGCTGCACTATACTGCTTTCATCAAAATTCATAATAATATCCTAGTTGACAGACAATAAATTACAACTGCTATATTGGAACTTCAAAAACTTGCACCAAATATGCAGCAAATTCAATTAGCCACTGCATATCTAAAGGCAAAATTCATATTAAGCAGCTTTGGCTCCTTGCATTGTAATGTAAATGGGAAATCACCATATGATGGACCAAAGTATAGAAAGTAATTCTGTAGTCTATATGTAAAAAAATATACATGCATGTTGCCTGTCAATTTATGCTTAAGCAATTATGCATTCATGGAATCAGCTTATGTCATAAAATAGAATAACAATACAAAGTAACCTCCCTCACATCTGACATGAAAGTAATAATGAGAAGTTGTTTGTATGTTCCTATTCAAAGGACTTTTGATAATTTTGTATGAAGACGGTCAAACAGAATTGTGTAAATAGAACACCAACACTATCCAGATCAAACTATATCACATGAGGAAGTCAAAGTGTTTTATGTAAAAAAATAAAATTTTTGTAATGAAGCACACGCTGACCTGACAGTAAACTGTTAATATAAGACTTCATACACTGAATATTTCACACATACTTCAACAAGGAAGACAAAGAAAGAACCTTTCATATATATATATATATGACTTCACATGAAAGTAAACGAATGAAACAAACACACTTATGTTACCTACGTGCCTACAAATCTTTCTTCACATTTTAATTCCCAATCCTGTTTAATTACATCAATCCTGTCCCAAAATTAGATTACTTTACCCTGCTTCACATGTAGTGAAAGCAAATAAACCTTCTATATCTCTCATAAGATTGTTGGTATTATCAGCATTAAATGCCATGAGACAAGAATGTGTCACCATATCTGCGAAGATCACACATGTATACCTCCCCTGACACATAATTATTACATCGTTGACCCATGACCTTAAAGCTGAAATATCCATATTATATTCACCATGTGATTATGACGACACGCCCATGAAACAACAATTTGTCGTAACCCACACACATCTTCAAACTGAGATTCCCACATTAACAGACAGTTGAGTTACAAACATACCTTCAGTCAAAATGCTATTTTCGTAAAAACATAACATGCCTACGTGTTGGTCTAATAAGGATTTCAAGTTTTTCAGTCTAATGTAAAATTTTGTAGTGGTGGGTAATGACAAATTTCTCTTTATGAGCAATGTATTACTTTCTGGTGAATGACAAAGGCATGAAACGTTAACCAGAGCACTCTATCTCAACCATCACACCCTTCAACCTGGGAACACATCCTTTCTGAACTCAGTTAACATTAATTTATGATTCTCAGAAGGTTCCTAACACACATTATTGGGTACAAGCCAAAAATATTGGAGTATAGGCACTGTACTGAGTACCTTCACGACAATGTGATAACAAATATTTGGGCCAATTATATTCATTTTAATAGGTAGTGCAAGTATTTTAACACATTCTTATTACAAAAAGAATTCCAATAATACTTAATAACTATTAAGCCCAATAACTAAACCTACAACATACCCAAAAACTTCACTAATCAACACCGCCCACATAGTCAATGTCATACTACATATGACTTACTTGGCTGGCAACTTATACATATACCCTCGTCCCTCATCACTCCAAATGACAACACGATCAGCAGCCAAAAAGTCTCCGCCTAACCAACGCTCACCTCGTGGAGATATAACAGAACATAACACAGAGAAATCTCCAGCATCATAAATCTGAAAGGAGAAATTGTAAAGGTAAGATGGAAAATCAAATATACTTAAAGTATATTTTCTTTTTCATGTTCAACACATTTGTCTTCCATATACAATTAATGTAATTACCTGCCAATACTTTGAACAGACTATGAGCACAGTACGTTGATTATATGCACAACAGGTCATGCTAAGAGCATTGAGACAACGAATCTGTTTGCTCTCATTCTCATAGAATGGTTCTGAGTTCTTTGTTTCCTGTCCAAACAGAGTCCATACCTTCACAGTGCCAGTAGTGGTCAGAGCTAGCACAACATCATCTAAAATCAACCACAACACATACGTGACCTTATTACACGTTTGGTCATTCATAGACAGTGAAACATGGATTTTATGTTCCTTCCATCTACGTTTCCTTGGTTCTACGCACGTTCCATTTGTCCCACTACTACTTCCTGATAATGTTAAATTTTCCTTAAATAAATGTGTTTGCTTCCCAGCCAGTTCCTCAATACAGTGTTCAAGTTGAGCACTGAATGGCACATTGCTGTCATTTTTCAATTTGCAGCCAGGAAAAAAAGTTGATTTTCATTTATAATATCTGACTTCCTCTACTCTTCAACAGATCAATCCCCAAGTGCCTTTGCCAGTAAGCAATATATTTAATGTACACAAGGTATGATAACTGCACTACAAACTTTGATAGAGAAAAAGAAAATGTTCAGTTTTTATATACAATGTTTACAACAATTGATACCTTTATTACCAACTTCATCATCAGTCACAGGGAGGGCTAGGAATTCTACTGACAGCAGTTTGGGTCTTGTTCAATATTCTCAGGTAAGTACTGTATCACATTCAGTACCAGTGTGTTCACACACACACACACACACACCTGTTATTGTGCCAACACTGTGTGTACGATAGTATCATAACCAGCAAGAGTAAAACAAGCTGTGATAACCAAATGCCTGGTGACATACATACCACCTAAGAGGCAGACATGGCACCCTTGAACACGTGGGCCAGCCACTTTTGTGTTTTAAATGTACTCGGCAATGTGGTCTGTGCTAGGCACAATGAGCAGCTGTTGCAATTGCAGTCAGGTTTGTCTGGATTTAAAATTGCATGAGTTTATATAAAGACACTGCACCTATTTGGAGCATTTTTCTAATCATTAACAACAACATATGAGGAGGCTTATGAAACACACAAATAAAAAAATGAGTGTATGTTGGTAACATACACAATAACAAGTATCAGTGACTCTTATAAAGTGTCTTCAGTGTCTATTTTGTATCACAGGACCATATCATTCAAACACAAATTATTATAGCTTGAGAAGCTGCCACTTAAAGGAATTAATCTTTGTTGTTTAGTACACAGTCAAGTAAAAACATGGCTGTGTTTTATATTAACATGCACTCAAACTAACCTTTCCTTTTTGCTGGTCGCAGCACGTGCAAAGCACTGATCCAGTCAGGGTTTACTCTTGATGCCAGAGTAAACACAATCTCCAGACTGAATGGGTCCATAACAAGTATTTCAGCATAGTAGCCATTGCAGAAAAGTCGCACATCGTCACATCCACACATGTGGTATGCCTGTAAGAAGTAACAGTTCTTATACATGTTCCTATGTCATGCTTCCAAGTCACTTTGTAAAGTACAAACTGCCTAATTCTACCAGCTTTAAGCAGTCAGTCAGTGTTGTTCATCATTACAGAGGACCAGAAGGCAGTAGCTATAAATAGTAGTGAGAGAGATCTATATTTCAGTCACTACAGCAGCATTACCCTTTGCCAGCATAAAGTTACCTCTAGGCAGCAGCATTCCTTATTCTATTTATGGTCTTTCCAGATCTCTTCAAGCCCATGGCATGCCTAATGAGTGGGATCATTACTTCACAGAGTCTCTCACAAGTTATACTGTACAACATTTAAACAATGAAAGGCTTATCTATGGACCCTATAGCTTGAGATGGGAAGTATCAAATTTTCCAGCTGCAGTTTCAACAGACTACATTTTACTCCTAGCTGCTTATAATTCTGATGCCCATGTCTGAACAAATCCCAGGTGCAAGGTTGCCTAAGAGAATAAATTCAGTAAGGGGCACCTACTATTTGTGGGTCCTCAGTATGGAGGTGGCTCCCAGATTTTTGGAAAACCTGTGCCCCCCTGCTGAAGGTCATACTTGAGTCAGAGGTTATACAGGCACATGCAACTCACTAACAAGATAAGAAAAAAATTGGAATGTAAGAAATCCATACACTCAGAGAATGTAATTCACAACAGCTGTACCTGGATACTGGTGTGAACATAGGGTAGCTTCACTACTTCTCGACACTTTCCATCCACCAAATCCCATGTGCACATTTCACTAAAACACCAACAAGAATTCATATAACATAAAAATACAATTGTACACACTGCATTTAACAACAGTCTGTAACTAACTATGGTGATCCAGAATCCTTCTTGAAAAGCTAATACTCTCTCAGCTTCTCAAGAATTATTCACTCAAGCCTGCCAATGGTCCCTATCCTGCACCAAATTAATTCAGTGAATACTTGTATAATGTTTTTACCAAAACAGAGCCTGAAGTGTGCCACTTTAGCCACAACTTGTGTTACAAAGAGACAGCAATATGAGTCACTCCATGGAAGGAAGACCCAATTACAAAACATGTCACTCTACCCTCTCTACTTCAACATCCTTGTCAGCACCTATCAAGGGTTGACATTTACACCCACCAATAAGAAAAATGGTTAGTAGTAAAATAACTCTTCAAATGCAGCACTTCTGATACAAGAATAGCAGGACTATAATTAAAGTTCAGTAAATAAACTATTTACACTAGTTCACTGCCTGCAAGAATATCTGGTAACTCTGTATGATCAATCAATGGTCAAATGTACATATAACAGTCCAAATCACTGGTGTCCTGGATAAAGTCTTTAACTGACTTCTAGCACAACTATACTCAGCAGCTCTGCAAACTCTATTTTTAATAATGTAGTGATTTTTAACTACCACAATGTGTGATATAAGTTTCTGCATAACACAGCAGCATTTGGGCTTGAATATTTATTGACATACAGAAAAGTCTAATTTCTTGTATATTATAAAATACATTTTTAAAAAATGTGCTTAAATGTAGCTTGTGACTTCTCCCTTAGGGGTGTCTAAAGCAGAGTACTCCAGTGCGAAGTACATAAAGAATACAGCATACAACTATGACAGTGCAGCAGATAGGACAGACACATGAGTCAAAATTAAGGAAACTTTCATAGAAGCCAAGTGAACAGAACCAAATATAATGTGGTCTAATGTTACATAAAAACTAAGGAAACTTTCAGCTAGTCAAGTTGACACCACTTTTTGGTCTGATGTTAAATTGTAAGCAACACATTAACAAGTACAAAATGTGAAATATGAATCACAATCACTTCCACCTTGACTAAAAATGTATATGTAAAATAAACTTTTACAGCAAAATAAAATGCTTCCTCTCTGATTCCCATGTGGCCTTCCATCCTATGGGTACTAGGGTCTCTTTCCGTGGGGTAAAGTGGCAGAGACATGAACAGAACCACTCACCTCCGTGTGGTGACCAGGTTAAGAATGTGTGGGGCAATACCATCCCCCACACGCCTTCATAATGTGCTGCTTAATTAGACAAAGGGACAACTTTACTTTGAACCTCTGGCATTAGACTTATAATGGCCGAGAAAAGCATCAAGGTGTTCTTCAAAAGGAGACAACAAAATACACATACTTGACTTGACATGATTATTCTCACTTCTTATGGAATACAATTTAATTGACACTCACCCACTCTCTGATGAGCTAACAATGAAGTTATTATCTAGTACAATGCTGGCTTTGGACAAACATAGAACTGGAGCAGTGTGACCAACAAGAAGACATCGTGGAGTCATCTGTAAATCAATTACACATTCAATGAACTACCTGAACATGAAGGGTAATAACAAATAACATGAATCCAAAGAGTCTGCTAATGTAAGTCCAAGTATGTGACTCAAATGAGACAAATGAATGTCAGTATGTCAATACATAAAAATACAACATGTATAAAAAATGAACCAATAACACTGTTGTCTTATCTGCTAATGGGACTTCTGTAACAGGAAACTGGAAGTGCTGATATCAGGTAGGCTCAGAAAAACATTGCAACATAATATTAACAAGTTACAGCCAACAAACCATGACACTGACAAACAGTGCTCAAAATTAATACATGATAAGCAACAGGTTAAATTAATGAGCTTTCAGAATCCAATTCAAATATATGAAAACAGTATGAACAATCTGAGACACAAAATTAGTTACGTTTAAGGAATAGCCCATATGTGTACAACAAAATAATGAGCCTGGAACTAACAGTACAAATAAATGTATTAATTTCAGGTGATCTGCCAATCGTAAAGAAAGGTAAAACTGAGAATGGTAATCTAATTCCAGATTCACACAATGCCTCAGAAGAAAAAAAAAATAATCACCTACTAAACACACATGGGGTTCGTGAAGCAACTAAAATGTATAATGTTGAATTACATGGCTCAGCCGTATTTTTAATAAAGGTGATACTGCTGCTGGAAAGTTGGTAGGACATAAAGTGTGTGATTCTCTAAGGGTTAGTGACAATGGTTGATACAGTACTTCAAAATGATATCAAACATTATCGCATGAAGTATATTTGATATACACAATATAGCAGCAGTAGCAGCCTCTACTTCTATCTTGAAACTCAATAATTGTCATTACATGGACAGATTTTTATGCTTCATTATTTTAGGATTAAAAAATTGTACAATAAAACTGAATGGGACACATCAGCTCTTGATCTATGATGATGCTGTAAATTTAACTGGCAAAAACATTAATACTATGAAGAAAATACAAAAGCTTTATTAGTTGCTAGTGGGGAGATTGGTCTAGGATTAGCTGCTGAGAAAGAATAATACATGTCTTGACAGCAAAGCATAAG
>Ga0209629_10002105_pt1 | contig 13289 bp, 7 predicted proteins | sample TergutCu122P5_FD_187286 | JGI IMG/M metagenome (GOLD analysis project Ga0209629, IMG submission 187286) | Cubitermes ugandensis P5 segment gut microbial communities from Kakamega Forest, Kenya - Cu122 P5 (SPAdes) (version 2) | ecosystem: Host-associated > Arthropoda: Insects > Digestive system >... | reverse complement strand
ATGCTGGTGACTACACTGAAGGACAGTAAAACTTCGAAACTTGTATCTGTTTTGTATCAGTTGTAAATAAATAGTTGCCACTATTAAAGTTCCAACCCTCGTAACTAATTCCACGTAGCAGAGTTCTTGCTGAGAAGCTAACAGGTAGTCAAGAAATTTCGCGTATTTAATGGAACAGATGTTCATCACCACGTCCACAAGAGGCCGTCACCTGCCCCTATTCTGGGCCAATCACTTTAGTTCAGGACTGTAACCGATTTCTTGAAGATTCGTTTTAGTACTATTTTCCCATCTTCACACAGGTCTCCCAAACAATCCGTTTCCCTCAGGTTATCCCACCAAAATTCTGTATGCACGTCTTCTCACCCCACACCCTCTTCATGCCCCTTCCACCTCATTATTCTTGACTTGATATCTCGCATAATATTATGTTTACAGTACAGATCATGAAGCTCCTCATTGTGCAGTCTCTTCCAGTATTCTGCTGCCTCATCCCTCTTAGGCCCAAATTTCCTCCTCAGCAACGTTTTCTCATACACCCTCAGCCTGAGTTCTTCCCTCAATTTTAAAGATCAAGTTTCACACCCATATAAAACAAATGGCAAAATTGTGTGAAATAAACCTTTGGATTACAGAAAATTAATAACCTTCTTGGCCAGCTCCACGAATCTATTTTCACAAGAGAAATTATTTTGCATGTTCTTAGTTAGTTATTGTTTGCAATACACAGCTGGAGACAAGGAAGTTCGAGTACAGTTTAAGACATCGGAGATATTAAGTCATTGAGATATCTGAAGTTCTAACAGCGGTGTTCGGTGAAATTACCATGTTGTGATCAAGCAGTCCAAGTTCAAGCCTTGGGTTCATTGGCTCTAAAAATGAAGGCACGAAGCCCTTTCTAAACGTCGTAACATTTTAGCATTCGAAAAGAGGAATTTAATTTTCAGTTTCACAATCATTTAAACGGCCAGTTTCATGTATACAACAGAAAAACACAGTAAAACAATATCAGTAAATAAATGCAAACTCTGAAGCCTTCCACACAGAAGGACGACATGATGTTTTTCTGACCGTGCATCATGAATTGACTATATATTAATTACCAACTTTAATGCACTGATTATTATTTATTCATAAAATACTAATCCCCTCTACATGTTTCGAGCCTCAAGTGCTCATCTTCAGGAGGATACAGTTGTACACATGCAGCATATGGTACTGTCACTCTCTATGAGAGTTTCTGGTGGCCTTTCCGTACACAGCTTGAGTTCTCACTCAATCTGTGTACCGACAGGCCACGAGGAACTCTCATAGAGAGTGACAGTACCAATAGCTGCATGTGTACAACTGTATCCTTCTGAAGATGAGCACTTGAGCCTCGAAACATGTAGAGGAGAATAGTATTTTATGAATAAATAATAATCAGTGCATCAACGTTGGTAATTAATATATACAAGGACGACAGTTGTCCTGCCCCATAAAAGGGTAACTTCACCCGTGGATGTAACTCCTTACTGCACGGAGAGTTGTGGCGTCCTCGTCACCTAGGTAACTACATTATTCGCATTCTTTTCTGCCCGCTCTTTGTCCGCTGCGACCTCATGTAATTGCATTAAGTTGGGTGTGAATGCTATGAGGGAAGCCGCATTTACTGGCGCCCAAGAGGTTTAGCCCCTTCAATATCGTGATAGAATAGAGGGTATCCAGGGGTGACCACACACACATTAAACACTTCCATAAGGTAACACAATTATAAGCTGCACAGTGTCAGTTCTATCGTTCATAAGGTGTAAACTTATATATAGAACAGCCGCAGGGACCATGAGTTTCGTGTCGAAAGTGGCAATTCAGTGGAGTATACGCGAGGTTTGGTTCATCATAGCTGTTCTGCTGAAGAGTAAGGTCTTGTGTAATGTCCCGTGGTGCCGACCGAAAGCTAAACAGTTGCAGACATTTTAAAGGCACCAGCCTACTTCAAGACATAGGCAAAGATTTACTGTCCAATTGGCGTATCATTTCGTAAGACTTCAGTTTTCAGTAGAGTGTTTACTAAAAATCTAAAACCGCAACATAATCTCTAACAACACTTGTGAGTATTAACATTAAAAACAAAATACACTGTTCTTTCCCAGTTCTGTCGCTCGTTACATCCGAACGCTCTTCAAGGTCTTCACTGGCATTATTCTATATTCTGTTAAAAGAGGAACATAAAAAGTTTGTGGTAACACTGTGATTTGGAAGCTTTCCTGAAGAAGGACAGTATTTCTTAACCCCGAAACCTAGCCATGTATTAATTTTAATACATTAATACATAATACGACGGAAAATAATATCCGTAATTGAATGTTCTTAGAGGCATCCCTTGGTTTACGAACGTTATGTGTACCGTATGAACTCTAAGGTAAAGGTCAAGGTAAATTTCACCCTAGAACAGGCCACGAAGGCCCGTAGGGGGAGTAGAGGTATAGCTTTACTCTTTCTTTAATCTCGGTGCTAGATGGGTGGTCAGCGCCACGTCCCGGTCGCTTTATCCCCGGGAAAGACCCGTTACCCTTTGTATAGGAGGGTGGGTGAGCCACAGGGCCGGTCTGGACAGGTGCGAAAAATCTCGCCCCCACCAGGATTCGATCCCCGGATCGTCCAGCTCGTAGCGAGTCGCTATACAGATTGAGCTCTTCCGGCCCGAAATGTAAATCGGACTTCCGGTTCCGATCGCCTTAAAGAGGGATATTTATAATCGATTTTTGGGCTCCAAAAGTGCCTCATTTTTCTCCCCAAAATACGATTAAAGATAAAATGACCCAATCAAGACAACCTGATCAAAATAGTATGTGGTGGTTGTCATAAAGAGCGACACTTATGTAAATATAGGTTTAAAGTACTGTAAATTACCTGAGTATGCAGTACAGGCAGTTTGCATGCATACATAGCTACTGTTTACCAGTTTAGTAGTTGTTCCCAGAATTCCTTTCCTTAGAAAAATATCGGCATGGCTGGTGAGGCGAAGGCTAAGGATTGTTCCCTTCGTCGCATATGTTGGGATATTTAATACTTTTATTCGAAAGCAGGAAAATATGTTCGCTGTTGGGGGGGGGGGGGGGGGGGGCGTGGGAGGTGTAGATTTCTGTTCTTCGTAAAATCGAATATTCGCAAGTGGTATGTCCTTATGATGAGGAATGTCTGTATTTGTGAGGAATATTGATTGCTACAGCAACACAGAACCCTTCCGACCCAACCTCCCCTCCATTCCATCGCAGCCCCCTGCAGTATTTCATTACACCACCAACAAAACCCTCTGAATAATGTAACAAAATCCAGCAGCTAGCACATGAATAATTATACTAATAAAAATGTTACACCACACATGGAATTCGCACGCACCCTCACTCTTTCTCTTCTTTTAGTATCACCTCAATTTTAATTACAGTTTTTTTTGTATTATTTAATTTGCTAATAGGTCGGTACGTCCAAAGTGGCGTTGGTGCTGCGTAGCGTGCAGCAAGTTTGAAACAAATGAGTCCAGTCGCTGCGGTGGTAGCAGTGTGGCTGTTGAACAAAGTATTTCCTGCTTACTGAATTGTACCTTGTTTTGGACATGCAGGTTTGCCCGTGTGTTGAGGGTGTCTCATGGCGTTTTGCCTCTTTTACTGTCCATTGTTTCCATTACAATTCTGGTTGTTTTATGACGAATTTGAACATGAGATACGAGTTTCTTATGGTGCTGTTTTTCTGATATATCGCGTGTACACCGGTATATGTGTATGTTCACCAACTTTTCGGTGAATCTCTCTATCCTCATCTTCAGGGTTGTCCAGAAGAGTGGACTGCCCTGGGCGACTCTGCACTCCACCTACGATACAAATATCGAGCTTCTCCAAAACTTCGGTAATTATTTACAAATCCGCACTAAGCCCTTTAACAAATTGCTGGTTTATGTTGACCCTCGGACAGTCCATACAAAACTTGGTCTTGTTGTGTTCTGATCGCTTTCTGTTCTGATTTCAGACGCTAAACACCCTTAAACCTGTCCAGTTCGTGTTACTGCACAGACACTGTTGTGTCGAAGGTTGAGATTCCCAAGTTACGTAAGCTGGGGGGTGGGGGAAGGAGGCGGCGAATAGGGGTGAATAATGCGTGCATTTCCAGAATCCCATTTCGAATGGAGAGACTTCGACAGTCTATTGCGAAATTACGGTTCTTGTAGAAGTAAGAGCCGAGGCAAAGCAGCTAAACAAAACGTCTTCATCCATGGAACACAGAAGAGACGCCGCTAATGCAGAATGGAGGCTCGTATCTCAGTATCTCTCTAATTAACTGGTTCTATGGCGCACGTACTTTATAAAAGAGTCTCGTCTTCACTCAGCCGGTCAAGCAGTCCGTAAGCAGACACAATTCTGGGCCAGATGTACCCAGTCCACACCATGTAACCCTATCTGCTTATTTATATAACTATGTTTCTCCAATTTGTACTTCATTTTCAAACTGGTCTTTTCACTTTAGGGTTTCAGAATGTAACTTTGTTTGCATACCTTATCTCACGGTACATGAAATATTTTTCTATGTAAACTCCTTAATGACATTTGGAGAACTGTTGTATATACAGTAATACACGCTGCTGTCCATGATATAGTATAATTTTTTTATTGGTTCAAGAAACGTTATAATTCAAAAAGAAAAAAACACTGATATTAGAGGTTCGTTTTCTCTATCAATAACAAAAATTCCATGCAACTTAAAACAAATGGAGCTTCAGATCTCATCAAATCTACTTCTATAATTCCAACTGACAATTTCACGAAGACAGGAAAGACTATTTACAAAATCGTGCGAAGTCTTCCTGAGTCAGTAGGTAACAAGAGCAAGATACAACTGTCATGATAGTCCTGCAATTCTGTGTGTTAGCAAACATAACTAACCCGCTGTATCCTCCTTCAGTTAACAGCCTCATAATTCGTTGTCGTTCCGGTTTACGCGCTCACAAAAGACTCCACACAGTATTTCAGACAAATGCGTACACTATGTACTGCACTGAGCAAGTTCGCTCAGGGGTAAAGATGTGTAGCTCCGACTGATATAACAACTAATATAATTAAAGTCTTCTTTTTCTTCTTCAGTCCCTCCAAACAAATATTTGACTACTACCTCAAAATACACCACGGCCGATTCCGTCCAAATTACTTATTCACTATCCAACACTATATTACCTGAGTAACTGAGAAACCCTTTACGTAAGTCACGAATAAACAGAAGGTACAAAGCAGTGTAAGTTCAGCACCCGCGATTATACACAGTGCGGTCCGAAGGTTCCCGGATTGAATTTTTTACCGCTTTCCTACCAATGCCATCTACCGGACGGCGATTGAACTACGTAGTTGAAACCGTTTCTCACAAGAGTACGAATTGGCGTTAGTGTAGTTGCAGTTGTTGTTAAGACAGAACGTTTCGCACTAACTGTTGTTGTTACTCTGTGTCAATGTCGTGAGATGAATGTTAAGGAGGAACAACGTGTGGTGATTGAATTTTGCTGTAAAGTCGATTTTTCGGCTACAAAGACTGTGAAGCTGATTCAGAAGGCTTACGGGGAAGTCGAACAACAATTTTTGAGTGGCACAAACGTTTTAGAGAGGGTAGAGAGTCAGTGAAGGACGACGAACTCAGTGGTCGGCCCACAACAAGTCGAACCGGTGACAACATCGTCGCCGTCGACAAAATAGTCAAAGAAGATCGAAACGTGACGTCTCGGTTAATAGCAGATACACTCGGCATCCCGAAAACTGTGGTTCTATGGATTTTAAGAGAAAATTTGAAGAAACGAAAACTGTGCTCAAGATTTTTCCCGCAAGCACTGACACGAAAGCAAAGGGACCAGCGAGTTGCCAAGTGCCAAGACCTGTTAAACACGATTAACGGTGACAAGAACTTTCTGGACAAGGTTATTGCAGGTGACGAGAGTTGGTGTTTTGCTTACGATCCCGAAACAAATCGTCAGAGCTCCGAATGGGTTGGCGAACATTCTCCACGACCGAAGAAACTGCGCTTCCAAAAATCAAAAGTGAAGACGATGCTGATAGATTTTTTGACAGCCAAGGCACAGTGCACAAAGAGTTCGTGCAAGAAGGTTGCACTGTTAATGCAGAATACTATAAAGGTGTGTTAGACCGCCTAATTTCGCGCATTCGACGAGTTCTTCCCACCCTGTACAGCACTCATGATTTTTTTCCTCCTGCACGACAACGCCCCGGCGCATTCGGCAGCAAAAATTCGACACTTTCTGACTCAAAAACAAGTCGCAACATTGAACCACCCTCATACTCGCCAGATTTGTCTCCCCCCGACTTCTCCCTGTTCCCGAAGGTGAAACTGCAGCTTAAGGGTACAATATTTGATACAATTGAAGAGATTCAGAAAGCCATGACCGACCAGCTAAACAAGATTCCTGCAGAAGACTTTTCTAACGCCATGAAGAAGTTGGAAACACGTGCTAACCTGTGTATTACATCGAATGGATCCTATTTTGAATAAATAAGCAGAAAAAAATACCCGCCTTCTTTTTTTAGTTTTTATTGCCTTAGTCCGGGAACTTTTGGACCGCACTGTGTATGTTTTCAATTCTACATCTCGGTATACGGGCATATAGCATGTACGTGAACTGCAAAAATACAGACAGAACACGGCTCTAAGGCCAAACACAGGCGAGCTGTTGTAAACTTAGCAACACAGAACGCTGCTCAGAAGAACTTCATGCTAGACACTTGACAAGGATTTTGTGGTCTGCTCGGAGTGACACAGCCTTAAATTCATAAGACTAAAATGGTGGCAAGAAAAACAGTGAAGCGCTTAAGTTTCTTGTACCGGAGTTGTTAACATAGCAAACGCCGTAAGACCGGAGGATAATTCGAGCTTCTGCAAAGGGAAAGAAATCAGCTAAGTGAGTCCCTATGGTACTTCAGCACACAGAGTGTTTCCCTTCTTTATTTTCGGCATAACGTTATTTCCTTTCTTCCTTCTTCCATTGTCTTTCTTTCTCCTTATCTATTTATGTCACTTTCTGCCCCTCCATACGAGAAGACTGGATGATAATATTGAACTGAGTCTCCAATATGAAATGAGGGTGCGGTCTGAATTGATTTGAGTCCCTGTAGAAGCCAGTAGCGGTACTTCTTCAATACAGTAAAGAGCCTACCGTCTCCAAAGAAAGGTGGGCATTCTAAGCTCTAAAGCAAATTAGTTACCATACCTGCTGCTTTATTTAACATAGAAAACTGAATATTGTTCACATTACTTACGCATTTCTTGTATTCCTCACAATGAACAATAATTCAGTGTAAAACGGTGTACTTCTTTTGGTGTCAACTAAAAAATATGCAAACTACTGAGATGGATTTCACACCCATAAGGTTAATACACTACCCAAATATAATTCCTCGTCTTTTACACATTACCCACCCTACATTATTCCAAAAACTAAGGAGCGGATTGGAAACTCGATTTATTTCAGTTCGCAGGTGTAAGAGTAGAGAGACAAATACATAATTACAAGCCACGGAAGTAGATGTTCTTAAGCCCTGAAGATGAGTGAAGTCCAGAGAAGCAGTACTCCTAATGCACTGTCGTCAGAACTTCTTAGAATACACCGTCCGAAGAGTGGGAAGGTCTCTCCCATCTAAGAGGAGAGGGGGATTACCAACAAGTTATGTTTCGTCTCTCATAACATGGGTGTTTCGTAGTTTTCTGTGTCTTCATACGATATACAATTAAATAAGGCAGAAATACAGCGTCTTTTGATATCTCCCAGTGCATGAGACATAAAGTTCTCATGGCTGTGAGGAAAGGCGCCTCCTAAAATGTTACAACGTGTAATATGGTAGAACTTTTCAAACATTTCGGAGGACCATATTGCTTCCAGTTTCAGATCATGACGGAGAGATTATAAGATGGTAAGATGTGAGGACAGGACAAAGGAGCAAGGCCTTGCCGACAATCGAGTGGGAGGTGGTAGGATCAAGAAGTGCTGAAGACAAGGCAGCTTGGGAAATAAGGTGACACGAAAAGTTTCAAGAAGGGCGAAGGTGAGAAAATGATTGTTTGAGGAACGTGAAGGGTGATATAGGATGGTGGACCGGTTCAAAGGGATGTTGAGGCATCAAGAAATACCCAGTGATCCGTGTTACTGGGCCTTGCGAAAGGGTACGTAGGCCGAAGGCAGGTGCGCTGTATGTAACAGAGGGATAATTGAACAAGAACAGACGTGAGAAAATAAATTATTTAGGAAATGTTTATGTCATCAGACATATATTTTCTCAGTCTCTTCCTTAGTTGTTTCGGCCCGACCATCTCCCAACTGACTTGCTCGTACAGCTGTATACTTTTCTTTCATCCCCACACCAAAGCATTTTTTTCCACACTACTTGCTCCTCCACCCTGAAGCGAAAGGCAGCATATTCCTTCGAAACTTCAATATATGCTTACAAAACTATACGTTGTCACATCCCAGAGTATTACTTTTCTGTCCAAATTCATTATCTGGGAGTGTTTACATTTTCTTTTATTTATTCGCTTATTTTAACACTTCACATCACCTCATGGTGTTATTTGGCATTGGATTGGGCAGGTAAGACGAGCAGGAAAAATGGATGTAGGGGCGATCTCAATAAACAGCCAAAATACAAACCCCGGGCCACCAAAATTTCATGTGCTGCGAGGTACAGAGCCACAGCCCATGCAACACATATTTGTACTAAGAAAGTGCAGCACAGACATCATCGAGTTACAGACAGACGTTCTGGGTCCACAGCCATTTGCTGCTCCTCTCTTTATGACGTGTTTGTGAACACAGCTCTCTATATAATAGGCGTCACTTATGCGCCAAAGAACTGCTTAACCGCTTCTTATTTTTATATACCTCTAAACCAATTTAACCCCTAATCCTCTTCCCTCCTCATTTCTCCAGCACCAACAAAGCTCTGTAGATGTGCTCAGCATTTTGGTGTCAGAAATGGCGCAGCCAATAAGGTTGAAAATGACAGATGTCATTTTGGGGCAAGTAATCTAATCTTTGAAAGCCTGCCAGGAAATTTACGTACCACCAGGTTTAACGTTTAAAAATTATACATGCTGATTACATTCCGTTTACTCGTATGTGTTCTCAGAACAGCGACTTTTGCCTTATACAGCATTAACAGCTTGGTTTTTATAACCGAGTTGGAGAGTGTTTGCAGCGCGATACGGACTGAGTCCTTATATAACACAGATACTTTTCGTCTTTGAAAGGTTAATGTTACAAGCTTCTCCCCAAGTAATCTGATATTTCACAGGCATTAAAGTAAACTGCAAATATCAAGCAGGAAAGCATTTAAAACCATTACCTCAGATTGAAATGTTAGACCTATTTCGCCTGTTTTCGGTAAAAAACGTTATTTCCAATCTAAAGAATAGGATAGCTTCCGGCTCATTGGCATTTCATTGATTTAGAGGGTATTTCGTTTTCAATGTTTCAATATGTATTACTGCCACAAACACAGGACGTATTTTTACCCACCATGCTCATAATTAGAAATCATAGTTCATTATATAGCTCGGGCATCATTCCTTCAAGAAAAAAAAATGTGATAAATCACTACTGGCAAATTATATCCCATAAATATCTGTACTGTTTTCCCTCACGTCCTTTTCAATTCACCACCAACACTCTTACTGTCCCATTCGATGCTGTAACATATTCAGTTCAGAAAGCGTCGTTATTAAACAAAGAATAATTAAGATTACTTTAGGCTCCTCCTTTCGCCTGTTTGCTTGCTTTGCAGTTTGTTTTACGACGTTCTGCGTAACAGAATGTACATACACAGCTCAGGTGGAAACATGTAATTTGTGAGTAGTGAATGTAAAAGGACGTGGAATAAGGCACTTGTAATGTAACCTAAGTAATGGGCATATGTCCGAAGGGAACGAATAAAATCACTAGTCCTCAGTCGGGATGTTTGGTGTTCCACGTGGTATTCGAACCGTGCACCTTCCGGATACAAGGCTGGCCTCTTACAACTGCATCAGAATGTTAGGCGATTCAGTTTCAAAGCAGAACATTCTCATAAGATGCAAATGCCAGATTCGACATTTTGGCCTCCTGAACACAGGGCAGACAGGAAACTAGGGTGCTTGTGTGCTGTACAGAGTCGGAAGCAAGGAATAGTAGAGGAGAAATAAGGGCTGAGGAAACGAACAAAAAAGGATCCGCGTGAACCACTACGGCTTTCATCCCTGAAACAAAGACTCCTGCTACTTATTTGCGGGCGGCGCTATGTAAATTCAACACACAACTTTATTGTCCACTACAGCCCTACATAGATTAACTTGAGTAGACGTTGAACGCAACAGTGACCCAACGTAGCTAGTAAAGTGTCTCCATACATTTGTGTGTGTGTGTGTGTGTGTGTTTATGATGTAGAACAAGCATTTTGCATAAAGCCCTAAGGCTTATGGCTTGTATTATGACAGCACTGTTCGAATACCGGCCGAGCATAACCTGAGATTTGTCGTTATTTTCCTCCTTCCCTCCATGAAAATTTCGATACAAAAAATTAAAAGTGCTGTTTTAGACGGAGCAGTGTGTATTAGTATAACTGACTGAACACAACGGGGTGGATACCATTAAGTTAAAATTAGTCCGTGACACACACTTCGCATGAGACACTGCCAGCGTCGTTCAGCAGATAAAAATAAATAAGAGAGTTCATTTTACTTTATAATGCTGTTCCATTGAGGCCAATTCTTTCACTAGACTTGTGTCACTTAAATAACATTAATTTATACACTGATTCTTTATTGGGCAGTTTCTTCTCGCAACTCGTCTTCCGGAACCTAAACTAGGCGAAGTGAGAAGCTTTTGTAAATAACACGCGTTCCACAGACACTTGTATGTATCTGCGTTTATTCAGGCTAATTCTACGGGGCCTGTAGAATCTACAAGCGAATTCCGGTTAATTGCTTTGAATTGAGACAAGACTCTTTTCTTCCCAGTCCTTCTAACATCATAAAGCAAAATATGTGTTATCGTTCAGTGTAATGTAACATTTACACTTGATTTAGAGCACACAAACCCCCCAAAATTATTAATTTCAATAATTCCTGAACATTTAAAACATTATATTAAAAGAAGTCATAATCGAAGACAAAAAAAGTAGTCTTTTTTGACGCGATTCTGTGGAGCCTTGCGGCTGCCTACAGATATTTCAGCTAAAGGTTATGCCTCATTAATCAGGGTATATAAATTATCTACCATGATAATGAAGGTATCAGCTTTACCTGTATCTTTGGTGCTCCGCTGTCAGTCTAAGGGGCTTCACATCCCATGAGATAATTACGGCCATAACAAGCTCACATCGACCAACAATATTTGCCAACAAAATGGCGAGACTAAACTTAATGATGTTTTAATCAATTTATCACATGGATATTTCAAATGACAGTACGCTGAATTTCCCGTCGGTCAAAATAATCACTTTACTCAGAGCTCGACACACTTTATTCCGCAAGAAACGCTTTTCCATTGAGGCTGTGACGGCTGTAAAGTAAAACTGCATTTCCGTAGAGTTTCGGTAAATCAAATTTATATTTTGCAGCTGTGTAATTTATATTGTGCAGCTGTGTAATTCCCGGTTACAATTAATGTATAACATTCTTGCTTCCATAAGTGGAAAATCTTATACAAGGGAGTTCCTGATATGTAGGCTGTTCTCCACAGCTGTTCTTGTCGTATTTAACGCTGTACTGTGCAAGAAGGGTTGCATGCTGCGCTCAGATGTCACTAAATGCACGGACCTAGTTTATGACGACGGACAATTGTGTAGGTGGTAAGAGCCATGTTTATGGTTAAAACACATTGAAGGGATCCTCGCCGTGGGGCGGCCTGGCTGCATGCGGCACGTGTAAAACAGCTGTATGGTAAAAGCTGTGAAATATTAATTGGACTACTCAGAAATCCTTGGCTAGAAAATTAGTTTCGTCCCCAGTACCTGAGTAACTTGAAACAACTACATGAATTAAAATACAACTAAAATTACTTAAAAGGCGTGCATTTCTACATAAAGCCGTTAAATGTAATGTATTTATATATAAAATTCAAATTACCGACGATTAGTCTGTTTAACTCATAGAATCAGCGGTACATTGAAATTCGCATTCACACGTGAAGTAAAAGAAAACGCAAGGGTACCTTTAACTCCATAAGAATATCCAAAACTAAACACATAATGGCCCGCGTTTTATTCAAATTTAACGGAGAATGTGGCAAAGTAGAGTAAACATTTTGTTTACTCCTCTCAATAAACTATGGCTTTCACTGCAGGAATTAAACGGAACTCAAAGCTGCTAAACAGGATTATGTGGAAACTTTCTAAACGCAGATTTAACAAAGTGCGCCAAAACATACCGTAATTACAGGGAGAAATTCACTGACGCCCTTGCGTAAAATATGACAGTCACTGAGCCGATTTTTACGAAACTAACCTTTGTTTAAAAGCTGTGGCCTTACGCTAAATTTCATAAAACGCTGAAACTTTTAGTCTCTTACACTACATTTTATGTTCTGCTTATTGAAGCCTCTTGTCCTTATTTCGAAAAGAAGGTGTAATAATATGGCGCTGGCAAAAAGACCAGTAGGCTGCCTCCTCATGTTATAATATGGCGAGGAGGTTTGCATTTGAAGCCTGAAGTACGAGAAAGATACGCAACTCCATGAAGCAGGGTCCTTTTCGTTAAACTTAGCACTATTATAGTATCTAAGTTTCGATCTTACATTTGGTCAAAGATCCGTATTCCTTTAGATTACAAATTTATCTAACCAGAGTAATGTCTTTTATTTCTGAAGACAATGTCTAATTAACCCGTCATTTCTCTACGAAGCCTAAGATACCGAAAAAGACAAATTTGTTTCGTATAAGCTATTAATTTTTCTTGTCTTACAGATTCCGTGTAGACTACGTAATGTTAATATTACAAAGTACTCCTACTGGAACGCCCTAAAAATGCAGGCACCCATCCTCTCGGAAAAGTTGGTACCTACATGCCAATGCCAGAACACTGAAATCTTCATCAGCACTGCTGTGCTAACTCAAATATCGCACATACGAGGGTTGGAACTTTAATAGTGGCAACTATTTATTTACAATTGATACAAAATAGATACATGTTTCGAAGTTTTACTGTCCTTCAGTGTAGTCACCAGCATTGTGTACAACCCGTTGCCAGCGATGTGGAAGTCGTAGGATACCTTTAGCAGCGCCTGTTGTGTTGAT
>Ga0209629_10002104_pt1 | contig 13295 bp, 11 predicted proteins | sample TergutCu122P5_FD_187286 | JGI IMG/M metagenome (GOLD analysis project Ga0209629, IMG submission 187286) | Cubitermes ugandensis P5 segment gut microbial communities from Kakamega Forest, Kenya - Cu122 P5 (SPAdes) (version 2) | ecosystem: Host-associated > Arthropoda: Insects > Digestive system... | reverse complement strand
TAGACCCATTTCGGTTCCTCCAGTTCACTTTTGTCTCGCAACTTAAGTATAACTGGTTTTGACCGTTTTGGGTCGTTTTTTATTTGGGCGGGCAATTCATTTTACAACTTGCCATTGCGGCCGCGGCAAACGCGTGATTAACGCCTAAACGTCTGCACACAAACACCGATTTCTTGATTAAACAACAATGTCGTCGACATAAGATCCATTTGGAACTTAAGTTGACGACATTGCTAAGATACTAAAATTTACGATTTTATACGCGGTTGCTTATAGCCGCCGATATGCGGTTTTCTAATTCGGGAAGCTCAGGATGTCGGCCTTTGAGTACTGCACCACTTCCGGCACGGCCGTGACCTTTAAGTCAAGGTTCGGGTCTTTGCCGCTGACGGTATACTTTACCGCTATATGACCCATATTCATGCCGCCGGTGATTTTGCTGTAGACGCAATTGTTGCCGCTTTGGTTTGAGGTTCCGTATACCAAAAACCATTTGCCGTTCCGGTCCTTGACCGCGCTCCAGCCGGGGGAGCCCGCGTCTGCGCTGAACGTCAGATTATCCGTGGATTCAAGCACTTCGGTCCCGCCATTAAAATAGGAGGGTATCAAACCTATGCGGCAGGCGAGGGGGATGCTGCCGCTGTTCAATATATCAACAGAACCGACGCTGTTTGAACCGTCAAAAACGGAAACGGCACCGCCGCTCAGGGAGACGTTGACATCGCCCACACTCACGGTCTCCGATATCTCCGAGGAGGAAGTAAACCAGGCGAACGAGCTTGCCGCGCCAAGAGAAGCGAGAACTACCACGGCAGCGATAATAATGAATAATTTTTTATTCATAATAACTTACCTCTCTTTGTTTTTATATGATCGGATTGCCGTAACCCGGGTTGTATATGAGCCAGGATTTAAAAAACGGAGTGTCGGCCTTTGTCATATTCACGGTCAGCGTCCGCGCCAAGTCGGCGCTCAGGGAACCGTACAGGGTTGCGCACACGCCGGCCGCGCCGGCATTGATATCGCTCACCAGGCTTTGATATTTACCGCTCAACAAGCCGGCCAAATCAAAACTGACCCTGTCCAAATCCGCGGCGCATTGGTAATCATAGGGCATATAAATGACCGGCTTGAGATCATAATCGCGGTTTATCTCAAATTGCTTGAAATTGCCGACTGAAATCGCCGTATGGAACAAGGTGGAATCGGCGCTGCCCTTCAGCATGACATCCGCGATGTCCCCGTCGGACGCCGACGTCGGGTCAACGACATTGATCCTGAGCAGCCCGGAGACGGCGCAGAACTCAACCGACGCAGCGCTGTTGAAATATACATCCGCGCCCTGCATTATGCTCGCGCCAAAACTGAAGGTGTAAACGCCGGCCGCCGATGTACCGGCAAAAGCGTTCGGTTGGTTCACGGTGTATGTATCAAGCGCCGCTGGCAGGCCGCCCGGCTTCGCGCATGTAAGGGTCCGTGCGAGATCATAATACGCGCCCCACTCAGCCGGCAGACGGTATCCCGCGCCGCTCGCGCTTATCAGCTCCGCATATGAGTTTACGGAAGCCGGCCAATGGATGTTTACCGCCGGCGTTATATTTACGGCGGAGCCCTTCCAGACGGCCGCGCTGTCACAGGTTAACGTGACGTTATAAAGCGGGGGCACGTCTATCGCCGGGGATTGATTGATCGCGTACGAGGCGGCGTCCTGGCCGTAGGCCAGGCCGATGGACGAGAAAACGCCAAGATCCTTGGCCCCGCCCGTCAAAACAGTGGTCCCGTTGTAATCCCCGTCGTAGTTCCCATGCGCGGCCAACGTGAATTTCACCGTGCAGACGCCCGCCGGGATATCTGCGAAGCTCAGCGTCAGCAGCCCGGACGCCTGATTAAACGATACAGTATCCGGAATAATCGTGACGACGAGGTTGTTATCGTCGAGAATCGGGTTCCCGTCCTGATCGGTAAGGCTGAATTTAAGCCAATTTGCGTAGTTATTCGCGTCAAAACCGACAATATCGAAGTTAGCCAATATCGCGGGGGACAGGCTCGCGGTGAGCACGGCGCCGGCGATCCCGCCCGCCCCTGTCACGTTATCGCGGATCTGATCCGATATTTCTATGAGGCTTTGTACGTCCTGATCGGAGAGATCGGTGGTATTAAAATAGAAGAATCTTATGACGTCCGGGTCGTTTTGGGCCCAGGTGCCGTCCGGAAGCTGATAGTAAGCGCCCGTAATCTGATACCCAAGGTTCATGGCCCACTGCCTGACTTTCGCGCCGTTTGATCTGAATATGCTCTTTTCGTAGAGCGAGAACAGGTCAAAACCGGCGTCCCTGGCGTTGGACGCCGCGGACAGGAGGTTGTCGATGTCCGCCTGAACCGGGTTGTCGCCCAGAGAGCCGGCCACGGACTGCTCAAAATCGGACATGATCAGCAACTCCGTGGGTATACGCGCGCCCTCGGTCGTGGTCCGCGCGAGGTTGGCGCTCAGGCTGTTCGTGACGAAATTGATCGCGCCGGCCAGATCGGTGGTGTTGTCGTCCGTCGCGGGAAGCGTCAATGAGAAATAATTGGAGACGTCGGCCCAGACCTGGTCCACGCTGCCGGCGTTGTTTATCCGCTCAAACATGTTGACCCCGTTGCCGTCGGCCTTTTTGCCTCCGAAGACCACGACCCACGCGCTGTTATACGCGCCGGGGGCACCCAGATTCAATTGGTTGACCACGGATTGAAGGATCGTCTTCCGGCTCTGCCCAATTATGTCCCTGCCGACGCTCTCGGAGACGTCCACCATGAAGATTATGTTTGCCGGGCCGTTATAGCCGGGGGCCTGGGACGGGGGGTTGACATCGATATCGAAAGAGGCGTCGTATGTCCTGAAATTCGCGGCGGGCGCGGCGGTGCTGCTGAACGCCTTCAAGAGGCCGTCGGGGCTGCCCGTGTCCGGGATATCGGCGTATGCAGTGCTGGCGTTTGAGGAGGCCGCGGCGGGCAACGGCATCGCGGCGCCTGGTTGCGGCTCCGCCGCCGGCGCCTGGCCGTTCAGCGATACAAAATTGTCGGCGAGCAGCCTTTTATTGAGCTCGTCTATAAACTGATTGTATAAATCCTGCTCCTGCGCCTTGACCTGCTGGCAGCTCTGCAAAAGGGTGCCGATCTCCGCGGTGACGTCATCGGGCGTGGCCAGCCTGGCGAATATCTGCGCCGCGTCGGCGTCCTGGAGGTATTTCACGACGAAATATTCCAGATCATTCTGATTTTCAATCGAGCTCTCATAGCTGAAGAGCAGCTTGAGCAGCGACGTTTTTTCCGGCGAAAGATAGCTCAGCCGCGCGTCCAGGCCGGGATTGTCCTGCACCGGCGGCGTCTGGCCGATGGTAAAGCCGCCCGTATCCGGCGCTGACGTACCGCCGTTATCGCCGCTGCCGGTATTGCCGTTATCTCCTGTATTATTGGAAGAATTATCGCCGTTATCCGAACCGTTATCCTGGTTCTCGCCCGTAATAACATCGGAGTTTGTGCCGGCGTTCGCATCCGTGTCCGTATTTGTATCCGCGCCGTTATCCACGGCGGCGTCCGAGCCGTTATCCGCTGTGGCGTCCGAGCCGTCAGAGCCGCCATTCGCCGCGGCGTCCGCGCTTGTGTCCGGATTTGCGCCCGCAGCGGCGTCAGAATTGGCACCGGCGGATACATCCGCGCCGTTGCCCTGATCCTGGTTGCCCTGGTCTTGGTTGCCCGAGGCGTTATCCGCTTTGTTGCCTTGGTCCTGGTTGCCTGACGCGTTATCCCCGCCGTTGCCCTGGTCTTGGTTGCCCGAGGCGCGCCACGCGTTTGAACCCCCGGAGTTCCCGCCGGAGTTGTCGTCGCCGTTCGCGCCGGCAGCCGCCTGAGGGGCGTAACCCGGCGCGTCGTCGGCGGAAGCGGAGATATTAAAGGAGCTGAAGCTGGAAATCAACACCACTGTTAAAGAGACGGCAACGGCTTTTTTTATGACTTTTCTCAAAATCACTATCGTTCACTCCCTTAATAAAATCTGTTACCTATCGATCTGTTTTGTGTTATGTTTTGTGCTCGCCGCGGTTGTCCTGGCCGCCCGGATCCGCGGGCGCGGAATCGTCGGACGTCAGATCCTCAAATTCCATATCGTCGGCAATATCCGCATCGCCGGCCCCGCCGGCCTGCCGGTCCGCGCCGGCCGCGGCCCCCGGCTTCTTTTTGTCGGAGCCGGTTATGAGCCTGATCGCGAAAATCCAGATCAGAACCAGCAGGACGACGGTTATAATGCCCGGAACCGTCTTTAAAAACGAAAACACATTGCCGACGCCGTTGATATGCAGTACCACTTTGCCGATGATGCTGTTCTCGTGGACGTGCAGCCTGTCGTCGGAATTGTTGGCATCGCCCTTTGTGACGACGTAAAGCTTCCCGCCGGGTTCGGCGCCCTTCTGCTCGATGCGGTGCGTCAGCAGCGTGTTCTCTTGCGTATCCGGCCTGTACGTTATGACGTCGCCGACCTGCAGCCTGTCGATGGGCTCCGCCCGCACGACTATGACCGCGCCGGAGGTTATCGCCGGGCTCATGCTGCCCGTCAGAACCGAATACGCCGTGAACCCGAACAAGCTCCTGCCGCTGGCCTTATTGATCCCGGTGTAGAACAAAAGCAGCGACAGGACCAAAAACATCAGGATAATGGCGTATACTATCACCATCGCCAGCGCGTATGCTATTTTCTTCAGAATAAAACCCAACTCCCCGCCGGCCGTCACCGCCGCTCCGCCCGCGTTTGCGCGCCCGCGCGCACGGAACCCGCGCGTGAGCATATGCGATCTATATACGATAAAACGTCGCAGGCGCTAAATTCCAAAATTTAAACGCCGAAGGCGATTATTTCCAAAATAATTTCCAATGCCACAGACGATAATTTATAAAAATTATTTTATCAAAGCGCCCGACGAAACGGCGCTGATATTCGGATATTGAAAGTTTACCCGCAATTATCGGAAAGCTTTGGTCCGGCGGGCGGACAGGGGCGTCCGCCCCTACGTAGCGGTAGGCTTTGACCCCGCTGAACGCCGAAAGCAAATTTGTCGAACTCGTGTTTATATAATAATGAAGCCATTCGCCGCGCGAAGCGGCGCGGTACGCCGCCCTTGAGGCGGGGCGGGCAGGCGGGGCAATACGGTCCATGGTTTGGCGCGGTGCGCGCCGGCTTATAACAAGCGCGTTTGACCGTTTTATGCCCGCCCCCCATAAGGCAAAGGCCGCCGGCTTTTATGCCGGCAGCCTTAGCACCCCTTTATTGCTGTTTAATTTTTATGTACTAAATTTTTTATGCCGCAGGATTATGTCACAGAATTATTTCGCCATCGCCTGGAAGTAAGCGGCAAGCTCCGCAACATGCGGATCCATTGAACGTCTTACATTCGCAGCGGGGATGAGGTTATGCACGTTAGGAGCAGATGAACCAGCTATGGATACACCCCAGGTCTGAATGGGTCTGTTAGCGCCCCAGATGGAAGGATCGTTCATGGCGCCTTCATATATCTGGGTAGCGAACACTGTACCGGTAGCAGAGACTTTGCAACCCTGGTATTCATTGCCCATCCTGGGGCCGTTGAGATTGTAATCGAAATTGAAGTCAACCGGAATGCCGCCCGCAATCAACTTGCCATTGTCATCGAGCGCGCCGTCTACGGTCACGTAATACACGCCGGGATCGGCGGGGTCAATCCACCACATGAAGTTCTTCTCAGAACCGCCAACTGTCCAACCGACCGGGCTGTACAAAGCGGCCGGCCCGTTACCCGCCGGGTTTGGTGCGACAACCGAGCCATCAAGCTCAGTTTTACCATCAGCGGCGATAACCTTCGGATCGGTGATGCGCACCTGTATCATCGCGCCGGCGATTGAGCCTGTGTTCGCGATTCTCTGAGCGCCGGTGACATCGTCGCCGGGCTGATACACATCGTTCGGGTTGTCGATGGCAAACGCCTGTGTAACTCCGAGCGTTCCGACGTTGATTGTGCCCGCCGATGAGGCGCTGGCGGTAAACCAGGCCAAGGAACCGGCTACGATTGCGACGCTCGCTGTCAGAGCCGTCGCCGCGATGAGTACCTTACTTCCGCGTAGTGCTTTCAACATTTGAATCACCTTTCTTTTTTAAAATATAATAATAATGGAACACAACTTTAATTGCGGCGTTAAACTGCCGCCGCGGCGCGGAACCGCCGCCTTAACCGGGCGGTTTGCCGCCTGATTTTTTTCCGGAAGAGGCTTCCGGAAACAGAATGACCTAAAAACGCTGAATAAAAACTAAAAAACCCGGCAATACTAAAACCTGACAATACTGCGGAAATCCTGGCTTGATTTAAAACCTGACTTAAAGCCTAAAAACTTGACAAACGCTGAATTAACGCCGAATAAAGCGCGTTACAAATAATGTCCTTTCATAAGCATCCCTCCCCCTGAAATAAAACTGGCGTCATCTCCATTTGCGGTCAAGCTATACGCTTATGATATAACTATATTATACAAATGTCAAGTATTATTTTTCAAATTTTTATCGTTATTTGATTATATAAAAGCCCCAAAATACGCGGCAAGCCCTCAAATATCAGTAAAGCCGGCGGGCTGGCGTACCGCGGTATAACAATATACATAAACGCGCGGGACAAACCTTATCGGCGCGGAGGGGGGCACGCCGCCCCGAAATTGTGAATTATTTTATGTTTTTCAAATTTATTTCATAGCCTTATAGATAATATTTCGTTTTTATTACATTTTTTTAGGGGGATTTTATAGATATTTACATAAAATTTTTTGATTTCCATTATAAATCCAGTAACTGGGAGTAATATTTGTAACCCGCGGGGAGCTTCCGGCCGCCCGCCCGAGCAGAGCGCTCCGACGCATTAATTATATACGGACGCGAAAGCGAGGCTTTTATTTTATTGAAATAAACCGCCGCGTGTGGTAATATCTATAATAAATAACCAAAGAATAAAGGAGGTCAAAATGGACAACTTCACTTTTTGCCTGCCGACCGAGATCGTGTTCGGCGCGGGCGCGCACAAGGACGTCGGGGCGAGGGTCCGGCGGCACGCGGACAAGATCCTCTTGGTCAGGCTCAGCGCCGAATCGCTGCGGAGGATCGGCATCTATGACGACATCGTGGATTCGCTGAGGGCGAACGGCGTCGCCTTTACGGAGCTCGAGGGCATAAGGCCGAACCCCAGGCTTTCAAAGGTGCGCGAGGGCGTGGGGATCGTCAAGGGCGAGGGGATCGGCTTCATCCTGGCCGTGGGGGGCGGCTCCGTGCTGGACACGGCGAAGGCGATAGCCGCGGGCGCGTGCACGGACGCGGATTACTGGGACATCGTCACGGGCAAAGTGCCGTTCGAGAAGGCCCTGCCATACGCCACGGTGCTGACGTATCCCGCCACGGGCTCGGAGATGAACGCCTCCTGCGTCATCACCGACGACGAGACCGGCAGCAAGCGCGGCTTTGACTTATCGAAGCCGGCGTTCAGCCTCTTGAACCCGGAGGTCTCGCAGACCCTGCCGAAAAAGCGCAAGGCACAGGGGGTCGTCGATATGCTGGCCCACGCCATGGAGCGGTATTTCACCAATACGGAGGGGATAGAGCTGACCGACAGGATGCTTGAGGGCGTGATGAAGACCATCGTGCACCTCGGGCCGAAATACTGCGAGGGCTATGACTACCAGACGGCCTCGCAGATCATGTACTCCGCCACGGTGGCGCACAATTTCAGCCTGTGCGTCGGCCGCGTGAACGACTTCGCCAGCCATCAGATAAGCCACGAGCTCAGCGGCATGTACGACCTGAGCCACGGGGAGGCCCTGAGCGTCATCTTCCCGGCCTGGCTCAAATACAACAGGGCGCACAACAGGGGGCGTTTCGTCCAGTTCTTTGTGAACGTGTTCAATGTCGCGCCCAATTTCCTGGATCAGGACGAGACCATTGACCGGGGCATCGCCGCCATCGAAGATTTCTATAAGTCCCTGGATATGCCCGTGAGGATATCCGAAACCCCGTTTAAAACCGTCGACGCGGCGGATCTGGCCGACAGGGCGACGCTCGGCGGGTCCGTAACCGTGGGGAATTACGTGAAGCTGGCAAAGGACGACATAATAAAGATCTATGAGCTCGCGAAATGATGAGCCGGAGGCCCTGTCGTGCCGGACGAGATATCCGTTACTGCTCGTCCACGGCATAGGCTCCAGGGACCGCGAACGCCGCAATTACTGGCGGCGGATACCCGGGGCGCTCGAGGAGAGGGGGGCCGCGATCTTCTACAGCGGCCACGACGCCATGGGGACCATCGAGGAGTGCGCCGCCGTCATAAGCCGGCGCGTCAGGGACATCGCCGCGGAGACGGGCTGCGGGAAGGTCAACCTCATCGCCCATTCCAAGGGCGGCCTGGACGCGCGGCGCGCGGTCCGCATGGAGGGCACGGAGGAGCTCATAGCCTCGCTGACCACGATATCCACGCCCCACCACGGGCTGAAGACCGTCGATTTTGTTTGCCGGATACCCAGGCCCATGATGAAGGCGGCCGCGTTCTTTGTGGATCTGAGCTTCCGGCTGCTGGGCGATAAAAATCCCGATTTTTACAGCACCTATCAGCAGTTCAGCACGCGGTCCGCCAGACGGTTCAACGAGGCGGTGCCCGATTCCGACAAGGTGTATTACCAGAGCTACGCCGCGGTCATGAAGAGCCCGCTGTGTGATATCGTCGCGGCCCCGCTGTACCTGGCCATCAGGATATTCGACGGGGACAACGACGGGCTCGTCCCCGTGGAATCGGCCAGATGGAGCGGGTTCAGGGGGGAGATAACCGGCGGGAGGGCGCTCGGCGTCTCCCATTTTCACGTCATAGGCCGCAGGAATTTCTACGGCGCGGACGTCAGGGGCATATATGTGTCGATCGTTCAGGATTTAAAGCGAAGAGGGTTTTAGATTTGCCGGACAAGGAAAGTTATAAAGAAAGTTATAAAGAAGGCTATAAAGCGGATTATGCGGAAAGTTACGGCCCGCCGCCCCCAAACCGCGCCTGGGCTGAGATAAATCTGGACAATATACGGCACAATTACAGGGAATTCGCGCGGATCACAAGGCGGCCCGGCGCTTCGCCGGGCATAATCTGCGTCATCAAGGCCAACGCCTACGGGCACGGCGCGGCGACGCTCGCCAAGGTCTACGCGGAGGAGGGCTGCGCGTTCCTGGCGGCCGCCTGCCTGGACGAGGCGCTGGAGATACGCCGCGCCGTCGATACGCCGCTGCTCATACTGAACCACATCGCGCCGGAAAGGATACCGGCGGCGCTGGAAAACGGCCTTTCGCTGACGGTTTATTCCGAGGAGCTGGCCCGCGCCGTTTCATATAACGCCCGGCGCATGGGGCTCACGGCCAAAATACATATAAAGCTGGACACGGGCATGACCCGCGCCGGGTTTGACTGCAATGAAAGGGGTTTAAAGGAATCCGTATCAAAGATACAGCGGATAAGCGAGCTCCCCAACATAAAAATCGAGGGCGTGTTCACCCACTTCGCCAGGGCTGACGAGGCGGACCCCGCGTTCACCCGCGTTCAGTTTGAGCGCTACATGGCCGCGGCCGGAGAATTATACCGCGGCGGGGTGGACTGCGGGTTCCGCCACGTCTGCAACTCCGCCGGCGCGATAAGCTTCCGGGAGATGCATCTGGACCTGATACGCCCGGGCATATCCCTTTACGGCCTCTATCCCTCGGACGAGGTGGATAAGTCCCTGATAGACCTGCGCCCGGCCATGAGCGTGAAGGCGCGGATAACGCGCGTGCACGAGGCCGATAAGGGCGTGGGCGTAAGTTACGGTCACGACTTCGTGACGGCGCGCCGGACAAGGCTCGCGACGCTGCCGTATGGCTACGCGGACGGCTTCCCCCGCCTGCTTTCGGGCAAGGTGCACGTACTCATCAGGGGCCGGAGATGCCCCGTCGTTGGGCGGATATGCATGGATTCGTGCGTGGCGGATATCACGGACCTGGACGCGGCCGGGGACAATAGCGTCTCGGCCGGGGACGAGGCCGTGATCATAGGCGCGCAAGGCAGCGAAACGATCACCGCCGACGAGCTGGCCCGGCAGATAAGCACCATCAGTTACGAGATCGTCTGCATGCAGTCGCGCCGCGTGCCGCGCTACTTTTTCAGCGGCGGCGCGCTCGTCTCCTGCGAGAATTATTTGCTGGAGGCCAGAGGCTAGTTTTTTGCTCCTTTTTATAATTGCCGTATATAAAGCGGCCGTCCTGGCGTCCTGCGCTTCCGCCCGCCTATGCAACCGGAGGTGTGATTGATGAATTGGATTCCCGTACTTTTCGCCTTTAATTTTTCGCTCTTGCTCCTGCATGAAATGGACGCGATCCGCGCAAAAGAATGGCGAATGTTCATTGTCTTTAAGTCCATGCGCGAGGAAACGGCATATACCGTGTTTTCACTTGTCCATCTCCCGCTGTATTTTTGGGTTATATTCACCATTTCACAGGTATTTAGCTCGGGTTACGCCTTTGTTTACCTGATAACAGACGTGTTCCTTATCTTCCATACGGCGATACACTTCCTTTTCAGGCGTCATAAAGCGAACGGTTTTACATCCGTTTACTCAAACATGTTGATATATGTCATGGGTCTGCTTGCGGTAATTCATATGTTTATGCTTTTTTAAGGCCAGCCGCCAAAACCGCACTTCCAGAAAGGCCCATCCACTCAAAAAGCGCAGTGGGACGGTTCTTATGTGCAGCACAATAGAATCCGCCCCTGCGCGCTATCAGCGACGTGCGTCCGCCTTTCAGGCGGTGCCAAGTCTTCCGGCTTTAGCCGGTTGTAGTGTAAGCGTTACGGTTTATGCTTGACACATGTATATCCGTATGATATCATTATGATATAATTTCGTTATATCAAACGAGGAGGTTTTTGTGTATGCCCGAAAAGTCCAAGCGCTATCAGGAAAAGGTCTTGAACCCCGTGAGCGGTTTCCCCGTCCTGATACTCGGCATCGTTCTGCTGCTGCTGCTCGTGGCACTCTTTATCTTCGCCGTGATAAAGGCGTCGGAAAACCCGTCGGCGGCGTACGCCGCCCTGATAATCCTTGACATCCTGCTGTTCATAATCGGGATGATCATGCTGGCCGGCCTCAAGGTGATAAACCCCAATGAGGCGGGCGTATTCGTATTGTTCGGCAAGTATTACGGTACCATCGACAAATCCGGTTTTTTCTGGATAAACCCGTTCTGCGGCCCCGTCTCATTAAAGCGCAGGCGCGTCTCGCTCAAGGCGATCACGCTGAACAACGAAAAACAGAAGGTGAACGACCGCGACGGCAACCCCATAGAGATCGGCGTCATAGTCATCTGGAAAGTGGTCAGCGCCACGATGGCCGTCATCGAAGTGGACGATTTTGAACAATATATCGCGACCCAGTGCGACGCCACAATGCGCCATGTGGCGCGCCTGTATCCGTACGACATCTCCGACGAGGGGGACGAGCGCTCCCTGCGCGGCAGTTCCAACGAGGTGGCGGAGGAACTGAAAAATGAGCTGCAGAGCAAGGCCGATATAGCGGGCATAGAGATCATAGAGGCGCGCATCTCCCACCTCGCCTACGCCCAGGAGATCGCCGCCGCCATGCTCCAGCGCCAGCAGGCCACCGCCATCATCGCCGCGCGCCAGAAGATCGTGGAGGGTGCCGTGGGCATGGTGCAAATGGCCCTGGATAAGCTCGCCGACGGCGGGGTCGTGGAGCTGGACAACGAGCGCAAGGCGCAGATCATTTCAAACCTGCTGGTTGTGCTTTGCGGAAACAAAGACCCGCAGCCCATAATCAACAGCGGGAACATATACTGAAATGGGCCCGGCTGACGGCGTCCTGGAAAAGGAGCCCGCCGCGCTCAATGCCCGCAGAAAGCAGCTATTGCTGCGCATCCCGGCCCAGCTCTGGAACGACATAAACGCCTGGGCCGCAGACGATCTGCGCTCAATAAACTCGCAAATAGAATATATCCTGACCGAGGCGGTAAAAAGGCGCAAATCGTCAAAGTAAAGGCCGCCCCGGCTTGTCACCGATTTAGACAACCCCGAATAACATGTACTATACAAAAGTGAGGGAGGTGTCTACATGTGGTGGAATGATCCGTATTTTGACGGCGACGATGATTTTGACGATTTCGATTTTGGGCCGGGTTCCGGCTTTGGGCCCCGTTTCGGATTTGATGATATCAGATTCAGGCGGCGTTTTCGCAGGAGATTCGACGGCAGGCGCAGGAGATTCGACGGCAGGCGCAGGAGATTTTTTTGGTGATAGGCTTTAGATTGGCCACACATTAGGCAAATCAATAACCGGCCGCTCATCGGGACAGAGCGGCCGGTTTTTTATTGGGTTAAACTGAAGCTACAGTTTACAAAGTAACAAATTTTTGCTGATGATCTGACGGGTGATAAACCCATCAGATTTTCCACTCAATATCAACATTTTCGCTGGTGGCGCGGATGATAGTGATCAGTCCGTCCACGACCTGACGCCTGTCGTCGAAGCTCACGTTGCCCCAATCGCTCAGGTAATCGGAAATACGGTTGATCTTCTCAGGCGAAACAACGTCGGCGCTTAAATCAGCAATCTTTTTTGCGAGGGTTTGACGTTCGCCGTCCAGCGCCTCGATTTTCTTGTTCGCGTAGGACAGGAGGGTCTGGTTTGCGCCCGACAGGGTATCCAGCAGCTTTTCGATCTCGCTTTCGACTTTCGCAAGCTCGACTTTCAGGGAGGTCAGCTTGGGGTTGGCTTTCGTGCCGTCCTTGCCGTTCAGCGTTTGAAACTCCCGCAGGCGGTCAACCATCGCGCCGTACACAAGTTGTTCCATTTCCGGCTGTCGAATCGTCCCGCAGCCTTCACAGGCTTTGTTCTGCGCGCGTTGATGGCACCGAAAGTAGCAGTGGCCGTTTGCAGTTATATAGATGAGTGCGTGTCCGCATTTTCCGCATTTGATTTTTCCCGCCAGCCAGGTATTCTTAATCTTGCGGCCCGGTTGTATGCACTTGTTCGCCATCAGCTTGCGGCGGCAGCGGAGCCATACGTCAGAGGGGATTACGCCTTCATGCGGGGCAATGACAAGGTTTTGTCCTTTCAGGTTGGATCGTTTCGCCTCATCCACATCGCGGCCCTGGTAGAGATAGCAGCCGTTCAGTCCTGTAAAGTCCTCCGGGCCGTTCTCAATAACCGTGCCCTGGCTTTTGAAGAACTCATAA
>Ga0209629_10002102_pt1 | contig 13299 bp, 7 predicted proteins | sample TergutCu122P5_FD_187286 | JGI IMG/M metagenome (GOLD analysis project Ga0209629, IMG submission 187286) | Cubitermes ugandensis P5 segment gut microbial communities from Kakamega Forest, Kenya - Cu122 P5 (SPAdes) (version 2) | ecosystem: Host-associated > Arthropoda: Insects > Digestive system >... | reverse complement strand
TTGTTCGGCGTAACGTTAAACGCTATATCTACTATCACCGGATCGATTGATTTCATGTACTTTCCGAATGCGGTCATCACTTCAACGGCCTGTCCTGTACGGATCAGGTCTGTCCAGCGTTTACTTTCGAAAGCAAGCTCATGACGCCGTTCGTCGGAAACGCTTTGCCTGGTTGCCGGTACGGAAGCCAGTCCGGCACGTGCACGCACCTGATCAAGATAGGTTTGAGCTTCGCCGGCTTTGCCCTGTTCTACCAAACATTCGGCCAATAGCAACAGTGCATCTGCATAGCGATACAACGGAAAATTATCATCGGCCTGCAAACTGTTTGCGTAAGGAGGATGGTAGTATTTCCGGACGAAATAATGATAGTTTTTCCCTTCCTGGGGCGTAAATCCTACAATATCCAGCACAGGCTGAGTGGCGTCTGCCGTGACAGCCTGATCTCCAACTCCTTGCACGACTCCGATCGATGCTGACAATCGTTTGTCGCCTTTCTCGTAAGAGTCAATAAATGCCTTTGTTGGCACCACCCAACCTCCACTTGGATCATTGGCTGAATTGGAGCCGCCGATCCCCATTAATACTGCGGCATTTGTACATTTGGGAATCAATTTCCAGGAAAAGTATTGACTTTGACCGGTCGTCCCTTCGCGGTATTGCACTTCAAAAATAGATTCCTTGCCGTTTTTATTGGTTTTGGCGTAAATACGGGCATAGTCAGCTTCCAGCGCATAATTCATTTTGGTAATATCCTTCAGGTCTTGTTCTGCTGCAGGATAGTCGCGGTTGGGTTTTGTCATGTTGACGTATGCACGCAGCATTTTGGCAGCGCCCATTGTAGCCCTTCCCGATTGGGGAAAAGTAGCTGGTATTGGCAGCGTTCCTGCATTGATGGCGTCGGTCACATCGGCCAAAATCTGGGAATAGAGGGCGTCAATGCTGGCATTGGGTGGAAATGCCGTTTCGGGACTTTTCACCTCATTGATGACTAAAGGTACGGGACCAAATTCCCTTACCAGGTCAAAATAATAGAATGCACGAAGGAATTTTGTTTCGGCAATTACCGCTTTCTTTTGTGCATCTGTCAATTCAGAGGCGTCAATTCGGTCTAATATGGTGTTGCATCGTGAAATACCGTTAAATTCTGTATTATACCTTCTGTCAATCCAAAGCCCCGAATTGAGATCGTCCAGGAACAGGGCAATGACTTCTGTTGTTGTATATGGCCCTCTATCACCGTAATAACGGGTAAAGAAAGAATTGTCGGCGCGCATTTCGTCCATCATAATTGAATTGACGGCCATGTCACGCAGGTGTGTATAAGATGCAACAATCGCCTGTTCAAAATGAGTCGGCGTTTTATAATACGTTTCGGACACAATGGCAGTTTCGGGATAGCGTTGTAAAAAGTCATTGCTACATGAACTAAAACCGAACACTCCCAAAATAACTATATATATAAGTTTATGTTTCATTGTATTTTAGTTTTTAGAATTTTAAATTAAAACCAATTGAATAAATTTGTGCAATAGGATAAGAACTGTTGTCCCTCCCCTGATTCAGTGCGTTACCGTTATTGGTGAGATCATTGCCTACTTCAGGATTTATCCCTGTGTATTTCGTAAGCGTGAGGATATTCTGGCCGCTGATAAAAAACCGTAACCCTTTTACATAGGGATTATTTTTGACAGGGATTGTGTAGCCGAGGGTGAGATTCTTCACCATCAGATAGTCGCCTTTAGATACCCACAGTGAGTTGTTGTAGCGGGCTAATTCTGTTGTACCCTGCTTTGTACGTGGCAGAATGCCATCACCCGGATTATCTTCCGAGCGCCACCGCTTGGCTACCCGTTTGGTAACGTTGAATACGCCGTCGAGATTCTCTGTCGACTCCAATTGCTGGTTCATAATATCATTTCCGATAGAGCCTGCCATCACAATACTGGCGTCAAATCCCTTGTATGCAAATTCATTGGTGATACCAAAAAGCACATCCGGATTCGGATTGCCAATCCATGTACGGTCATTCATGTTAATGACACCATTTCCATCCACGTCTTTCATTTTAACCGTTCCTACTACGGTGTTGAAATTCGGATGTTTGGCGCCTGCAGCAAATTCTGCCTGCGTCATAAATACGCCTTGGTTGACAAATCCGAAAAAGTTACCCAATGATCGACCTACGACGGTGCGGTTGTAGTCGCCCTGAATCGCATTACCGCCAATATTAGCCAGTGTGCCCAGCGAAATCGCTTTATTTCTGGGGAAATTGAGATTTAAATTCGTTTTCCACTGAAATGTTTTGACGAAATTTCTGGATTCGATATTGAGTTCATGTCCCCAAAATCTAAATTCTCCGATATTGGAATTAATCTGAGAAAATCCCGATGATTGCGGGAGTTCGATTTGGTATAACAATCCATCTGTTGTCTTCAAATAGTAGTCATACATCAAGAAGATGCGGTCTTTCAGCAATCCAATATCAAATCCCAGGTCGTAGGAAACGGTGGTTTCCCAAGTCAGGTTGTTGTTTTGGAGATTATCAATTCTTCTGCCGGCCACTTCTGCTCCGTTGAACACGTAGTTGTCATTGGAAACGGTAGCTAAATACCTGTAATCACCTATATTATTGTTACCTACCTTACCCCAGCTTGCCCTGAGTTTTAAATAACTCAATTGATCGATTTGCTTCATAAATGATTCGTTTGAGATAATCCAGCCTGCTGAAACAGAAGGGAATAAAGCAAATTTTTTATTAATGCCGAAACGCGAACAGCCATCGTTACGCAAAGATAACTGAAGTAAATATTTCCCGTCAAAGTCATAATTTGCACGTCCGAAATAGGAGATAAGCGAATAGGCCGTTCTGTCGCCACGTTCACCGGAACGCGTGGTCGCAGCGCCGTACCAGCTCAGTTCGTCGTCAGCAAAATTTGAAGACCGGATTTCGGAATATTCACTGATATTGTATTGAGTGGAGTATCCGGCCAACAGATCGATATGATGCTTTCCGGCAATTGTTTTCGTATAGGTCAGCAAATTTTCAAGCATCCAGTTTAATTCGCTGGTGGCGCGATAAAATCCCGACGCCGGCCCCGGAGCTTTTTGGAACATTGCCCCGTATGCTGTCGAGGGAATCCATTGCTCCCGTACACGACTTGCCAGATTCGCATTTGCACTGAACCTGTATTTTAACCCGTCGATGATCTGTATATCCATATAAGCATTGGCAGTTCCTTCAAATTGACGATACGGATTCTTACGTTGCGTTAATACGAGATACCAGTTAGGGTTATCAAACATATCGGGCTGGGTCAACTTGAAATTATAGGTGCCATCGTCATTTTTGTATTTGAGCTGTGGATCCATCAAATAAGCCGACTGGATAATATTCCGGCCTTCACCCAACGATGAACCTGCCACGTTTGCATTCGCTGTTGTCTGGCTGTAACGGTATATCCCTGAGAGATTTAGACCGAAAGTAATTCTGTCGGAAGCGATAAATACATTGTTGGCGCGTGCCGAAAATCTGTCGTTCCATGTGTTCAGGATCACTCCTTCCTGGCTTGAATAGCTCAGGTTGACAGACGACCGGATGCGATCGCTCCCTCCGGTCAGGGAGAGGTTATAGTTTTGAATGGAAGCTGTTTGCAGCAGCAAATCGTACCAGTCGGTTCCTTGCTGCACTGATTCGGGATGTGCATATACATCCGGCACGGGAGTTACGCGGCCGTCATATTTTTGCGCATCTTCGTAAAATTCTTTTTTGAACTGCGCAAATTCCTGCGCATTCATCATATCAGGTCTTCCGCGCTTTCCTACCTTTTGAATCCCGTAATTAGCGCTAAATTCAATATTTAATGAGCCTGTTTTGGCTTGTTTGGTGGTGACCAAAAGTACACCATTGGCAGCCCGCGAACCATACAGCGCAGCCGAGGCAGCGTCTTTCAATACGGTAATACTCTCAATTTCATCCGGACTTAACGACGCCAAATTGATGTTCGACGGATAGCCATCGACCACAATCAACGGTTGATTGCCTGCATTGATGGACGCCTGACCGCGGATACGGACATTTAAGCCTGAAGAAGGGTCGCCGCTATTCTGAAAAATCTGTACGCCAGCCAATTTGCCTTGCAGTTTTTGCGCCATATTGCTAACCGGCATATCCGACAGTTCTTCAGTACTCAATTTGGCCATAGCACCTGTGATGCTTGTCACTTTCTGTGTACCATAAGCGACAACAATCACTTCATCAAGGTTTTTGGTGTCTTCCCGTAAGGTAACATTGATGGTGCGTTGATTCCCGACTGTAACCTCCTGGGGAAGAAAACCCACATAACTAAAGACAAGTACCGACTGGCTGCCAAGCGATTGCAGGGAATATTTCCCGTTAAGATCTGTAATAGTGCCGGTTGAAGTACCTTTCACCTGTACGTTTACTCCAATCAGCGGTTCCTTGTTTACATCGGTGACCGTGCCTGACACCGTCACGTTTTGAGCAAAAACCGGCGTAACCGTACATAACAGTAAAATCAAGGCTAATAAGCCTGAAAATTTTTTTTGCATATTACTTTTGTTAAAAATTAATTGTAAATAGGTTTGTTTAAAAGTGTTTAAAAATTTGATGTTGAATAGAATGATGCGTGATCATCTATTCGAAGTTCGGAACGAGTCAATTGTCTTATCTCATAGGCATTGTTTTTTAAATTAGACATTTACGTTTGAAAATTATATGTTTATATTATACGGTCGTTTATTTTCGACATGAAAAACGCAACAAAGATAAAAACAAAAAATAACATTTCCAAATATTTTTTTAAAAAAATCACACATTTTTCTCCCAAAAACCTAAAAAATCTTTATTCACTCCTCTTAAAAGCCCATCATACAGCATGATGAATGATTTTTAAAAAAAATCATTTCATGTCGAAAATAAACGACCGTTTATTTTTGACAGTATTCATGGTGAAAGAGCAGATTTACAGATTGATTAGATTTACCCCAATATTCATTTTTTCAATTTCCCGATATAAATCGTTGGGTTAGGCTCTTCAGTGTCTTCTGGTTTCATGTTGGTATGCCAGTAATAAAACATATCGGGATTTGTCTGGAATGGACGGATTTGTACATGCTCAATATTATGTATATCATCTGTATATCCATCCGGCACATTATAGCTTTTGCCGGTTTTTGTATCATGGCAAAAATAAAAGGGATAGCCGGGACCTTCCAACCCTCCAAAAAAACTGTAATACGTTGCGAAAATGTATCTGTCACTGCGGAAGATATTTAAAAGAGAAATATACGAGTTTCCACCCCCGTCAATGCCATCATTTTTGAATTTCAGTTTCAATTCGGGAACAGGACGATTGTTTTCAAAACGGAACAGCGTGTCCCGCAAAGTAATTTGAGACTGCCCTCTCCCAGTTCTGGCAAATCGAGGATCAAAAACATAAGGATAATACAAATAAACATCTGAATTTAAAAGCAATATATAATCTTCTAACGGAGAGAAAGAAAACCCCGGACGCTCATAAATTTTGCGTATCAGACAACTGTCCATGACTTGAAGGTCATCATTTAAACGGTATAATTCAGTCTGATTATATAATCCGTTTTCATCTTCGCTGCCAATGGAATAAACAAGAATCAATAATTCATTGTTGATGAAGTTCATATCTTTAACGCCGATTTCCGGATTGCCATGTCGAATTAATGAAACTTCTTTTAAGAAATGTCCTTCCAGATCATAAATGATAATTTTAGTATATTCACCCACAAACAAGAGCTTATTGGATTCATCATAAGCTATGCTATTTATTGATATATACTCTCCCGGCCCCTGCCCTTTGGAACCTATAGAACGGATGAATTTTCCATTCCGGTCAAAAACAAAAATCTTTTTAGACTGAGCTATAATTAAAAGATTATCACTGATAATAATTCGTTGCATAAGACCCGGCCTTGGATCAATCACGCTTTCATCGGTCATTTCCAACTCAATCGCCTCTATTGACTCCGTTATCTCTGATAATGGCAATTGAGATTCAATATTTTGCCCGAAATCAACCGGAAATTCAGGCAAATTGCCGCTCTTTTTCCCACTGCATGATGCAAGCAGGAGTGCTACAAATATCAAGTAATTAAAATATTGTTTCATTCGTACATAAATCTATTTTGTTTGTATTGTCACATGAGACGGATGTTATGTCCACTATTAATCGGTCAATAGCATTTTTTATTTGAAGTCAACCAACATAAAGACATTGTTATCTTCGTCTTCGTTGAGTGTTGCGACTAATTCTTTTAACTTGCCGCCTAATTTGTTTTCGCGATAAGCCTGTTTGAGTTCGTATAAGCTTAATTCAATACAATATTCTTTGTTAAAAGGTATCCCGGCGCTGAGTTGATCGGATGGGTCGATGATAAATTCTTTACCTTTATAGTCGGGTATGAGAAATTTCTGGCGGGATATTTCTCCTGTCTTTTTATTCCGTACATAATACTTCGTCGGAAAGAAGTCAGCAAATGTAATTTTTTCGCGTGCGGATATTGTTCCATCGCGTACAAGTAGCGTTTTGAGAAATTGATAGTTGCCTCTATCTAAACAGATATCCAAAAATTCAACAGGATTAAGTGATTCTATTGGAGGAGTTTGACAGATAACAGGAGTTAGCGATTTATCGCCTTTGTACAGGAAAACCGTATCAGTTCCGGCACTACCCAACAAAATACCTTCAGGGCATTTTAGTGAGTACAGGCGCGGAGCATTTACCCATCTCCCGTTAAAATTGGCACCCAAAGCTAAATGAGTACCGGGTAATTCTACACAGTCTAATACTTCTCCGGTTGTTTTGGAAATACGATAGAAAGGGATCACATAATCTTCTTTCGGGGAATCATCTCCACTCAAAAGCATTAAATCTCTTTGGGAAATCTTATACCTATCAACAAAAAAGAGCGACCGGTCATCAAAATCAATAAACTCAAATACTGCCATTTCGTGTGGCAACGCAATGGTACGTTTATGCTCGCCAATTGAAGAATAGACCTGAATGTTATTCATGTTTCCGTCCGAAACAAATACTTCATCCGCTTTTTCATCGTAAGCTACTTGGGTAATAAATCCTGTATACTCTCCGGGACCTTGTCCTTTATGATTAAAGCGCGACTTCGGGGTTCCATTTTTTGAAAAAAGCAGGATACTGCCTGAAATGTTATCGTAAACAACAACCGTGTTTTCTGTAATACAGCGAATTCTGCCTTTATACAGGTAATCATCATCAGTCGTACTCAAGTGCAAAAAAGAGACATCGGCTATGTCGGTCAAAAGGATTTCCTTTTCGGGATAGCTTTTTGTGACATCAATGTAAGCCAAAATGCCTTCAGGCTTTTTGTCTAATGAACAGCTTGTTATGAAAAATATCATAACACTCGAATATAACACAAAATTTATTTTCATCTTTTCAAGTCAGGTAAATGCAATTAGCAAATACACCTTTTCGGAGGTTATTGATGGGTTTTTACAAAAAGAAGTGGAAGAGAATTTCCCCTCCACTTCTTCCGAATGGGAAAATGACTTTATTTGTTAAAGTCGTCAAATTCGCGGTTCATGTCCGCATCGGTCAGGAATCCGTTGGTTTTTACGATGATCAAATGATTGAAAGTGAGGGATTGACCGCGCAAGAGCGTTGTGATACGTTTCGGGACATTCGGATTATACGATTGAGCGCCCAAATCATTATGTGCAAACAGTCCATATCCTCTCGCATGTGAATAGCCGGGGAAACCCGGATTATTTTTGTGATCAACGATGGCTACCGTGACTTTCTCACCGCTCAGGTCTGCCGAAAGAGACACCCATTTGGCAGGTTTACCCCATACGCCGTTTTCTCCGGCTTCTTTCTCATTGCCTTCACTGTTACGATACACGCCATTCTTGCCTTCATTGTTGACCGAACGGACGGTTGTAGCGTTACCTTGGGCATCGGTGAATACTTGCGGGCGATCCGATGGCTCTTCAAACGCACGGTCCATACGGATTGCAATCAAACCTTCTTTGTTGTCGTTAAATGTGACCGTATCAAGTAAAGCGGTTAATTTGGTGGTACGCTTAATCTTACGCATATTACCCTCGTTAATAAACTCGAATTTTGTTTCCTCTTTCAACAATGCCTGTCCGTTGATGTCCGTCCATTCGGCTTCGACCGCCAACGTCGCACTTTTTTCTCCATTTTCCATGCTGACAATTTTGCGGAGGTGAATCCAGCCGTAAAGAGGTTTTTTGTCGGCAGGAATGTTATACGAGTTGTTCCAGAAGTCTAATCCGTTGACATCGCCATAATTAAACCATGAACCAACATGATGCGGATGGTCTACCTGCTCAAAAGGACGCGGATTAAGCGGGAAACCTCTTGTGATAATGGTGCCCTTCGCTGTCATAATCGGGTATAAACACTGTTTTTCGAAGTCGGAAGGATAAATATACGAGGTAAACAGTTTTCCGTTCATCATGACGTCCACCTTCTGCTTGACTTCATCGTTCACCAACGTCACACTCTGATTTGTACAGGCAGTATAACAGGAAAATAATACACTGATTAATAATAGTTTAAAAAAGAATTTCATACATACAATTTTTATCGTTAATAAAATATGAAACATACATGTACATTAGCTCCTCAAGGAACCAATGTACATGCTTTGTTTCTGATTGTTAGATTTTATCGGGCATCAAAAATGGAGCGCGATACTGGCGGGTAAGCATGTTATTGGCGTCCTGGTTGCCAATAAAACGCTCAGCTACCGGATCAAATTCCAGTTGCTGTCCCAACCGGTACGAAATGGCAGCCATGTGCGCCAAAGCAGACGACAGGTGGCCGGTTTCTACAGGCCCGTTCTGAATGGTTTTGTCACGGGCGCGAATGGCGTCGAACCAGTTTTTGAAATGTAATTCCATTTCGCCGCCCACTTTGTTTTTGGGGCCCGGCTGAAGTTCTCCCCTGCTTGGTAAATTGCCACTGCTTGTATCTACCGCTGCGCTGCTGCGATTTTTATAAATAAATGATTCATAAGCATTGTAGCCATTGACAACCAAATAGCCTTTATCGCCGTAGAAAATATTGCCCACCGTTGCTCCGCCTTCATTATTCGTATACCAGGGGCGTACTTCAAACTGTATCATTTTATTTTCCTTTGTATAGAGATAGGATGAAGACTGTACTTCGGGCACTTCTTTACAGTCTTTCCACAGAAACTTTCCACCCATGGAAGTGACTCGATTGGGAAGTGTGGTGACACCCAACCCCCACATGCAAAGGTCGGTTTCGTGAATGCCCTGATTGCCTACGTCGCCATTGCCGTAATTCCAGTGCCAGTGCCAGTTGTAGTGTACCAGATTTTCTGTGAACGGCGCCATCGGAGCCGGACCGCACCAGAGGTCATAATCCAACTCTGGAGGAACTTTTGAGATACCCTTATTGCCAATGTCGGCACGTTCGCGAAATACCAGTCCGCGAGACATGTATACATTGCCGATAAGTCCATCGCGCAAGTGTTTAACGGCTTCACGGACAGCCGGATTACTACGCAACTGTATACCGTGCTGTACGATACGGTTGTATTTATACGCAGCCTCAATGATCTTCCTGCCTTCAGCGATTTCATGCGTTGCCGGCTTTTCAACATAAACGTCTTTTCCGGCCTGGCAGGCATAAATGGTATGCAACGCATGCCAATGATTTGGCGTAGCAAGTGTCACAGCGTCAATATCTTTACTTTCATACAACTTGCGAAAATCCTGCTGAATAAGTATTTTTTGTTTGTATTTATCCTCAAATTCCTTCGCCCTTTTCTGCAACACCCTCATATCAGGATCACACAACGCAACAACGGTTACGTTTGCCTCATCGGCCAAACCCATTGCTGTTTGTACATGGCTTGTACCCCTTCCGTTTAAGCCTAAAACGGCAATCCGGATACGGTCATTAGCGCCTCGCGCCTGCTGGGGCAGGATAGTTGGCGCTGTCAATTCGGTTTTCTCGGCGGCAAATGCCGTTGGAACCACTACTGCTGCTACTGCGCCAGTGGCGGCAGTAGCCAAAAAATCTCTACGTGTCTGTTTCGTTTTCATACTGAAAATATTGTTAAATTAAAAAATATCATACAAAAAATTAATTTATGTAAATTCATCTACAATATATAACGAATAAATATCCTTTTTTGTATGTCCTTTTTGATAACACAGTAATTTTTTATTTATATCTTTAATAACCCGGATTTTGCGTCATAACCGCTCCGGTATTTTTTTCTATTTCGCTGTACGGGATGGGCCATAAGTCCTGGTGAGCAGCTACGTGATATCCTGCAGGATTATATTTTTTCGCCCTCTCCACAAATTTTCCCATCCGAAACAGGGTGATATTGCGCACTTCTTCTCCGGCTAATTCACGAATACGCTCATCAAGGACATAGTCTATATTCATCTCTGCTGCTGTGGCAGGCGAGGCCTTTGCCCTGCTGCGGACTACATTGATGGCAGCGGCTGCTTTGTCAAGCTGATTAGATAACACATAAGCTTCTGCAAGAAGCAAATAGGTTTCCGACAGCCGAATCAGGTATTCGTCTTTAAATGACCCGATGGCTGACGTGCCACTATTCACCAAAAGATGTTTTCCCAGGGAAGTCAGCTTCTTGACGCCGCCGCTATATGTATACGAATTGTCGGGATAGGCTTCAAAAGCACAAAACTTGGTGACGGCAGGATAAACGAAATTGAATGTATCCACATCGCGTATCCAGCCATCTTTGACGATCCATTGCCCCCAACCTTCAGCATTTACATTGTCTATCCTGTAATCTCTGAAGATATTACAACTTGCGTTACGGATATCATTATTGAAATCCGAAGCCCAAATCTCCGTTCTGAAATGGTGTGTTGTAGGGAAATAACCGTTTCCTCTTCCGCCGTCTTCCGCCGTAAAGTCGGGACATGCCAACACCAGCGCGGCAGTTTTACCCTTTACCTGCGCTGTTCGCAACTGAGGCATGATATACCGTCCAAAATTCCTTGGAACCGGAGAACCGGGGTTCAGATAATCATATTGCAAAACCCACAATCCTTCTTTATTGCCTGCTTTCCGGTTTTGATTGCCTGCCCTGAAAAGGTCAAAAAACACATTTTTGGTGGTGTCGTTTTTATAAGAACCAAAACGTTCTGTCATTAAACCTACTGCAGGATAAGTTACGACAGCGTTAGCCGTGGCGATGGCTTTGTCATAATTCTTGCGGCAAATATATATTTCTGTCAGTACGTGTTGCGCCAGTTGCTTGCTGATCGCGCCGTCAGCTACGTTTTCGATATTATCTAATAATCCGACTGCTTCTTCCAGGTCTGCCTGACATTGTGCATACACTTGGTCGCGCGGGGTGCGGACAAAATCAATTTTCGGAGCGGTAAGCATGTCCAGTACCAGCGGGACGTCTCCCCAAATATGCGCTAACTGTCTGTAATAATACGCCCTGAAGAATAATGCTTCCCCTCTGAACGTCTTTTTATTACTTTCCGGAACTTGAGAGGCATTGGTTTTTAATTTTTCAAGAATCGTATTGGCATTCGATATCACATTATAAAAATATGCCCAGTTTTTTGCAACGTGATTTCTGGTGGAAATGATATAGGTATCATACCGGTTTAAATTGTCGTCCAGACTTGCCGGCCAACCGTGATAGAAAACATCGCTTCCTATATACAAATGATGCTGATAACCACCTGTTTCATCTGAATAAGAGAAATACCACCAGCGCGTCAAATCAAACATGTAGTTTACTGCCTGTTTGAAGTTGGAAACTGTTTCGTAAGAGTTATCAGGGGTGTTAAAGTCTAAAGGTTCTTCTTTCAACCATTTGCTTTCGCTACAGGAAAAGAAGGACAACCCTAAAAAAACTGTTATAATCAATTTAATTTTGTTCATGACGATAATTTTTTTAATGATTAAAATTCAAAATTTATTCCAAATGCATAATTTTTCATGGCAGGGTAAGTAATTCCGGCATTCAGTCCCTGATTTGCTTCAGGATCCCAACCGTCCCAATCGGTCAGCGTCAACAGATTAGTTCCGCTGATTGAAACAGAGGCACGATTGATCCCAACTTTACTCAACAGTGACTTGGGAAGATTGTAAGTGAGAGAAACTTCCTGCAACCTGATAAAGCTGCGTGATACATAAGGCGTCAAATTCGCAACCCTCGCATCTACAACACTGATTCTCTTGTATCTTGCGTTCGGATTTTCGGGCATCCACCAGTCATGTTTCACATTTGGATAATAATCCATATTCATTTCTCCAAACCCGTCTCCCAACGGTCTGCCAAGGTAATGATCCTTGCCTCCCTGAATGGAATAGATAAACACTTTAAAGTCAAATCCTTTATAGGTTAAAGTATTACGAATGCTGAAGTTGTATAAAGGCTCGGTGTATCCTAAAATTTTCCTGTCAGTTTCGGGTTTCAGATCGCCATCTCCATTCAGATCTTCAACTTTGTATGTTCCAAAATAAGCGCCTTTGGGAATGCGGCCGGCATAATAATCATCCAACTGCCACATACCGATGATATGATAATCATAAGCCACTCCAAAAGGATGTCCCATAAAAATCTTGGCATTGATCAAATCCTGTTCCTTGCCATCGGGGCCGCGACCATAAATACTGATCACTTTGTTAAAGTTGATGGCAAAGTTGCCTGTCACTGTCCAGTTAAAGTTTTTATTCATCACCGGTATTCCCGTAATGGAAACTTCATGTCCAATATTTTGCATTTTGCCAATATTAGACGCAACCTGTACTTCCAAGCCATCTGTTCCGGTTGTATAGGCTCCGTTGATGCTTGGAATAGAGATGTTGTATAGCAAGTCAGTAGTTTTACTGTAATAAAACTCATAATTTCCTGATAATCTTCCTGATAAAACACTGAAGTCGACTCCGAGATTGTATTGACCGGTTGTTTCCCACCGTAAATTAGGGTTGGACATTGTTTTCACACCCCGAACTAATTCCGGTGTTCCGCCATCGCCAAATACATAGGAGTCAGAACCGCTTGTCTGACGAAACGGATTATACACTCCCATCTGCGCCATGGTAGCATAACGTCCTGCCGTCCTGTTTCCGGATTTGCCATAAGAAGCTCTCAACTTGAGGTTGTCAACGAATGAAACATTATTCTTGAAAAAATTTTCCTCGCTGATACGCCATGCAAACGCCAAAGAAGGGAAATTACCCGTCTTGTAATTTTCTC
>Ga0209629_10002101_pt1 | contig 13299 bp, 10 predicted proteins | sample TergutCu122P5_FD_187286 | JGI IMG/M metagenome (GOLD analysis project Ga0209629, IMG submission 187286) | Cubitermes ugandensis P5 segment gut microbial communities from Kakamega Forest, Kenya - Cu122 P5 (SPAdes) (version 2) | ecosystem: Host-associated > Arthropoda: Insects > Digestive system... | reverse complement strand
TAAACCTTTGCAAAAAGAACTCTCTATTACGGCAGGAGAAACAATAAATATGTCCGTATGGAGGAAAGAAGCTTGCGATGTAGTTGGTATTGTAGGAGATTTGAAATTCTCCTCGCTCAGGCAAGGACAAGATAACATAATCTTTATGCTTGGTTCTAATGCTCCACTTCCGTTTTCATACGTCCGTATGAAAGCGGGCGCTAATGTTTTCGACGCCATGAATCATATTCGTAAAACGGTTGCGGGCATCGACCCGACTTTCCCTTTAAATATAGAATTTTATGACGAAGTGTTTAACAACTTATATAAGAAAGAAGTCAATCTGAACAAAAGTATTTCATTGTTAAGCGGTTTAGCGATAATCATTTCCATTGTCGGAATCTTTGGTTTGGTGTTGTTTGAAACGCAATATCGTCGCAAGGAAATAGGTATTCGCAAAGTATTCGGTTCGACTACAAGAGAAATTCTGGCTCTGTTTAACAAAACATACTTTCGTATTCTGTTGATATGTTTCATAATAGCCGCTCCTATTGCATATTTTGCCGTAAACAAATGGTTGGAAAACTTTGCCTACAAAACGAAATTAAGTTGGTGGATATATCCGTTGGCATTTCTTATTGTGTTTCTTTTGACGGCTGTAACGGTTACTTTTCAAAATTGGAAGGCGGCAAACAGCAATCCGGTCAATAGTATTAAGAGTAGCTGAAAAAAAATGACAACTTGTCTACACCATCAAAGTATTTTGATGTCAGCGAACTTTGACAGCATCGAAAAAAAAAATAGATGTTTGGTAAAATATAAAAATCCTGTAACTTTGTAGTTGTAAATAATTAAAATTTATAAAATATGCAAGCAACATTATCACATCAACCGTTGAATCCGGCGCAAATTCATTTTTTACAAACACTTCAGTTTGTGAAAACTGATAAAATGATGCAGGAATTACAACAGGTAGTCAGCGATTTTTATTTCAAAAAAATGGAAGAAGAGGCAGACAAATGGTGGGACGAGAATAATATGACTGATGAAAAATTGGAGAAAATGTTTCATAATTCACATTACCGTGCCTCATCCAAATGAAAATAGTACTTGATACAAATTGTTTGCTCCGTTCCATTCCTCCGAAATCGGAGTATCACAATATTTTAACGTTTTTACAGCGAGGTTTTTATACCTTGTGTTATTCTAATGACATTTTAATGGAATATGAGGAATTGTTGATGCGTTTTTATTCTCAACCGCTCACTTACAATCTTTTAAATTTTATTGTAAATTCTATTTATACGCAGCAAGTTAATGTGTATTTCAAATGGAACTTAATCGCTACTGACCCTGACGACAATAAATTTGTAGATTGCGCTTTTAATGCCGGCGCTGATTATATTGTTACTAACGATAAACATTTCAATGTCGTAAAAACGATTGAATTTCCATCAATAAAAGTGATTGATATTGATACGTTTAAGAAAATGATATACAGTTATTAAACACAAAACATTGCCGTCTAAAGCGTGTAAACCAATTCTCAAAAAGGTTTACACGCTTTTTTCATTCCGGAGTGTAAGTAAATTTTACAACCGGTGTAAAGAAATTTTACAATATACCAAAACATCAAATATCTAATCCAATGATTATTAATTAAATATAACTTTGGCACGATTGTAGTGTCTATTTAATTAAAAATTAATAAATAATACTTATAAAATGATGAATCTCTTTAATTCTTACAAACGCAGCCGGTTTTTCCTATGGGTGAATATAACCGGGTTAGCTATCGGGTTGGCAGCATCGATCATGCTGATATTGTTCGTGGTAAATGAATTGAGCTATGACAGGCATTTTGCAAATCATGATCGGATTGTCCGTTTGGTCAATAAGCTGGAAGTAAACGGAGAAGCGCTAAATTACGCAATCACTCTCCGTAAAGCGTATACGGAGATTCCGGGGAAAGTTCCCGGAATTGAAGCGGTAACACAAATATATTATAGAGGAGAAAACGAATTAATCCATGGTTCGGAACATTTTCAAAAATTAAGATTTTTGTCAGCCGACACCGGATTTTTCCGGGTATTTCAAATGAAATTTTTAGAAGGAACGCCGGATAAAGCCTTGGAAGGGAGAAATTCATTGGTAATCACCAACAAATATGCAAATATTGTGTTTGGAAGCGCTGCAAAGGCAATGGGACAAACCCTATCAGTCGAAGGTCGTGAATATATCGTTTCTGCAGTAGTGCAAGAATTTCCTAATAATACACATTTTACCTTCGATATGATGTCGAACCTGAATGTATTTTATGAAATATTTAAAGCGGAAGGATTGGAATTTTTAACCTATTTCCTGATAAGTCCAAACGCTTCCATAACCGGTGTTCGTGCAAACCTTGAAAAAGAATACACTGAAATATTAAAACCTTTTACGGCGCAATTTAACGCAAAGGGCTATGGAATCACGGAAAATTTGACTGATATTTACTTACATTCCAAGGCAATGTCCGGAGGAGGCGTAAAAAGCAATGACATGAAATTTGTTTGGTTACTGATAACTATTTCATTATTCATTTTGATATTGGCAGTTATCAATTTCGTCAACCTTTTCATGGCGCAATGTGAAACCCGCATGAATGAAATCGCAATCCGAAAAACCAACGGAGCAAGCATCAGTGATATTGTCCGGCAATTTTTCACCGAAGTATCCGGTATTGTACTGATTGCCTTTGTCTTCGGGTTCTTTCTTGCGATTGTCGCTACGCCTCATTTTGCACAACTCATTCATAAGGACATTGAATTTCGTCAAATACTTAGTCCGACATTCATTTTATGCACGATCGGGCTTTTCCTGATAACCGTTACTTTATCAGCTGCTTATCCGGCGTTTTATATCAGTCGGTTCACCCCATTGGAAATATTAGGAAAACGCCTTAAATTTTCCAAACGTCGGTTATCCACTGCATTGATTGTTCTTCAATCAGTTATTACGATTGTACTTGTATCTTACATTCTGATTATCAACAAGCAAACCAATTATTTAAAAAACCTTCCGCGCAATTATAATACGGACCGGGTGATGATAGCGCCTGCAAACGGGACCATCAGAAAAAGTTACAAAGCCTTGATTCAGGAATTTTCGAATACTCCCGGAATCCAACGAGCAAGCGGTGCACAGCATGTTATTGGTGCAGGTGCAAGTGGTCAGGGGATTGCTTTATTGGAAGACAGAGAAAATATGCAAATGATTAATGAATACCGGGTTCTCCCCGGAATCTGTGAAATGATGGATTTTCAATTGGTGGAAGGCGAATTTTTCAAAGAAGATGCTCCGGATAGTATTCATACCATTGTTTTGAATGAATCGGCAGTGAAAATGCTGGGATTGAAAACGCCTGTTGTAGGGAAACAAGTGGAGTATAAAGACCTAACCGAAATCATCGGCGTAGTAAAAGATTTCATTTACAATTCGCCAACCGATCCGATTGCTCCGATGGTATTGACTACCATTTATGCGAATCCGGCACTAATTTACATCAAATTCGACAACAATATCGATCGCATCAAAGCACAGAATTTGGCTTTAAGCGTTTTCCGTAAATTCGATTCCGAATTTGTAATCAATCCAATATGGAGCGAAGATATTTACCGGTCAAAATTCGATAATTTCGATATGCAATTCAAAGTGGTGTTGATTGGTTCCTTATTGTCGGTATTCATCGCCATGATTGGCTTGCTGGCTATGCACCTGTATACTGCCAAACGTCGCACGAAAGAAATCGGTATCCGACGAATTAATGGAGCTAAAGTAGAAACCATCTTCAGTTTGCTTTCGTGGGACGTTATCAAGTGGATTTGCGCAGCGGGAATAATCGCCTTGCCGGCAGCTTGGTATGTCGCTTCGAATTGGTTAAACAATTACGGGAATCGTACCTCACTCAGTGTGTGGATATTTGTAATCCCTCTGTTGATACAGTGTTTGATCGCACTCATTACTACTTCGGGCGTGACATTAAATGTTTCGTTACAAAATCCGGTGAATGCGTTGAAAACAGAATGAAAAAATCGCAAGCGATTTTTTCAGGTGAAAGGTAAAAGGTGAAAGGTGAAAGAAATAAACTAATGTTATGTTAACTCAAATTTGGCGCCTCGTCATTGCGAGGGCTGCGAGGAACGAAGCAGCCGAAGCAAACCATTGATATTCAACATGCTGGATTGCTTCGCCTAAAGGCTCGCAATGACGGCATTATAGAATTAACTTAACACTAAAATGAAACAGATAATAAATAATAAAAATAAATAATAACAATCGTGCATTGCTTAACGGGTACCTTGTACCTTTAACCTTGCACCCAAAAAATTACAGTCATGTTAAAAATCGAACAACTAAAGAAAGTATTTCGTACAGAAGAAGTAGAAACGACCGCATTGAATGGCGTTTCATTAGAAGTGAACGATGGTGAATTTATCGCTATCATGGGTCCCTCGGGTTGCGGGAAATCGACTTTGTTGAACATTCTCGGGTTATTGGACAATCCGACTTCGGGCAAATATTATTTAGCCGGGCAGGAAGTGGGTCATCTGAAAGAAAAAGAACGTACGCAAGCTCGCAAAGGGAAAATCGGTTTCGTTTTCCAAAGTTTCAATCTGATCGAGGAAATGAGCGTATTTGAAAATGTCGAATTGCCTTTGGTTTATATGGGCATCAGCAAGTCGGAACGCAAAAAGCGGGTGGAAGAAGCCTTGAGTCGCATGAACATCAGCCACCGCGCCCGGCATTTCCCGAATCAACTTTCCGGAGGTCAGCAACAACGGGTCGCTATCGCGCGTGCAGTGGTAGCAAGTCCGAAACTCATCCTTGCCGACGAGCCGACGGGTAACCTCGATTCGAAAAACGGTAGAGATGTGATGGATTTACTTTCGGAACTGAATAAAGAAGGTACCACGATCGTTATGGTAACGCACTCCCAGCACGATGCCGCATTTTCTCACCGGATTATCAATTTGTTTGATGGAGAGATTGTGACGGAAGTGCAAAGCAGAATGTAATAAATAACGAAGTTATGAATCAATTTCTAAGAAATTTCAACAAGCAAAAGGTGGTGGGGATGCTCAACATCAGCAGTCTGAGCCTTGGAATTATGGTTGCTGTCGTTGTCGGTTTATGGACAATCAACGAACTGAGTTTCGACCATTTCCATAAAAACAAGGGACGGATGTATCGCATCAATCTTCATGCAACACTCAATAATGCTCCGGTTAAGTTAGGTTCAACCAACTTCCCGCTTGGCACTGAAGCAAAAGCAGAACTGCCGCAAATAGAATCTATGGTGAGAATAAGTCGCCAAAAAGACGATATTAAAATTAGTAATACCTACTATCCCGGAATTGAAGCGTTTGTCTCAGACAGCAATTTCTTCTCTTTCTTCACTTTTCCATTAAAAGAAGGCGATCCGGCTACTGTTCTTTCCGGTCCCGACAAAGTGGTTATCAGCGAGTCGGCAGCTAAAAGATATTTCCCCGGACTAAATCCGATGGGACAACAACTTCAATATTCGGGAAATAATTTTACAGTCAGCGGGATTATGAAGGATTTCCCGAAAAATTCCAGTTTACAAACGGATTTGGTATTTTCGTGGTACGGTTGGCTGCGTGATCAGACTTGGACTAACGGCAGTGATCAGAATATCATTTTTTTTCTCTTTCGACCCGGAACAGATATTAAGCAAACGGCAGAATCTTTGGATCAAATTTTGTATAGGGGTTTACCTCCTTTCAAAACATTGGGCGCAAAATATACTTTGGAGCCAATGAATGACATTCATTTCAGTACCGGATTTTTATCCGTGGCGGAAGCGTTAGTGAAAGGAAACAAGCCTTTGGTGATGGTATTTGCGCTTGTGGCATTTGTAATTTTGATTATCTCGTGTATCAACTTTACCAATCTTTTTGTTTCTACCTCCTTCCTGCGAGCAAAGACCATCGGAATCAAGAAATCGCAAGGCGCAAGAAAAGTTTCATTGATTCGCGATTTTTATATTGAAACCGCTTGCTATGTACTTCTTTCTATCGGGCTTGGTATTTTCTTGGCATATTTGATTTTACCGGTATTTAACGCTTTCACGCAAGCGAATTTAAGCATAGACCCCCTGTCGCCGGCATTGTATCTGTTTCTGTTCGGATTGTTGATTTTTACCGTATTAATTGCCGGAACATTTCCCGCTTTTTACATGACTAATTTCAATCCGATTCAGACCTTGGGAGGAAAATTTCGAGGAAAAAATATTTCGATACTTCAAAAAAGCTTGATTATTACTCAATTTGCTGCATCCATCGCATTGCTTATCATAGTCGCTTTTATGCAAAAGCAGGTCAGTTTTATGATCAATCACGATTTGGGATTCGACAAGGAAAACATTATTTATGTGCCGGGACGTGAAAATTTCAATAAAAATTATAAAGCATTGAGAGATGAAATGATGAAAAATTCTTTTATTACCGATGTTACCTTAAAAGACTGTTTACCGACAAAATGGCGGCAAGGGGGCGGTATCAGTCTTCCCGGCTCTACGGATTTCATCATCATGGAATTGAATTCTATAGAACCGAATTATTTAGACTTTATGAAAATGAAGATAATTGACGGCGAAGATCCGTTTTATCTCGAATCTACGTCTACGGATTCCATTATTCCGGTTGTGATCAACGAAAGTGCACTCAAATTGCTGGGTTTTGATTCTCCGGTGGGGAAAATGATTATTTCCAATAAGGGTTTTCCTTATAGTAAGTTTATGCAAATCAAAGGAGTGGTTCACAATGCCAATATTCGCTCTTTACGTGAAGAAATAGATCCGCAAATCTATTTGAAAATTGATCAAGGGGAATGGAGAGAATTGCATGGTCCGGTCTTTTTCAAAATCACCGGCGATCCGCAACGGGCCATCAACGTTATCCGAGCCAAGTGGCAGGAACTCGAACCGGAGTATCCGTTTGAATATCATTTTTTAGATGATACCTACAAGGAACTCTATCGACAGGAAATGAATGCTAAACAAATTTTATCGTATGCCATGCTGATTACTGCCGTTATCAGTATCGCCGGTTTGTTTGCCATGGCGTTTTATGTTACCCAACGCCGCATCAAGGAAATCGGTTTGCGGAAAGTGAATGGAGCCACACTACGGGATTTGTTACAGTTATTGAATAAAGATTTTGTGTTGTGGGTGTCGATTTCATTCGTCATTGCCGTTCCGGTCGCTTATTTCGGTTTACGGTCGTGGTTGGAAGGGTTTACGGTGAAAACCTCGCTTAACCCGATGATTTTCTTGTTGGCAGGAATCATAGCTTTGTTGGTTACCTTGTTGACTACCAGCTTCCAAACCTGGCGGGTGGCGACGATGAATCCGGTGGAGACGTTGAAAAGTGAATAATTTTTACAATAATGAACGATTTATTCAATTTCGGAACTTTTTTCAAGTTTTTGGACAAAAACAAATTATATACGGCGATAGACGTTTTCGGCTTGTCGGTTTCGCTGATGTTTGTTATCCTGATTGCTGTTTACACCAAGCAGGAATTATCGACCGACCGCTTTCATTCCAAAGCTGATCGGATTTATGTTTTATCAAGTGAACAATTTATCGGAGGAGCCTTTCGTATGGCTTACCCTTTGCAGGAACGTTATCCTGAAATAGAAAAAGTTTGCCCGATAGCGCCCTGGTATCAAGATTTGACTGTAAGCATTCAGGATTCAAAATTGAACACCAAACTTTTATTTGCCGATTCAACCTTTTTTGATTTTTTTGATTTTAAACTTGCAGAGGGTAATCATGAAAGTATTTTGGCTGCAAGAAATAATGCAGTAATTTCTCAAACGTATGCAAGAAAAACATTTGGGAAAGAAAATCCTTTAGGTAAAGCTATCACTTTAAACGATAGTGTAGTGGTTGTTGTAAACGGCGTTATGGAAGACATCAAAAATTCTACTATTCCGTATGCCGATATATTGGTCAGAATAGACAATGTTAAATACTTCAATCCGAGTATGGATAGTCAAACATTTGATAATGCGGGAAGCGCTTATATTTTTATTATGGGAAAAGAAAATACCAATCTGCAAGCCAAAACAGATGATATGTTAACCTATTTCAAAGAAATTTTCTGGTTATATAGAAATGGGATAGCAAAACAAGTACATCTGATTCCCTTAAAAGACATCTATTTCTCCGATATAAAAAGTAATATATTAAATCAAGGCGATTGGCGATTGGTGATGATACTGATGTCGGTAGGCATCGCTATTTTGATATTCGCTATTATCAATTACATTAATCTGACGGTAGCGCAATCAGGATTCCGGGCCAAAGAGATGGCAACCCGCCGCTTGCTGGGTTCCGGTCGAAAAGAACTGTTCATCCGTTTGATGCTTGAATCCACGCTTTTGTGCTTGATTTCGTTTTTTCTGGCTCTGCTGTTGGCAGCCTTGTGTGCACCATACGCCGGTGAATTGCTCAATACAAAAATCGATATTCCGGGCGCTGTTTCCATTTGGAGCATTTTAGCATCGGCAAGCCTCATCCTGATTTTGGGCGCCGGTTCGGGTTGGTTGCCTGCAACGCTCATTTCGAACGTTAATCCGCTGGATATTGCAAGAGGAAGTTTCGGAAGGAAAAACAAGATGGTTTTCAGCAAGTTCTTTATTGTTTTCCAAAATGTGATAACTATTTTGTTGCTTGCAGCGTCCATCACAATGGCAGTGCAAACTTGGCACCTCCTTCATGCTCCTTTGGGATACAAAACGACTAATATCATTAATATTCCTACGGATAATTTTAAAGATAAAGGTGAAATTTCGGTCTTTGCCAATGAAGTGAAACAGCTTGCCTCTGTGAAACGCATAGGATTTGCTCAGGGAAATCCATTAAATTCGTGGAATAACAGTACAGTGCAATATAACGGTAAAAGTATTGGATTTCAGGTATTGGGAGGCGATACGGCTGTTTTTGAAATGCTGGGTTTGCAAATGATAAAGGATAATCATACAGGAAATCCGGCTGCTTTTAAATACAATCAATTTTATTTCAGTAAACAAGCTATGAAAGAAGCCGAATTGGACGAAAATGCAACAGAAATCAAGTTCAACGATAATTGGACCGTACAGGTCAATGGCATTATCGGGGATATACAAATACGAAATATTACCCATGGAATAGAACCGGTTTTGTTCTTTTTCAGTTCATTTGGTTTAGATGGTTGGACGAATAATCCATGGAACCTGATGATTGAGATACAAGGCGACCCCCTGCTTGCTTTCCAACAGGTAAAACAAACATACAAACGAGTTGTTAAATTAGATTTCACAGGGAAATTTATGGACGATATACTCAATGAATCATTTACCATACAGCAAAGAACATCCAAGATTGTTATTCTTTTCTCCGCTATTGCCCTGCTGATTTCCTCTCTCGGAATATTGGCGATGTCCACCTATTTTATTCGTCAGCGCACGAAAGAGATAGCCATTCGCAAAGTGCATGGAGCCGAAAATTTCGAGATGTTATCCAAACTGATTTTCTCATTTTTGACTTACGTAGGCATTGCCTTTGTGATTGCCGTCCCGTTGATTGCCTACATCATGAAGCGCTGGCTGTCGGACTATTCCTACCGGATCAGCCTCAGTCCTTGGATATTTATTGCCGCAGGCGGTTTTTGCCTGTTGGTTTCGTTTGTTTCGGTGTATTGGCAAAGCCGGCTCGCCGCGCATGCTAATCCGGTGGGGTCGCTGAAAAGTGAATAATCTCCGTCATTGCGAGGGTGATAGTGCCCAAAGCAATCCAGAGAATTAGAGCCGGATTGCTTTGCTTCGCTCGCAATGACGAATATAAGTGTTCTTTGACATATTGGTTTGCATGGATTTTTTTTGTTGAAAAAAAAATGTACTTTTGCAGTGTAATAAAACATTTTTTATATGAATAATAATTTACTGAATCGTATTACATTGAATGCCGGTACTTGCAACGGTAAACCGGTTATTCGCAATATGCGTTTTACGGTTGCACAAATGCTGGAATTAATCGCTGCAGGAATGACTTTTGATGAAATTCTGGCAGATTATCCGTATATAGAACAGGAAGATATAGCTGCCTGTTTGTTATATGCATCTTTTATAACAAATAACAAAGGAGCATTTTTTTTTAATGAATATGCATAAAACAGTGTTGCGTTTCATTGTCGATACTCAATTACCACCTTCTTTGGCTGAGTTTCTTAGAAGAAGAGAGTTTGATGCAACACACGTAATAAATTGTCCAAACGGAGCTTTAACATCCGACAACGAAATCATTTCTATTGCGATAAAGGAAACAAGAATTATTATCACTAAAGATAGCGATTTTATGGATTACTATCTTCTTAAAGGGTATCCCCCTGCTGTGCTGCTGCTGCAAGTAGGAAACATTAAAAATCAAGAATTGTTTTTTCTTTTGAATGAGCATATAGAACAAATCATCTCTCTTTTTTCTAATCAAACGCCATTTCTCATTGTACAAAAAAACGGAATTGTTTACTTTTAGTAATTTTTCCTGCTTGAATATTAATCCCGTGTAAACAAATCTTCAAAGTTTATACGCTTTTTGTGTGTAACAAAATAAAAACAAAAATTATGCTTCTAAATCGATTGAATAAAAACAGATCGTTGCGGATAGTGAATCTGCTGGGACTGTCCGTCATCTTCGCAAGTTTGCTGCTGTCGTACAGCTATATTCGCAAAGAATTGAGTTATGACAGCTTCAACAAAAAAGCGGACCGAATCGTTCGCTTATCTTTCCGGTATGGCGACAATTTGGACGGGCGAAGTTTTAATATTTCACAGGAAAAAACTTTATTGAACGACATTCCGGGAATTGAAGAAATCGTTATTTTGGATAGAAAATATTCAGGCGTATTGGTTTCTCAAGGGAAAAAAACGATAGTCAATAACTTTTACCGGGGAAGTTCCAATTTTTTCCGTGTGTTCGATTACCGGTTGTTGCAAGGCGAACCTGACAATGTGTTGGATGCTCCACAAAAGGCAGTTATCAGCGAACGGCTTGCCAAGGAATTGTTCGGCGCCGAATCCCCTTTAGGCAAAGAAATACGGATAGAAAGCCAGTATTCCCCCGACTCGACTTTGTTTGTCAGTGGCGTATTTGAAAATTTCCCGGAAAACTCGCATTTTCATACCGATTTAATTATCCACCGACAAGAAACGAACGAAGGTTTACCATACATCTATTTGCTGCTGAAAGAACACGCCAATTTAGACAATGTCGTACATAATCTTACTGCAAAAACAGATGAACTGAACAAAGACCGTAAAGAAAAAGTTACACCTTACGTTATTCCATTAACCGATATTCATTTACGCAGTCACGTTCAGCGGGAACCGGAGCCAAACGGTAATATTTATTATATTTACTTGATTGCAGGAGCAAATGTTCTTCTGTTAATCATTGTTCTGTTTAATCTATGGCTGAATGCCGGATTGATTTTTGCTTCCGGGCGAAGATACTATCAACTGCTGCGGCTGAACGGCGCTTCATCATCGACTGTTTTGGTTGATGAAAGCTGGTTGGCGCTGGCGTTGGGATTGGCATCTATCATATTGGGCGGAGCCGGGGCTTATTATTTTTCTCTGCAACTGAATGCACCTCTATTAACATTAAACCCGTATGAAATAGCGATTGCCGGATTGTTGTTCGTCGGTTTAGTCTGGTTTTTTTCCATTCTTCCGGTGATTACGGGAATGTCGTCTACCCTGTTTTTCAATACCGGAAACGATGTGCAACCTTTGCGTTTTAAGTTATCCGATATCCGCTACCTGCTGATTGCTCAATTTGCTATTGTCATGTTCATTGTCATTGTCGCTTTCGGCATCGGCAAACAAATGAACTTGGTAAAGGCAACCCGGGTAGGAGGCGAAGCACAAAACATTCTTGCCTTGAATGAACAGCCGATGGACGTACAGGAACGTTATGATGTGCTGAAAACCGAACTGCTGAAACACAGTGAAATAGAAAGCGTAACCGCCGCTATGCAATTACCGGGTTCAGCTATTCGCGACGGGATTTTTGTAATAAAGGAAAGCGAATCCGAGTCGGAAGGAAGAATGCTTCCGATATTGGTGGTCGGAGACGATTTTCTGCCGTTTTTCCGGATTCCGTTGGTCGCCGGAAACGGGTTTCAACCCGATCCCCGTTCGAGAAAGGAAGAATGGGATTTATTGCTCGCTTCAATGAATGGAAAACCGCTCGCCGATAATCTTTCGGAAGAATATGTCATCAACCGAAGCGCAGTGAAAGCGCTCGGATTTCATTCGCCCGAAGACGCTGTTGGAAAGCGGATATCGCTTACAGGAAATACTTCGGTAAGTTATATTTCAGGAGGAACGATTGCCGGCGTAACCGACGATTTTACTTATACATCCCTGTATGAAAAATCAATCCCCTTGCTTATTTTGCAGAGAAAAGTATTTCTGACTTCTCTGTTTATTCGTCTTTCGCCCGACAGCACACAGAAAGCGCTAACCGTATTTAATGAAGTCTGGAAAAAGGTTAATCCCGATTATCCGGCAAATTATTCATTTTTACAGGATGTTTATGGGAAAGTCTATCACAATGAAGAGAATGCAGAAGATTTAGTCCGGCTGTTTTCGTTGCTGAGTTTGGTAATTGCCAATCTGGGATTGATTATTGTTATGGCGTATATCATCAAACGAAAAACAAATGAAATCGGCATCCGCAGAATACACGGAGCGACTTTTGGGACAATTATACGCATGTTAAACAAGGAGTTGATAATCCTGATAGGAATCGCCTTTCTGATTGCCATTCCCGTCGCTTGGTATGTACTCAGTCGCTGGCTCGAAAACTTTGCTTATAAAACCTCTTTGAATGTATGGATATTTTCTATTGCCGGCTTGTTTGTACTTTTACTATCTGTCGTTGCCGTTTCGTGGCAATGTTGGCGGGCGGCGACAATGAATCCGGTGAAGACATTGAATAATTGAATAACTGAATAAGTGAATAACTGAATGACTGAATATCATACTGATGCACTAAACATTTAAAATACGTTAATAAAATGATGAGAGTCCTTTGACATTTTGATTTTGCTTAATTTGAGATTGTTGTGTTAACTCAAATTTGGCGCATCGTCATTGCGAGGGCAAAGCCCGAAGTAATCCATTGATATTCAATATGCCGGATTGCTTCGTCTAATTTGGTAACCTGCTCTCGGAGAGAGCAACCTATAGCCGTCAGGTTAAGTTCAAATA
>Ga0209629_10002100_pt1 | contig 13300 bp, 11 predicted proteins | sample TergutCu122P5_FD_187286 | JGI IMG/M metagenome (GOLD analysis project Ga0209629, IMG submission 187286) | Cubitermes ugandensis P5 segment gut microbial communities from Kakamega Forest, Kenya - Cu122 P5 (SPAdes) (version 2) | ecosystem: Host-associated > Arthropoda: Insects > Digestive system... | reverse complement strand
TATTGCCAACAAAACTTTTCGTCAGGAAATTGTGCAAGAAATTCCTGAAAATCTTTTGGATATTTTTCTTCTGTATTCATCTTGCAAAGTTAATACTTTTTACTTGCTTATTCCGTATAAGCAATTTTTTATTTTAGTACCAATATTCATAACTTTTCTTGTTTATTTAATTTGGATACAAAGTTAAATTTTTTATTTCATAAAATAAAATTCTTTTAAGAATCGATATTATTCCTTTTGAAATCACATTTTGTAACATCTGCAAATTATCTTTGTCCCAATTAAATTTCTGACAAAAACAACGCCCATTCCAATGCAATGAGTACAATTTTGAGTATTAATTTTCTAATATAATGTTTTATGAAAAATTTTTGTTTATTTTTATCTTTATTGTTTGCAGGAGTTTTTAATATTCAAGCGCAAACTATTCTTTCCGGAGACTATAAAATTACTGGTACGCTTCAACTTGGCAACATGTTGGATATGCTTAATACAACTCCGAATACCACTCAAGCAGTATTAGCTCGTTTGCCTGAAGGGGGAGTATATCTTAGTGTTAAAGCTTACAATTCGCAGCCTGTAAACTGCAAAATGTTTGCAATTGAACAAACATTTTATGGAAATGTCGATAACTCAATTAATTTTTATAGAGGTGGAGCAGATCGTGATGGTTCGATTACATTTTCTGTTTATGGTGGACGTGAAATCAGTAAGTTCTCTTATCGCGGATTAGACGTATATGGAATGATCCAAGCCAAGCAAGTTCTAATTTCTGAAACTGGTTGGGCAGACTATGTTTTTGCCAAAGATTATCAATTACCTTCTTTAAATGAAGTCAAGCAATATATCGACAAAAATAAACACTTGCCCGGTATACCCACTGGAAAGGAAGTGAAAGAAAATGGTGTAAACTTGGGCGATATGCAAACAAAATTGCTTCAGAAAATCGAAGAGTTAACACTTTATACGATTCATCAGCAAGAAATGATCGATAAACTGAATGCCCGGATCGAACAATTAGAAAAAAAGTAAATTATGAAAGCAATTATTGCATCGATAGTATTGTTGTTTACAACATCAATTGGTATCTTAGGGCAAAGCATTAGTTTTACTTACGATGCAGACGGCAATATGGAATCTCGCAGTGCAGGTACGCTTAAGTCATCGAAAAACGTTGATGAATTGATTACAGCAATAGATAGTATTACAGTTGATTTGCCTGCAAAATCCGTAAACATTTATCCTAACCCAACGCAAGGGCAAGTCACTATTGAAATCACACCATTAAATAATAATGACGATAATTATTATCGACTTTATAGTGTGAATGGAAGTCTAATACGTTCTCAGAAAATTACATCATCGAGGATGAAAATTGAGATTACCGGTGCGCAAGGAATTTATTTATTGGATATCCACCTTGGAAAAGATGTATCAAAATGGAAAATAATTAAACAGAAATAGAAAAAGCCCATGAAACGATATATTTTTATTTACCTATTATTTATAGGTGTAAATGCCATCGGGCAAAAAAGTTATTATGAACTTTCTACGCCTGAAAGTGCTTCACAATCCTATACAGCACGAGATTATATAAGTCTGCTTCCGGGATTTTCTTTTAGTTCTACAGGTGGAAAAACTTTCTATGCAGGGATTGATGAATCTATACTACTGCCGGCTTCATATCAGAGCAAATCTCAATTGCCAAACCCTTTACGAAGTATAAATACCAATTATGCAGTAGGGGCAATTTCAGGAGACGCATCAGTGAGTCAGACCGGAGCCGCTATATATCAAATACCGATAGATATTATGCCCGGAACTGGTAATGTACAACCAAATGTACAGATAGTTTACAATAGCCAAGTTGGAAATGGACTGGTGGGGTTCGGATGGAATCTTAACGCCGTTTCAGCAATAACACGTGCCGGTAAAACCATTTATCACGATGGTTCGGTGGGGGTTCCCGATTTAACAACTTCCGACAATCTAATGCTTGATGGGCAACGATTAATGAAGGAATCAGGAACCAATTTAGCTGTGTCTTCTATATATAAAACAGAAATAGAAACTTATTTGGAAATCACTTGTAAAACCTTGAACAATTATTTGGGTTTTGAAGTAAAGACAAAAGACGGTTGGATAATGGAATATGGTTCCTCTGCCGATTCATATATCACGCCAAAAGGAAGCAGCGCTGCGTATGCTTGGTTACTGCACAAAGTGACAGATGCCAATGGTAATTACATGACTTATACCTATGGTAATAATGCCGAAACAGGAGAATTTCGATTGAAACAAATCGACTATACAGGAAACACTGCTGCTGGACTGAATCCATATAATAAAGTTGAATTTTTCTATGAAATTCGTTCCGATTCATCCTCTGTCTATATTGCAGGCAAGGAGATTAAACAAAGTACACTGTTGAAGAGAATAAAGTGTAGCGCTTATGGTTCAACAATTAAAGAATATAAATTCAATTACTATTTCGACGGTTATTTTTCCAAACTAACTGAAATCGAAGAATATGGACAAAACGGAGTGAGGTATAATTCTACCATAGTGGATTGGGGGGATTATTCAGGCACTTATTCCAAAAATACAAGTGAATCGTATGCTTCCCTTTCAGATATTAAAAAAGGAACTTATCCTGTTTATGCAGATTTTAATGGAGACGGAATAACCGATTTTATTTCATACGCAGATACAACAGTTTACACATCTTCTGATGTTGCTGTTTTATATTTAGGGAGTTTCTCAAACGGCACTACTTACTATTTTTCAAAAAAGTGTACAATCCCTTTAATTTCAGGGTTTCTAAAATTCTATACAGGTGATTTTAATGGAGATGGAAATATGGATGTAGTGAGAGAATACTTACAAAATAATATATTTTACTATACTTTTTTTACATTTGATGGAACTCAATTTGTACAGGGAAATACAATTAATACAAGTTCAAAAAAGATGGTTCAAACAGGAGACTATAACGGAGATGGGAAAGATGAATTGTTCTTTTTAAACACCGGTTATTATGCTACAGTGTATGATTATAATAAAACTGCTTTGGCTTCATTTCAATTTCCTACCAATGGAACCGGCAATGAATGCGAAACTTATTATACAAGTTTTTTAACAAATTCAAAAATTGATATAAATGGCAATGGAAAAGCAGATATATTCGTATCTCAAATGTATTCATGTTCAAATTCATCATTTTCTATGTGCAAACCTTGTCCTAAAAGTAGTCGGTTGTGGGTAGAAGTATATGAATTAAACAGCAGTAATAACACTTTCGTAAAAATCCTTGATCAAGACGCATACAATAGCTTAGCTAACGCTGACCTTTCCGGTCTTCCCGGCGATTTTAACGGAGATGGCAAACAGGATCTTTTATGCAGATATGACAGTGCTGGAATAGGCATTGTAGATATCTATTATTCAACCGGTACATCTTTCGAAAAGAAAACTTTCAGAAATTTAGGACTCCTGCAAGGGGATCCCATAGTATCTGTAAATGATTTTAACAACGACGGGAAGAGTGATTTCATTTATTTTCACGATAATGCCGGCAAACAATCTACCGTTATATATACATCAACCGGTAATGGTTTTATTTCAGAAGCGTATCCATCGACTGCATTAGTTCCGAGTGAAGTAATAAAAGATACGAAAAAGGTCGGAATAGGTGATTTTGACGGGGATGGGAGGAATGAGTTAATATATGCAAAATGGAATAATCAGTGTTATATTCAGACATATAATGATAAGCAAAATCTACAGGTTAAAAACATTATAAACGGATTAAATCAAAAAATTACTTTCAATTATAAACCGATTACAGATAATGTTTATTATACGGAAACCGCTTCTTCTTATACATTCCCTGTCAGTAAATTCAGGCAGCCGCTTTATATAGCAACCGCATTAAATACTACAAATAATATTTCGTCCGGAATTCTTAACTTCACAACAAGTTACGTTTATAAAAATGCGCGAATACATAGACAGGGAAAAGGTTTTCTGGGATTTGAGGAAATTAAAAAGACAAGTAATCCTCAGAATACAGAAACCATTATACAATATGGATACAATCCTGCTTATTTTAATATCTATCCGGTAAAGCAAACTGAAACAACCACAACCGCTCCTGTTGATTCAATATCGCGAACGAACTATGTTCCGGACTATTACGTTGCTTCTACAACCAATACAAAAGTGATATTTCCGTATATAAAAAGTCAAACTTCAGTCGATAAGCTAACCGGAATATCAACAAAAACAGATTATGCCTATATTTTATCTGATAATGGGAATCCTAACAAGATTACTGAAACTCAAGGCAGTTTGATTAAGGAAACGGCTTATACTTGGGAAGCAAAAAACAGTTCATTTAAAAACAGGGTTACTCAACAGGTAACTACCCGAAAAGGGATTGGAACTACTTTTGTTGATACCGTAAAGTTCGAATACGATACTAAAGCGCGGTTAACAAAACAAACGGATTATTATGGAAATCCTAAAGCAGTTGTAACAAGTTATTCAAATTATGATAATTTTGGGAATCCAAAAACAATAACTAAAACAGCCACAGGGTGTTCTTCCATTAATGTAAGTTCCTATTTTGATGGAACCGGACGGTTTGAGGAGACACATGTAAATCCGTTGGGTACTTCATCTGCAAAATATGATCCGATTAGGGGGGTATTGCAGGAACAAACAGATATTAATGGTTTAAAGGCTTACTATTATTACGATGGCTTTCAGAAGCTGCAGATGAAAACAACTCCAACTGATAATATAACTTATGCAACTAATTGGAATATTTCCGGAGATATTCTTTATAAAATAGATGTCAACTCTAAGATTACAGGCGCTCAAACTTCATGGTATAATGCGGCAGGATTGGAGATAAAAACGCAATCGCAAGGATTCTCCGGCGCAGTGGTTTCTGCAAAACAATATAACACGCTGGGGCAATTATACCGTTCTTATTTGCCGGGATACAGTAATCAAAGCTCACAATATATAGAATACGGGTATGATGCTTTTGGGCGGATTAAAACGGAAATCAACATCGGACGTACTACATCCTATACTTACAATGGTCTGACAACCACTGTTACGGCGCCAAACGGAACTATCCGTTCTTCTACGTTAAACTTATCGGGCTTGGTGGATAATACCATAGATGAAGCCGGTAATTCGGTGTCATATACCTACAATAGCTTGTGTAAACCGGAAACAATAACTTCTGCGGGCAATGTTACTCAAATCCGGTATGACGATCGAGGATTCCAGCGAATATTGAAAGATGCCAATATGACCGATTCCCTTAAATATGTATATGATGCTTATGGACAGTTAGCTTCTCAGACCAATGCGCGCGGACAAAGCACTTCGTTTCAGTATGATGCTGCAGGAAGGCTAACTCAGAAATCATGCCCCGAAAGAACGCTAATTTACCAGTATGTTCCTTCCGGCAATGGTATCGGACAAATTCAAACCATCAAGCAAAACAATGCGGTTGTCCGTTCTTTCGATTATACACCTTTAGGTCAAGTCTCAACAATGACCGACAAAATAGATAATGTAGATTATGTGTCAAGTTATAGCTATAACGAACTTGGACAAATGCTGGAACGGCAATCGCCTTCCGGCATGAGGATAGGATACCAGTATAAAAACGGATTGTTATCTTCCATGAGCAATGCAGAAACCGGCGCTTCGCTTTGGCAGATCAGCGCTGCCAATGCCTTGGGACAAATCACGGAAAGTACGATGGGTAACGGATTGAAACGGGTTTCAGGATATGATTCGTATTACTCGCCGAATCAAATTCTGCTCAAAAATGGAACTGCGATAATGGATCAGGTAGATTATAATTTCAATGCAACCACCGGTAATTTAACCTCCCGCAATGATGTAACAAACGGCAGGAATGAGGCATTCGGCTATGATCCGCTTAACCGTTTGGATTCGCTTCGGTTGAACAATGGAACAATTAATCTAATGACGTATAATGCAAATGGAAATATCAACACAAAGTTTGATGTAGGAACTTATCAATATGGTAAATCAAACCATGCCGTTTCCGGCATAGCCAATATTGTATCGACCTACAGTCCTCCGGCATTTACTATTGCCAATACTTCGTATAATCGAGTATCTTCGCTTACTCAAGGAATACAGAAATTAGAGTTCCAATACAATATTGACGACCAGAGGAATAAAACGCTTTATTCAGAAAACAACGTACTCAAAAAGACGATGTATTATGTCGGGAATTACGAAAAAGAAATGATTGCTGGTGGTAATACCAACGAATATGATTATATTTGCACGCCCGAAGGCTTGACGGCGATAGCTGTCAAAACCAACGGGACGCGTTCTTTTTATTATGTACAGACCGACCAGTTGGGCAGCGTCAGAGTAGTAACGAATGCCTCAAAAGGTATTCAAACCCGTTATTATTATGATGCCTGGGGCAAACAAACCCTTGTTTCAGGAACAAGCGTAACCAATCGTGGATACACGGGTGAGGAACATCTGAATGATTTCGGGTTGATTAACCTCAACGCCCGTTTGTATGATCCAGCTTTGGGACGATTTTTGGCAATGGATCCATACGTGACGATGCCCGATTATACGCAAGGGTATAACAGGTATAGTTATGCGATGAATAATCCGCTGAGATATACAGATCCGAGCGGGGAATTTTCCTGGTTTCCTTTTGGTCTCTATGCTCTTTTTGCTTATTTATATAATTCTCACGATAATACGCCAAAAGGCAAAAACCCCGGTAACCCGGGCAATTGGTCGTGGAACCCCGGTAATTGGAGCAGCAGTTTTGTTGTGAATGTGGGATATAACACAGGAGGAAATTGGACTTTCAGCGGAGGAGTTGGCAATCCGTATAGTCCCATGCCAATGCTTGGCTACAATACCCAATACGGAGCAGGGGTAGGTATGAACTACAATGGAAGCTCAAGTATGTATTATCCGGGATATGAAAATAAGGTGAATAGTGCAATTGAGCAGAATGCAAACAAGGCGATTTCTCAAGCAAGAGATGAATGGGCGTTTAACCCAGCGTATCTTACAACTTCTTTAACTGCCACGGATACTTATAGTAGCCTTTTTCATAATCATACAACCTATATAACAACAAGAGGGAAAATAGCCAACATCTATCGTCCCAACGGTGAAGTGAATTCTGCCAGAGCTGCAAATTTTGCTCGAACATCAAGATTTCTCAAAGGTATTGGAGTTGCAAGTTCTACTGTTATGGCATATCAAGGTTTTCATGACATTACTACTGGTGATGCAGTAGGATGGGATTATACGGATGCTGCGGTAGGCAGTGTCGGCGCTATTTCTGGAGCGCTTTCTTTGGCGAGACTTTTGACAATACCGGGCGTTGGAGAATTTGTTGCCGGATATAGTTGGTTCAGGCTTTGGTTTGAATTGGGAGCGCAATACGGTCCCAGCACATGGTATGGAACTGATGATAATAAATGGTTTAAGTAAATAATTAGTAGACATTATGATAAAAAATTTTGTAGATATAATGTTATTGGATGCTATCTTAAGGATGAAAAAGATTGATCAAGAGTGGAAAGGAACTTTTATTTTTTTGTGGTCTTTTTTAGGAGCGATCAATTTGTTTTCAATAGGATTCTGGCTGAAATATTATTTTCAAATATTACCTATCCCAACTCTTAAAATAAACCTGTTTCCTCCAAATATATATCTTATTTCGATGTTGAATTATGTACCTGGTTTTTGCGTGTTGTACGGATTTCCTGCTTTTATAATAATTTATTTTTTAGTCTTTTACAAAGGAAGATATTTAAAATTAATGAGGAAATATCCGAATATAAAAGGGAATAAATATTATCAAGCAGTTTATATTATTGGAACTGCTATATTTGCCATATCTTCTCCACTTATAGTTTATGCCATTAAAGGTCCAATTATTTAATATGAGAAGAAAAGTTAAAAAACGATTTTGAATATAATAACTGCTAGTTTGGCTAAGGCTTTATGCCTTAGCTAAATTAGAATAGCATACAAATAAATAAAACAAAAGCAACTATTGAATGCACGATTGGGAATATTTTTATAACAATTATGAGCCATGATAGATATATTATATTACTATTACTATTTATTTTATAAAAAAAGTAAAGTGGAAACACAACCTCATCTGACTACCGTATGGGCGCTTAGTATTTTCTTGCTATGGATGATATATGTACCGATAGATATGTTTTTTATCTATATTTTTCACATTAATGCAAATAAGTGGATTTATATAGGTCTGTTTTGTGTCATTTTTCTTATATTATATTGGTATTATATACGAAAAAAAAGAGGCATAATAGTTATTAAAGAGAAACCAATGTTATTGGGTAATAATACATTGTCTATTATTTTTACAATAATATTTACTATATTACCTTTTATATTTATGGCTATAGGGACAGCTTGGCGCGAAAAATTTCTTGAATAACATAACGGTATTTCCGTTTTTCTCATGAGAAAAATAATACTTTAATTTAGAAGCATTATGGAACAGAAATTGAATAATCAGAAAGGAAAAGAGGTCGATTTGAATGAAAAAGAGTGGACATTAAAAAAAATATTAATTAGATTGATTGTCTATCCATTTTGCTTATTTATGGTTTGGGCTGGGGTTTCTATGATATTAAGACCGATGAATTGGCGTTCTCGATTTGCAGGAGTTGGATTGATATATTTTGGTATATACTATTTGTATATTGATATAAAAATTATACTTAAAAAGACGAAGCAATACAGTTGAAAAATTCGGAGCTTACAATATGAAGTAAAATACAGTGAGATATTGTTGACAGTTCAAGTCAGGAGCCCTGCTTCTACAACGGCGGAAGCAGGAGCTTCCGACGAACGGGGGGACAAATCACGGAAAGTACGATGGGCAATGGATTGAAGCTGGTTTCAGGATATGATTCATATTACTCGCCGAATCAAATTCTGCTCAAAAATGGAACTGCGATAATGGATCAGGTAGATTATAATTTCAATGCAACCACCGGTAATTTAACCTCCCGCAATGATGTAACAAACGGCAGGAATGAAGTATTCGGCTATGATCCGCTTAACCGTTTGGATTCGCTTCGGTTTCCGGCATAGCCAATATTGTATCGACCTATAGTCCTCCGGCATTTACTATTGCCAATACTTCGTATAATCGAGTATCTTCGCTTACTCAAGGAATACAGAAATTAGAGTTCCAATACAATATTGACGACCAGAGGAATAAAACGCTTTATTCAGAAAACAACGTACTCAAAAAGACAATGTATTATGTCGGGAATTACGAAAAAGAAATGATTGCTGGTGGTAATACCAACGAATATGATTATATTTGCACACCCGAAGGCTTGACGGCAATAGCTGTCAAAACCAACGGGACGCGTTCTTTTTATTATGTACAGACCGACCAGTTGGGCAGCGTCAGAGTAGTAACGAATGCCTCAAAAGCCATTCAAACCCGTTATTATTATGATGCTTATGGCAAACAAACCCTTGTTTCAGGAACAAGCGTAACCAATCGTGGATACACGGGCGAGGAACATCTGAATGATTTCGGGTTGATTAACCTCAATGCCCGTTTGTATGATCCAACTTTGGGACGGTTCTTGGCAATGGATCCATACGTGACGATGCCCGATTATACGCAAGGGTATAACAGGTATAGTTATGCGATGAATAATCCGCTGAGATATACAGACCCGAGCGGGGAAAATCCATTCTTGCTTGTTGGACTGTTTTTCTTAGCGAAATGGTATTATGATGGATATCAGGCAAACAATCATCAATGGAATCCTATTAAGTGGGATTGGAGAATTGCAACTTACGATGCAGGTTATTCTTCCAATGGAAATACCTTTTTTGGTGGTGTTGGATGGGGATCCAGTTACGTGCCGATAATGGGTTATGGGAACGGGTCTTTTGCAATGGGGTATTCGCAAAATGGAAGTACGAGTTTCTACTATCCGGGGTATAATTATAATGCGCCGGAAGAGGCGGCGGCAAGAGCGTATGAGGAATCGCGACAAAATATATCTCCTTGGGGCGTTGGTTGGGAGTGGCTGACAGGAACAGGTCCGCGTGACCGGACATTTTATGATGGCGACTATTTCACGGAATTATTGAAGCAACACAGTCATATTGAAGATACAAGAAATATGATGAGAAATGATTTTAGAAATGGAGATTTTAGCCCCAAAAGCTATAATTATAATTTATCCGGATGGCAAGGAGTGGGGAAATATCTTAAAGATTATTCCACATTGGTAACAGGTGGATTGACTGGTAATTTAGCAGTTACTTATTTGGGTTCTTATGATTTAAGTTATGAAGTCTTATCAAGAAAAGAAAATTCAGCAGAAGTGAAATTTAGAGTATACAATCCATCTACTTTTGCATCAGCAGTTCGTCTTCCTAAATATGGATATGAAGATTGGTACAATAATTCCGTTGGAGTTTTCTTAAACAGCTTATTCCTATACGGACCAATGTCAAAAACAACACAAACATTTATATGGACAGAAAAAATTTATTGGTAAACATGTTTCTAACGTTAATGATTAGTGGTTTTTTTGTGAGTTTTTGGAGTTGTTCAAAACCTCATCTAATGAAAGAAGACCTTATTGGGCAATGGAAATCCAACAGAAATGAAGTTTTAACACTCTATGCTGACAGCACTTTTTCTGCAAAAGACAACATAATAAATAGCTATATTGCAAAGAAAATTTTTTACGATTCTTCAGAAACAACAATTAATGGAAAAGGGACTTGGCAAATTTATAAAAATAATCTATGTCTTAATTACGTTAAATTTTATTTAAAAAATGGCGAAATGGCAGAAAAACAGTATGGTTTTGTTGTACCTATAAAGGCTAGTGGTTTTTTGGAAAATCGTTTGCCTTGGAAAATAATTTCTTTGATAGGGGAAGATGAAGGTCACAGCATATTTCAAAAAGTAGAATGATATAGTGAATATGGCGCATATCATTTAGCTGGCGGGAGCGCCAGCGGGACTGAGCCTTGCTTTTAAGACGAGTTTATAGTACTCCATCTGAGTATAACAGTTATTTATGGGAGAACTATTATCGTGAATATTTTAAATAATAATTTGAATAAATGAAAAGATTATTAAAGAACATACAGTACGCCATTGATGTGTTTTTTTATTATCTTTCTCTTTATTACACGAAACCAATATTGGGTGAGTCTGAACCAATTTCAAGTGTCATATTTATTATGGCGATTTTATTTTTTATACCAATTGGCTCTTTAAGTTTAGCACTATCAACTTTATTGAAATATGATGTTGGATTTTGGTGGGTGCATCTATTAGGCGCTATACCTGTCGTTATATTTACATTTAAATATTTTCGAAAAAACGACCGCTACCAAAAGATTATCGACAGCAAACCCATGTTCTTCAACAACCACAAGTTATCCATTATGTTAACGATTTTATTTGTTCTCTTTATGTGGATATTTTTTATTATTGCGGTTCCTTATTGGGTGGTTGAATGGAGGAAATAATCATTTAGCTATTTAATTTGAAAACATATATGGAACAGGAATTGGATAATCAAGAGGAACAAGAGGTCGATTTAAATGAAAAGGAATGGACATCCGCCGGCTTGTATATGATTCGACGTAGCGGGGCGGCAGAGGAAAAAATAAGGCAAATCAAATAACATTTCGCAAATATTTACTACATTTGCCATGATTATTCGGGCAGTAGAGCAAACTTCAGCGGTTAAAAAGATGATCAGAAAAGATAATATCTAATCTAAAGTTTTGATTTATAAGGCAGTAGTCTTGCTTACAACGGCGGAAGCAGGAGTTTCCGCCAAAAAGAATCGAATGGGACATACGTTGAATAATTTGTAAAAATTAAAATAAAAAATTAAATTTGCAATCATATTATATACTTATGGCGATTAAATAATATACAAATAATTGAAAACAAACTATTTAATGATTTATTAAAAAAATATGACAACACAAACAAGAAATGATATTAGAAAGAAAATAATTAAAGGGCTTGAACTTAATTATTCACGTCTTTTAGCCGAAAAGCGCGCTAAAAATCAGCCGTTTGTTGTTATGCGCAACAACAAGATTCAGTATGTAAAAATATAAATAATCCTTATTAAAAACATAAAATTATGAAGAAGTTTTTGAAAATCGCAGGAATAACTCTGCTTACAGTATTGCTGTTATTAATTCTTCTCCCTTTCCTTTTCAAAGGGAAAATCGTTGAATTTGCTAAAAAAGAGATTAACCAAACGGTGAATGCCAAAGTGGATTTCGACAAAGTCGGATTGAATTTTTTCCGAAGCTTTCCTAACGCTTCGGTTTCATTGGATAATCTGAAAGTTATTGGAATCGGAGAATTTGAAAATGATACGCTCCTTTCTGCCAAATCGCTATCTGCTACGATTAACATCAAAAGTCTTTTCGGAAAGTCGGGATATGAAATTTCAAAGATTATTGCCGATCGCGTTTCTTTACATGCGCATGTTCTTGAATCGGGAAAAGCCAATTGGGACATCATGAAAGAAGACACTACGGCAACGAAAACAGAAGAAACATCTGCTTTTAAACTCAAAATGAAGGCTGTAGAAGTTAACAATTCCGATATTTATTTCGATAATGATTCTTCGCATATCAGTATGGCTTTACAGAATATAAACGGAAATCTGGCAGGCGATATGACTGCCGACGAAGCAAAGCTTAAAACCAATTTCACCGTCGAAGCGCTGAGTTTTATCATGGATAAAATTCCTTATCTGTCGAAAGCGAAAGCGAGCGGAGATGCAATAATCAATGCCAATTGGAAAGACATGAAGTTTACTTTTGCCGAAAATAAATTGAAACTCAATGAAATCAAAGCCAATCTCGACGGATGGGTAAGTTTTCCAGATGCAGAAACTACGAATATGGATATTCAGTTGAAAGCTCCCGAAACGCAATTCAAAGACGTTTTGTCGCTGATACCGGCTATTTATGCAAAAGATTTCAAAGACTTAAAAACGGCGGGAAAAGCTTCTTTGGAAGCAAGCGCCAAAGGAACGATGAAAGGCGAAACAATGCCTGCATTCAATGCGAAACTGCTTGTTTCAGACGCTTTTTTCCAATATCCGGGAATGCCCGAATCGGTCAAAAATATTCGCGCCAATGTTCATGCCTACAGTCCGGGCGGAAGTATGGATAACACCGTCGTAGA